>Ga0181538_10001420_pt1 | contig 26981 bp, 22 predicted proteins | sample PEATcosm2014_Bin_40_FD_119773 | JGI IMG/M metagenome (GOLD analysis project Ga0181538, IMG submission 119773) | Peatland microbial communities from MTU Mesocosm Facility, Houghton, MI, USA - PEATcosm2014_Bin23_30_metaG | ecosystem: Environmental > Terrestrial > Soil > Wetlands > Peat | place... | reverse complement strand
GGCCTCGGCCAGCGACTGCTGGTCCACCGTCAGCTCGGCCTGTGCCGTGTCGATGGCGGCCTGGTCCGCTGCGATCTGCTGGGGCGTGTCCGTCGACTGTGAGGCGCCGGTGCCGCCACCCGAACCTGCGGAGCCGCCGCCGCCGGTGCCGCTGCCGGTATTCCCGGTCACCGAGCTCCCGGGCGTGGACGACAGGGCCCTGGACGTCTGCGTGGGGGAGCCCGACCCCGTCCCCGTGCCCGACCCCGTGCCAGAACCCGTCCCAGTGCCCGTCCCCGTGCCCGTGCCCGAACCCGTGCCCGACCCCGTGCCGGTCGACGACCCCTGGCTCAGCGCCTGTGACAGTGCGGCCTCGTCCTTGGCCACCGTCGCCTGATCGGCCGACACCTGCTGCTGGTCCTTCGAGACCTGCGCCAGCGCGGCCTCGCAGCTCGCCGGGCTCGTGGTGGTGGTGGTGGTGGTGGACGACGTCGGAGTCGTCGTCGTCGACGCGCCGCACGCCTGTTGGGCGTGTGCCAGGTCCGCGGCTTCCTTCTGCTGGTCACTGCCCGTCTTGGCCTCGTCCTGGGTCAGGGTGTTCTGGTCCTGAGTGATCGTGCTCTGGTTCCCGGTCGAGGTCCCGGCCTTGGACGGCGTCGTCGTTGTCGTGGTGGTGGGCGTCGACGAAGCCGACGGCTTGCTCGCCGTGGAGGAGGACTCGCTGGTCTCATCCTGCACGAGCTTGGCCTCGTCTGAATTCAGCGTCGACTCCGCCGAGGAGACCGACTCGCTCAGTGACGTGGTGTCGAGTGTCCCCAGCGACTCACCCGCGGTGACCTGCTGTCCCACCGCTGCGGTGACCGTGGCGACCTGGCCCCCGACCTGGAATGAGGCCGAGGCGTCGTTGACCGGTTCGACGGTCCCGACGACGGTGAGGCTCTGCCCGACATCGGCCCGTGCCACGGTCGCCAGGCGGTACCCCGAATTGCCGCCGGCAGAGGCCGCCCAGGCGGCGGCCCCACCGCCGAGGAGGACCACCAGCACGATGGCGCCGGTCACCACGGCACGCCGGTGACCGGAGCGGCCCCAGCCCGAGCGGGACGAATTAGGCACTGCCACCGCCGGTGGCGCCCCCACCGGGGCCGCCACCGCGGAAGAAGCCGCCGCCGGCGAATCCGGACGTGCAGGTCGCACCGCCGGTCGACGTGATGCGGACCGTGCTCGCCGTCACGGCGCCGTTCGTGGCGGCGGGACCGAACGCAGTCACGCAGTCACCCACGGCCAGGTCCGTGGCTGCCGCCGCCTGCGTCGCCGTCAACGTCGTGGATCCCGATGTCGTGACCTTGAGGTTCTCGGTCTTGGGCGCGGCCGGCTTCTTGGCCTTTGAGCTCTCGGAGCTGGCGGACTTGGTGGAGCGGGTGAAGCTCCCGGGGGAGAGGTCGATGCCCGTGACCGAGATCGTCGAACCGCTGACCCCGGTCACCTTGCCCGACGCGACGGCGATCGAGCCGAGACCGGGGAACCGCCGTGCCCCACCGGCCGGGAAGCTCGGCCGCGTCCCGCTGGCGCCCGATGCGCCCGTGGTCCCACGGCGGAAGTTGAAACCTCCAGTGCCGCCGAAGGCGCCGCCGGTCGACGTGCGGCCCTGAGCGCCCGTCGTGCACGATCCCGTCGACGAGGTGCTGAGCACCGTGATGCTGCGAGCGGCGATCGTGGTCTTCGACGTCTTCGAGGGGGTGCCGGTGACGGTGACGCAGTCTCCGGCGGCCAGTGAGCTGACCGACTCGGTCACCGTCTTCGAGAATTGGGTCGTCGTCGTCCAGCTGACGGTGGTCTGGCCGGTGGTGGGATTCTGCACCTCCATGCTCGACGCCTGCAGGGCGGCGACGCTGCCGCTCGCGCCCGCAGGTGCATTCGCTGGCGTCGTCGCGGCTCCCGCGACCGAGCCGATCGTCGTGGCGGCCACAAGGGTGGTCGCGCCGGAGCCGAGGAATCGTGCCCAGCGCCTGCGGGTGGAGCTTCGGCTGGTCAGTGTCATGTGGGATAACCCTCTCTTTTCTTCTCTTCTTCTCTGTTGCTATTCGTTGCGTAGAGCGTCGATGGGCGCCAGGTGCGCGGCGCGGCTGGCCGGGTAGACGCCGAAGGCGATCCCGATGGCGAGCGCGACGACGAGTGCGCCGACCATTGCCGTCGGGCTGATGGTGATCGGATCGCCCACCACCCCCGGCAGGAAGGTCGCGCCGACGATCCCGAGCAGCGCGCCCAGCGCGCCCCCGATCAGGCCGAGCACGGACGCCTCGACGAGGAACTGGCGCCGGATCACCCTCGGTGTGGCTCCGAGCGCCTTGCGCAGCCCGATCTCGCGGATGCGCTCGGTCACCGAGACCAACATGATGTTCATGACGCCGATGCCGCCCACCAGCAGCGAGATCCCCGCGACCCCACCGAGCAGGATGGTGAGGGTGCGGTCGACCGAAGTGGCGGTGGAGATCAGGGACTGCTCGGAGGTGATCGTGAAGTCGGCGTCGGCCGGGGTCGTGATGCCGTGCAGCTGTAAGAGGAGATGGTCCGCCTCCTGATAGGCGGCAGTCAGGTCATCCGACGAGCGGGCCTGCACGGCAATGGAGCTGACAGAGTTGCGGGTCGTCCCGCCGAAGATGCGCTCGGCACCGGTCGTGATCGGGATGACCGCCAGGTCGTCCGGGTCCGACGTGCTCGAGGAGGACGAGGACGATCCTGTCGATGTCAGCACGCCGACCACCGTGAGCGGGACCCCGTTCACGTCGGCGGTCTGACCCACCGGGTCGACGCCGCGGAAGAGCTCGGACGCCGTGGTGGCACCCAGGACGGTCACCGCGGTGTGGTCCGCCACGTCCTGGTTGTCGATGAAGCGGCCCTGGGCCAGGGTCCGGCCCCTCACGGTCAGCCACGTCGGGGTCGACCCCTGCACCGACGTGGTCCACGTGCTGCTTCCGGCGGTGAGGGTCTCGGAGGACGAGGTGATGGGGGCGACCGCCTTGATGTCCGGGGCCACGATCGGGTTCGACAGGGCCGCCACGTCGGACGTGGTCAGCGTCGACGCGGTGCCGAGCGCCTCGCGGATGCCGGTGCTCGAGGTCGAGCTGCCGGGGGAGATCGTGAGCACGTTCGAGCCGAGCGCCGTGATCTCGGAGGTGACCTGGCCCTGGGCGCCCTCGCCCAATCCGACGGTCAGGATGACCGCGGCGATACCGATGAGGATGCCCAGCACGGTCAGCGCAGACCGCAGACGATGGCTGAGCACACCGTTGACCCCGGTGCGGAACGTCTCGAGCCAGCTCATCGGATGCTCTCCATGTAGCGGGCGTCGTTCTCCGTGAGGAGACCGTCGCGGATGCCCAGAACCCGACCGGAGGCGGAGGCCACCTCGGTGTCGTGGGTGATGAGCACCAGCGTGCGGCCGGCCTCGTGCAGCTCGTCCATGAGGCGCAGCACGTCGGCCGCCGAGACGGAGTCGAGGTTCCCCGTTGGCTCGTCGGCCAGGATCAGGTCCGGCTCGGTCACCAGCGCCCGTGCGACGGCGACGCGCTGCTGCTGCCCGCCGGAGAGCTCGCCGGGGCGGTGGTGCACCCGTCCGGCCAGGCCCACCCGCGCCAGCGCGTCCATGGCCCGCTCCTTGCGCTCGGAGCGCGGTATTCCCGCGTACACGAGGGGCAGCTCCACGTTCTGCCAGGCCGACATGGAGGGGAGCAGGTTGAATTGCTGGAAGACGAAACCGATGCGCCGGTTGCGCACCTCCGCCAGGGCGGCCTCGCTCATGTTGCTGACGTCCTCGCCGGCGAGGTGGTAGACACCCGCCGTCGGCGTGTCCAGGCAGCCCAGGATGTGCATGAGGGTCGACTTGCCCGAGCCCGAGGGCCCGATCACGGCGACGTACTCGCCCTGGGCGATGCTGAGGCTGATGCCGCGCAGCGCGGCGACGGCGATGGAGCCGGTCCGGTAGACCTTCGTCACCCGCTCCAGCTCGATCACCACGCCGTCCGACTTCCCCGGCGGGGGAGTGACGTGCGGGGGAGCGGTCATCCGCCGCCTCCGCCGCTGAACGCGCCGGCGCCACCGCCGCCGGTGATCCCGCCGGCCGGGAAGCCGCCAGCGCCGCCGAAGCCACCGCCGCCGAACCGGCCAGCCCCGCCGGTGCCAGTGCCACCGAAGAGGCCACCGCCGGTCGTGCCTGCGCCGGCCTTGAAGGAGACCACCTGCTCCAGGACCTTGTCTCCCGCCGTGACGCCGCTGGTGATCTGGGTCTCCCCTGTCTCGGCGGCTCCCACCGTGACCGGCTTCACGACGTGGCTGCCGTTGACGACCTGGGTGACCGTCGCCTGCCCGCTCGAGTTGTAGGAGATGGCTGCGGTCGGGACCTCGGTGACATCGTTGAGCTGCTTGACGATGATGCTCACGTCCGCGGTCGAACCGGCGTAGAGGCCCGACGGGTCGCCCGTGACGTCAATGACGACGGGGAAGGTCGTCACGTTGGAACTCTGGCTGCCGATCAAGCTGATGGAGGCGACGGTGCCGTAGTCGGTCGTCGTGGATCCTGTCGGGATGATGTTCGCCTGGTCGCCGTCGGCGATCTGGCCGATCTGGGTGTCGTCCACCGTCGTGTTGACGATGTAGGAGTCGGTGCCGACGACCACGATCTGGGCGCTCGACGATCCCGTACCCGTGCCAGTGCCGGTGCCAGTGCCCGTGCCGGTGCTGCCCGTACTGCCGCTACCACCGGTTCCGTTGCCACTCCCCGTGCCCGTACCGGTCACCTGCTGACCCACGTTCAGGCTCACCGAGGCGACGGTCCCCGCGATGGTCGACGTCAGCGAGGCGTCGTTCAGTGCTGTCTGGGCGTTGGAGAGAGACGACTCGGCAGAGGTCACCGCGGCCTGGTCGGAATCGATCGTCGTCGTGCTGGCGCTCGAGGCCTCGTCGGAGGCAAGGCGCGCCTCAGCCGACGACAGCTGCGCCTGCGCTGCGTTGACATCCTCCGACAACGCGGTGGTGTCGACCGTGGCCAGGACCTGGCCGGCCGTCACGGTCTGGCCCGCCTTGACGTTCACTGCGGTGACGGTCCCGGACACGCCGAAGTTGATGTTCGCCTGACTGGCCGGCTCGATGGTGCCCGAGCTGGCGACCGTCTGCTGGATGGTGCCGGTGGTCACGGCGACGGTCTGCGTCGTGACCACGAGGCCGGTCGGGCTGGACGAGCCCGATGTCAGCCAGTAGGCGAGGCCCCCCGCGCCGGCGAGCACGACGACCACGACCACGATGATGGCCGTCCTGTACCGGCGCCAGAAGGTCGTCGTCTCGGGCGGGAGCTCGCCTTCGTCGCTGAGGGGCAGCTCCTGCGTCACGTTGACCGGATCATCCACGGTCGATGCTGCTCTGGCCATGACCGACAGTTCAACCGAGCCATTTCACAATGAGCCGAACCCCAGCTGTGAGCCGGCTTGGGGTTATATGTAAGAGTGGATTAATAGTCCAGGTCAAAGCGTTTTCGGCCCGTGATCACATTATCAGGAACCACACAGCGGGCGCCCGTCGCACGCCAACGGCACGGGTGCAGGCTTTCCGTACAGCTCACCGGACGCCGGGAGACATTCGTGCCACCCCTCACGAGCCCCCGGTTCTCCCGGCGCCGGTGCAGCTTCGGTCACCTCATCCACCGGCGGGCACAAGAGCCGTGGGGGAGTGGCGCCCAGCCTTCTTCCTCTTCGTCGACCTTCGACCACACCGACGCCTCGGGGCACGGCAAGAGATGCGAGCTCCCCTGGATGAATGGGAATACAGGCCACGACCGCCGAAATGGCGTCGGGACACAGGAGTCTGCGTGACAAAGATCGCCGTGCTCGGCCTCGGGAGGATGGGTCACGCCATCTCAGACGATCTCACCCTCGTTGAGCGCCGAGCTGAACGATTGCTTCAGCCGCTTCGTCGCGCTCCCGGTCCTCGGTGCGCCTCAGGCTGTGCGTTCCGGGGCGGCCACCTACCTGGCGGGTGGCTCCCCGAGACCCTCGAGGGCATCCGCCCCGTCCTCTCCACGCTGTCCGATCACGTGAAGCACTACGGCCGGCCCGAGATCGCTTCGAGCGCCAAGCTGGCGGTGAACCTGATACTCCTCCCGGGCGTGGCAACCCTGGCCGAGGCGGTCACCGTCGGGCGGGCCGGTGGACTCGGCGGCGGCGAGCCGAACGACCTCCTGGCTGACTCGCCAATGATGGGCCCCGGCATCCGGCATCCGGAACCGCTTCCAGACCGTCCTGGACGGCTCGGGACCGACCTGGTGGACGACCGAGCTCGGGGCCAAGGACGCCCGCCCGGCCACCGAGCAGGTCGAGTCCGAGGGCCTGACGCGCCTCCGCCTCGGCCCGCTCATCCGGGATCCGTACCAGGCGGCTGCCCATGCGGGCCTCAGCGAGGACGACATCGCCTTCGTCTCCCGGCTGTATCGCTGACTCCCTGACACCTCTGGACGACACCAGGACGCGCCCAGGGAAGTCGCTCAGGTCACCCGGCCTCCCACCAGCCCTGTCATTTCGACTGGACCGCCGATAATGTTCATTATGTTAAGTCATATGGAAATTCCGGGACCGGCACCGATTGGACCGTCCCGGCGAGACTCCCCCGGAAAGGCGTACGGCGTCGCTCGTCGTCCGTCGCCCTGGCGCACCGCAACGAGGTGCCGGGCGTGCGACAGGCGGCTGGGGCACCGGCTCGTACGGATCCGTGGAATCCTTGCCTCGCCCGGGCACGCGCCATCCCGAGGTTGCCAGCGGCACGATCCACGGACTTCCGCCGGATGGCGTGCGGCGATCCCGGAGGGATACGAAAGATGGCTTGATTTGTGTAGTGGATTTCACTAAAGTGACAGGCGTTAAGTCCCCTTGGTTAAAGGTTCAAAGTCCGGACGGATGAGAAGGGGAAATACCAGGTAGAGGGCTTGTAGAGCCCGAGAAATGTGAGTACTATCCCCGGAATGTCCGGGGATTTTTGCGCGCTCACTGTTACGTCTGATTTGCCGTGGGTTCGGTCCCGATGAGCGAATCGGCACCACTCCTCGATCCCGAGCTCCAGGCCGAGCAGGCACACCTGGAGCACGCGCACGATTCCCTGGCCGCCATGCGGCGGCGGGCCGAACGACTGCTGCAGGACCTCATCGGCGCCGGCAGTCCAGACCTCGACTACGTGGCCGCCCTCTCTCGCCGCGTCTCGCTCCTGGCCGACAGCCCACGGCCGCTCCTCTTCGGGCGGATCGACGAGAAGGGGGGTCCCACGTGGCACATCGGACGCCGCCACGTCGAGGACACCCGTTCCGACCCCGTCGTCGTCGACTGGAGGGCCCCCGTCGCCGTTCCCTTCTACCGGGCCAGCACCAGGGACGCGCTGGGACTCGCCCGGCGCCGCCAGATCATGGTCGACCGCCACGCCGTCGTCGCGGTGGCTGACGACCTTTTCGACGGCGCCGACGGGGATGTCGGCGCCACCCGACTGCGCGGGGGCGATGCGTTGCTCGCCGAGCTCGAACGAGCCCGTACAGGCGAGATGCTCGACATCGTCGCCACCATTCAGGCCGAGCAGGACGAGATCATCCGCGCCCCTTTGGACCAGCTGCTCACCGTCCAGGGCGGCCCAGGCACGGGCAAGACGGCGGTCGGCCTCCACCGGGCCGCCTTCCTGCTGTACAACCATCCCACCCTCAGCCGCGATGGCGTGCTCGTGCTCGGCCCGAGCCGCGCCTTCCTGCGCTACATCGCGCAGGTCCTCCCCTCGCTCGGCGAGGAGGCCGTCGTCCAGACCACCATCGGCGACATCGCGCCCAAGGCGAAGATCCGGGTCGACGACCCCATGGAGGTGCGCCGCATGAAGGGCGACGCCCGGATGGGCGAGCTCCTCCGGCGCGCTCTCGAGGGGCGTCGCCGCCCTCTCGACGAGGACGTCAGCCTGCGCGTCCGCTTCGCCCGGGCGACGTTGAGCGCCGAACGGGTGAACGAGCTCGTGGCGTCCATCGTCGCCCGACCCGCGCCGTACAAGTCCGGCCGGCTGGCGCTGAGGTCCCGTCTCGTGAGCGAGGCCCGTCGGGCGTTCCGCTCTTCGGCGCGGCTGGGTGCCGATGAGGCCTGGTTCGAGGGCGAGCTCACCTCGACGGAGGAGTTCACCGCCCTCCTCGACACACTGTGGCCCACGGTCTCCCCCGCCTCGCTTGTCCGCGAGCTGCTGTCCTCGCGTGCACAGCTGGAGCGCTTCTCGGCCGGTCTGCTGTCCGAGGACGAATGGCAGCTGCTCCTGCGGTCTCGCGATGCCACCGTGTCCTCGACGGCGTGGAGCGCCGACGATCTCGCCCTGCTCGACGAGGCCGCCTTCCTCACCGGAGGCCGGACCCGAACCTACGGCCACATCGTCGTCGACGAGGCACAGGACCTGACGCCGATGCAGTTCCGCATGATCGCCCGGCGCGCGCCCTCGGGCTCCGTCACCGTGCTCGGCGACCTGGCCCAGGCCACCGGCCCGTGGACCTACTCGGACTGGGCCGAGGTGAGGGCCCACCTGCCCGAGGTGGCGCGCCCGCATCACGACGAGCTCACGCTCGGCTACCGGGCGCCCGGGCGGGTGCTCGGCTACGCGTCCCGCCTCCTGCCCGAGGCGGCGCCCAGCGTGACACCCACCTCCTCCATCCGCCCGGGACGCACCGAACCTACGGTGCTCACGGTGGCAGACGACGAGCTGGTCGCCGCCGCGCTGACCGAGGCACGCACCCTGGCCGCGGACCACGCGCTCGTCGCAGTCATCGCACCCGAGGAGCTGTTGCCCGCGTTGGCCCGGCTCGCGCGGCGCGACGGTGCCGTCGGCATGCTCGAGCGCGACGCGATGAGCCGTCCCATCACCATCGTCCCGGCGCCCGCCGCCAAGGGCCTCGAGTTCGACGCCGTCGTGGTGGTCGAACCCGCGGCCATCGCCGGTGACGGCCGTCGCGGCCTGCGGCTGCTCTACGTGGCCCTGACCCGTCCGATTCAGCACCTGAGCGTGGTGCACGCCCGTCCCCTCCCCGGGCCACTCGTGGGCTGAGCGCCACCCCGTCCCCTACGATCCATCCCCATGGCACTCGATGTGGACGGCAAGGTCGCCTTGATCACCGGCGGCAGCAACGGCATCGGCGAGGGCGTGGCCCGGCACCTGGCGGGCAATGGTGCGCACGTCGTCATCGCCGACATCGACAGTGCTCGCGGCCGCGCCGTCGCCGACGAGCTGGGCGGGCACTTCGTCCAGACCGACGTGGCCGACCCCGCAGCCAGCAAGGCCGCCGTGGCGGGCGCGGTCGAGGCCTTCGGCGGCCTTCACATCGCACACCTCAACGCCGGAGTCACCTCGTGGTGCGGCATGGGCGACGACTTCGATCCCGAGGCCTACCGTCGCTCCATGTCGATCAACCTCGACGGCGTCGTCTACGGCATCGCGGCCGCGCGGCCGGCGATCAAGGCGAGCGGCGGCGGGACCATCGTGGCCACTGCGTCCATGGCGGGGCTCGTTGCGACCCCGTTCGACCCCATTTACGCCGCCAACAAGCACGCCGTCGTCGGACTGACCCGCTCACTGGGCGCGGTCTACGAGCCCGAGGGGATTCGGATCCACGCCCTCTGCCCCTCCTTCGCCTACACGAACATCATCAAGGGCTCGGAACAGACGCTCCTCGACATGGGGTTCCCCATCATCGACGTCGCCGACGTCGTCGCCGCCTTCCAGCGCATCCTCGATTCGGAGAGCACCGGGGAGTGCTGGTACGTCGTTGCCGGGCGACGGAGCGAGCCCTTCCGCTTCCGCCACGCCCCGGGGCCGCGCGTCGACTGAGCCACGTGTCCCCCGGGGACCGGGACGCCACGGGCTGTACCATGGGCGTGCAGCGACACCGACCGGCGATGGGTCCCGCCGGGGGCAACGCCCCGAACTGCCGCGACGACATGGCTGATGGCTCCTGACAGGCGGCACGGGAGGACCGGGCCATGGACGAGCAGCTGCACGGGCGACAGCACGGCCGCGACGCCGTCGCGTCGGAGCACGGCGCGACGCACGACGACCACGAACAGGACCTCCTCGACGAGACCGTCCTCCCGCTCCTCGGGCTCTCGACGGCGACCCTGGCCGCCATCTTCGTCGGCGGTGCGCTCGGCACCGTGGCCCGGTACCTGCTCGAGGCGCACCACCCCGTGGCCGGCGGTGGGTTTCCCTGGGTCACGCTGCTCGTCAACCTGACCGGCTCCTTCGCCATCGGGCTGTTGATCCCGCTCACCGAGCACGTCTCGCACCGGGCCCCCGTGCTCCGGCCGTTGTGCGTCATCGGGTTCCTCGGTGGTTGGACGACCTACTCCACCCTCGCCGTCGACGCCATGCTGCTGGCCAAGCACGGTGACCTCGTCACCTGCCTCGCCTACCTGGCGGCCACCGTCGCCGGAGGGCTGGCGCTGGTCGTGGCCGGGCACGCGCTCGGTCGGAAGGTGACCGGTTCGTGAGCTCCTCCCCCACTCTCGGCCTCGCGCTCGTGGTGGCACTCGCAGGCGGTGCCGGTGCCGTTCTGAGGGCCTTGCTCATCCACCACGTGGGCGTGCGGCGTTACGACCCGTTGCCCGTCGGCACCGTGGTCGTCAATGCCACCGGCTCCCTGCTGCTGGGCATCCTGACCGGGCTCTCCCTCTACCACGGGCTCGGGCCACACGTGCTGGCGGTGGTCGGGGTGGGGCTGTGCGGCGGCTACACGACCTGGTCGACCGCCAGCTGGGAGACGATCCACCTGCTCCACACGGGCCACCGCGCCGAAGCCGTCGTCTACACGCTCGGCGGGCTCGCCGTCTGCCTCGCCGCCGCGGCGGCCGGCGTCGGGCTCATGGCACTGGCCTGAGCGGTCGTCTCAGGAGGCGTACGCGTCGAGGGGCGGGCAGGTGCAGACCAGGTGCCGGTCCCCGTACGCCTGGTTGATCCTCGCCACCGGAGGCCAGTACTTCCACCCCGTGCGGCCCATCGGGAACACCGCCACCTCGCGGTCGTAGGGCCGCTCCCAGCTCGACACCAGTGCGGTCGCGGTGTGGGGGGCGCCGCGCAAGGGGCTGTCCTCCACCGACCAGCGTCCGGCGGCCACGTCGTCGATCTCGGCCCGGATGGCGATCATGGCCTCGCAGAACCGGTCGAGCTCGGCGAGGTTCTCGCTCTCGGTCGGCTCCACCATCAGGGTGCCGGCCACCGGGAAGCTCACCGTGGGTGCGTGGAAGCCGTAGTCGATCAGTCGCTTCGCCACGTCGTCGATGGTGACGCCGGTGGCCTTCGTCAACGGCCGCAGGTCCACGATGCACTCGTGCGCCACCAAGCCGTTCTTGCCCGTGTAGAGGATCGGGTACGACGGCGCCAGCCGGGCGGCCACGTAGTTGGCCGCCAGAACAGCCGACTTCGTGGCATGGGCCAGGCCCGGACCGGAGAGCAGGCGCACATAGGCCCAGCTGATGGAGAGGATGCCTGCGCTCCCGAACGGCGCCGCGCTCACCGGGCCGATGCCCTCGCGCTGCTCCGGGCGCGGGTGCATCGGGTGCGACGGCAGGAACGGCACCAGGTGCTCGGCGACCGCCACCGGTCCCACGCCCGGACCGCCCCCGCCGTGGGGGATGCAGAAGGTCTTGTGCAGGTTCAGATGCGAGACGTCACCGCCGAACTGGCCGGGCTTCGCCAGGCCCAGCAGGGCGTTGAGATTGGCCCCGTCGATGTAGACCTGCCCGCCGTGTTCATGGACCAGGTCACACATGTCGCCGATGTGCTCCTCGTAGACGCCGTGCGTCGACGGGTAGGTGACCATGATCGCCGCCAGATCGCCGGCATGCTCCTCGCACTTGGCTCGGAGGTCCTCGAGGTCGACCGTGCCGTCGTCGAGGGCGGCCACCACCACGACCCTCATACCGGCCATGACCGCTGACGCCGCGTTCGTGCCGTGTGCGCTCGACGGGATGAGACACACGTCGCGCCCGGGCTCGCCGCGGGACTGGTGGTACGCGCGAATGGCCAGGAGGCCCGCCAGCTCGCCCTGGCTGCCCGCGTTGGGTTGGACCGAGACCTTGGCGTACCCCGTGACGCTGGCCAGCCACCTCTCGAGCTCGTCGATCAGCGCCAGGTAGCCCGGGGTGCTCGCGAGCGGGGCGAACGGGTGGATGTCGGCGAAACCCGGCAAGCCGACCGGCTCCATCTCGGTGGTCGCGTTGAGCTTCATGGTGCACGATCCCAACGGGATCATGCCCCGGTCGAGTGCGAAGTCCTGGTCCGACAGCCGGCGGAGATAGCGCAGCATGGCGGTCTCTGAGTGGTGCTCCGAGAAGACCGGGTGGCTCAGGATGGGCCCCCGCCGCAGGAGTGCCTCGGGGAGGGCCGAGGTGCCCCCCGCTCCCCCGCCGCCCGCCGCTCCGAAGGCCTCGAGGACAGCCGCGACATGCGCCCCGGTCGTGGTCTCGCTGCACGAGATGCCGACCCGGTCGCCGTCGACCAGACGGAGCAGCACGCCACGGCCGCCCGCGTCCGCGACGATCCCGGCGGCGCGTCCGGGAGCCCGGACGACGACAGTGTCGAAGAACTCCTCGTGGTCGAGGGCGAAGCCGGCACGGCGCAGCGCCGAGGCCAGCCCGACGGTCCGTTCGTGGACCCGGCCGGCGATGCCGCGCAGTCCCTCGGCACCGTGGTACACCGCATACATGGACGCGACGACCGCCAGCAGGACCTGTGCCGTACAGATGTTCGAGGTCGCCCTCTCGCGGCGGATGTGCTGCTCGCGCGTCTGCAGCGCCAGCCGGTAGGCCGGCTGGCGCTCCGCATCGATCGACAACCCGACCAGGCGGCCGGGCAGGTCCCGCTCGAGACCGGCCTTCACCGCCATGAAGGCTGCGTGCGGGCCGCCATACCACAGCGGCACACCGAAACGCTGCGACGACCCGACGACCACATCGGCGCCCCAGTGCCCCGGCGGCTTCAAGAGTGTCAGTGCCAGGAGGTCGGCCGCCACTGTGACCATGGCGCCCCGCCGGTGAGCGTCCTCGGTGAGACCGGCGAAATCACGGACGGCGCCCGAGCACCCGGGGTACTGCTGGACGACGCCGAAGTACTCGCCTTCGGGCAGTCCTGTGGCGAGGTCGGTCACCTCGACCTCTATCCCGAGTGGGGCGAGGCGTGTCTCGAGGATCGCAATCGTCTGCGGGAGGCAGTCGCCGTCCACGACGACCCGGTGCGTCTCGACGGTCGCGCGCCGGCGCATGAGGGTGACGGCCTCCGCCACGGCCGTCCCCTCGTCGAGCAGTGAGGCGTTGGCCGTGTCGAGGCCCGTCAGATCACAGACCATGGTCTGGAAGTTCAGGAGTGCCTCCAGGCGACCCTGGCTGATCTCGGGCTGATAGGGGGTGTAGGCCGTGTACCACGCCGGGCTCTCGAGCACGTTGCGCCTGATGACTCCCGGGGTGATCGTGCCGTGGTAGCCGAGCCCGATCATCGGCTCGGCGATCACGTTGTCCGCAGCGAGCCGGCGCAGTTCCTCGAGCACCTCGCGCTCGGCGACGGCCGGTGGAAGGTCCAGTGCATCGAGGCTCCGCACGCTGTCCGGGACCGCGGCATCCATCAGTGAGCCGAGACTCTCGTAGCCGAGGACCTTGAGCATGCCCGACTGCTCCTCGTCCGAGGTCCCGACGTGGCGGCGCACGAAGTCCTCGAATGGCTCGAGTTCGCCCGGCCCGGCGTCTTGACGCTGTTCGCTCACGGAGGCCCTCCTCACATGTCCGCGGTGGACGCGGAACTCGTCGGATGTCCTCCCCGCTCTGTCATCGGACCTGAGAGTCTCGCCGCACGAGAGCGACTTCCACCTTCGGTGCGGACGCACGGAGCGCCGCTTTCCAGAGTTGCCTCACCGAAGCGATATGTCGGCCTGAGAGTTTCTCGGGGAGAGTTGCTCCTCCGGCGTCCCCTCGCAAACATGGTGCGGGGACTCTGGCGCTCCGGTTCAAACGGCGTATTCAGTTGTGGGTCCACTATACGGCACCGGTTCCGGTCGTCGGCGCTTAATCGCTCTCCTCGCGCACCGGCCACAGGGGTGGGCGGACCAGACGGGCACCCAGCTCACGCCCGCGCAGGGCCACCGTCACGGCGTCGCCGTCGAGCAGACGGGCGTCGGCGTCCACGAAGCCCAACCCGATGCCCCGTTCGCGCATGGGTGAGAAGTTGCCGCTGGTCAGGAAACCCACGCGGTCGTCGCCGTGGTCCACCTCCGAGCCGTCGCGCAGCGGCTGCCGGCCGTCGGCCACGAAGCCCCTGAGGCGTCGGGTCGGCCCGACGGCGCGTTCCTCCTCGAGGGCAGCCCGACCGGTGAAGTCCCCCTTGTCCCAGCCGACCACCCAGCCCAGCCCCGCCTGGAGGGGCGTGATCCCGGGACCCAATTCGTGGCCGTGCAACGGCAGGCCCGCCTCGAGGCGCAGCGTGTCGCGCGCACCCAACCCGGCCGGGACGACGCCCTGCGCGAGCACGGCCTCCCAGAAGGCCGTCGCCACCTCGGGCGGCACGGCGCACTCCACGCCGTCTTCCCCGGTGTAGCCGGTGCCGGCGACCAGGCACTGGGCTCCGCCCCACTCGAACCGCTCGACACTGAACCGGTGCACCGCAGCGGCCTCCGGCGACACCAGGGCCAGGCGGGCACGCGCCTCGGGGCCCTGCACCGCGATCACCGCCCTCCCACTGGTGACGTCCGTCCCCCCGATGGCTGCGAGCACATCGCTCGTGTTGGACGCGTTGGGCATCACGTCGAACCGTTCGTCGTCGACCCACAACACGATGATGTCGTCGACCACCGAGCCGTCCTCGTCGAGGAGATGCGTGTACTGGGCCCGACCCGGATTGATCCGCCGCAGGTCGTTGCTCAGGGAGAGCTGGAGATGCTCGAAGGCGTCCGGACCGTGCACGCGGACCGTTCCCAGATGGCTCACGTCGAAGGCCACGGCTGACTGACGGCACGCCCGGTGCTCGGCCACGGTGCCCGACGGGTAGGCCAGCGGCATCTCCCAGCCGCCGAAGGGCACCATCTTGGCTCCGAGCGCGACGTGCTCCGCGAACAGGGGTGAGACCCGGTGCGGCGCAGCTGCACCAGGTCTGCCGTCGTTCACCCGGCCAGACTACGCGGCCCCGGCAGTGGGGGTCAGCCAACCGTGTGAGGCGAGCAGCGACGCGAAGTCGCGCTGGTACACCACGTGGATCGGGACCTCCGGGTACAGCGCGCGCATGCGACGCACCTTGCGGTTCTTGCGGGTGACGAGACGTTGATCCGCCGTCGTGAGCTCAATGAAGACCCCGCGGCCCGGCAGGTAGAAATCCGGGCGGAAGCCGGACACCGGAGATCCCTCCGCGTCCCACTCCAGGGGGAACTCCACCGGCTCGTACTGCCAGCGCTCGCCCGAAAGATCGAGCAGTGCGGCGAAGACACGCTCGGAAGGATGGGCGAACCGGACCTGTCCCGCCGGCACACAGGCCGGATGGCCGTTGCGCCCGCTGCGCGCCGAGTCCGTCGCCCTCACTCCCCCGCGGCCCGCGCGACGGGTGCCCGAGCCGGGCGCCCCTTGGCGGGAGCGGCCGGAACCTGAGCGTCGAGGCGCACGATGTCGGCGTCGAGAGCCTCGACGACCCCCGCCAGCGGCACGATGTTGAACACGCCCTGGCCACCGGCGAGCAGGTCCACGACCTCGCCGTTGGAACGGGCCAGGACCGAGCTCGTCCCGGTGAGCACGAGATTGGCCGACGCCAGGTCCGAGCCCAGGTCGTCGCGCAGGCACTCGACGGCCCGGCGGGCCGACTGGAGTGACACGCCAGCGTCCAGCAGTTGCTTGATCACCTTGAGCTCGAGCAGGTCGGAGTAGGAGTAGATGCGTCGCGAACCACTCCCCTTCGCCGAGGCCACCGACGGTTGGAGCAGGCCGGTTCGGGCCCAGTAGTCCAGCTGGCGGTACGTGATCCCCACCAGGCCGCACACCTGCGGCCCGTGAAACCCTCCGACCCGGGCTGCGGAATCCTCGGCCATCGCACCTCCTGTGCCATCTCCCGGGCCGTCACTCTAGTGCACCCCGGACGACATGGCCGTAGTTACGAAGGCGTCATTCGGAAGATTTCGCGGGCTCGGCCGGCTCCACCGGCCAGGCCACCACGGCGCCGACCACGGAGAGCCCCACCCGGTGCCCCGGCTCGAGCGGTGTCCCGCCCGTGACCCGCACGACGAGGTCCGGGAGGCCCTCGGACACGGGCCGCACCCTGACGACGGCGTCGTGCCCGAAGTACTCGTAGCTCGCCACCGTCCCCTCCATCCCCCCGGCGTCGGCCTGTCCCAACACGATTTGCTCGGGGCGCACCATGACCCGGGCACTCCCGCCACCGGACGGCCCGGTCCACGTCTCGACGGCGAGGCGGCCCAGCGCGGTGGTGGCCACCGCGTCGCGGACCTCGCACTCGAACACGTTGGACTCGCCGAGGAACCGGGCCAGCTCGGCGTCCCCCGGGCGCCCGTACAGCGCCGACGGCGAGTCGAGCTGGGCGATCACCCCCCGACGGAGCACGGCGACCTGATCGGCCATGGAGAGCGCCTCGTCCTGGTCGTGGGTCACCAGGATGGAGGTCGTGCCGGCACGGCGCAGCACGCCGAGGACATCGGCCCGGACCGAGGCGCGCAGCGCGGCGTCGAGCGACGCAAACGGCTCGTCGAGCAGCACGATCTCGGGTTCGATCGCGAGGGCGCGGGCCAGCGCGACACGCTGTTGCTGGCCGCCCGAGAGCTGGTGGGGGTAACGCCGGCGGTAACCGGACAGTCCGACGAGCTCGAGCAGCTCGTCGACCCGCGCCACTCGGTCGGGGCTCCGCGGAAGGCCGAAGCCCACGTTGCGACCCACGCTCAGGTGGGGGAACAGGGCGCCCTCCTGGGGGACGTAGCCGATGCGGCGGTGCTCCGAGGGCACGAACCTCTGGCCGGCGTCGTCGACGACCTGGTCCCCCAACCTGACCTCGCCCTCGTCCGGGCGCTCGAACCCCGCAACGATCCGCAGCAGAGTCGTCTTGCCGCTGCCGGACGCGCCGAGGATCGCGGTGAACGACCCGTGCGGGACGGACAGATCGAGCCCGCGCAGCACGCGCTGCGGACCGAACGACTTGGCCACGCCGTGGATCCGCAGGTCCTTCACGCCGCCACCAGTGTCGTGGGCCCCGGCGCGGGCGCGGGCACACCGGCCAGGGCCGCTCTCTCGGGCTGGCGGTCGAACCACCGGCCGAGGACGTAGCCGGGCACGGCCGCGATGAGCACCATGACTCCCGCATAGGGCGCGGCCTGGCTGTAGGACAGGTTCGACTGGTAGGCCCAGAATTGTGTGGCCAGCGTCTCGACGTTGGTCGGATGCAGGACGAGGGTGGCTGTCAGCTCTGTCGCTGTCTCGAGGAACACCAGTGCGAAGGCCGCCCCGAGGCCCGGCCCGATCAGGGGCAGCGTCACGCGCCAGAGCACGGAGCGCCGCCGCACGCCCAGCGAGCTCCCCACTTCTTCGAGGCCGACCGGCGAGCGGGCCACGGCGGCCCGCACCGACACGACCGCGAGCGGGAAGAACATGATGGCGTAGACCAGCACGAGCAGAGGGCTGGTCTGGTAGAAGCGACCCTGCAGGAAGTGCTCGGTCAGGTACGTGAAGCTGAGTGCGATCACGAGGCCCGGCACGGCCAGGACGAGCATGTTCGTCCTCTGCAACGCGATCACGCGGGGGCGTGCGTGGCGGACCGACAGCAGGGCGATCGGGAGGGCGGCCAGCGTGGCGACGACGCCGGCGGCCGCGGCATAGGCGAATGTGTTCCCGGTCGCGATCAGGAGCGACGCCGGTGGCAGCGTGGAGTTCCCACCCTGGACCATCAGGTAGATGATGGCGCCCACCGGCACACCGAGCGCGAGGACGACGAGCAGCACGGCACCGGTCAGCACCGCGGGCCGGCCCCGGCCCAGCGGAACGGGGCGGTTCCGGCGCGCCGCGCCCGCACCCACCCGGGACGTCCGGCCATGGCCCCGGACGGCGTCCTCGCTCGCCAGGAGCAGGCCGCCGAGGAGGACGAGGATCACAGAGAGGGCGCAGGCGGCCGGTTCGTTGAAGCCGACCTGGAATTCGTTGTAGATCTCGGTGGTGAGCGTCTGGTACCCGAGGATCTCGAACGCGCCGAACTCGGCCAGCACGACGAGACCCACGAGGAGCGCCCCACCGAAGATGGCCATGCGGGCCTGACCGACCGTCACGGTCAGGAAGGTGCGCACCCGGCCGAGGCCGAGGCTGCGGGCCACCTCCTCCTGGGCCGGATCCGCCGCGCGCAAGCTGGCCGCGACGGGCAGGAACACGAGGGGATAGACGGCAAGGGTCATCACGAGGACGGCGGCCCAGAACCCGCCGATGGAGGGGAAGATGGCTCGCCAGCCGAAGCTCACCACGAAATCCGGTACACCCAGGGGAATCACGACCAGGATCGCGAACAAACGTCGGCAGGGCAGGTCGGTGCGCTCGACGAACCAGGCCGCCAGCGTCCCGAGCGCGGCGCACAAGACGGTGACCACCACGACGAGCGAGACGGTGTCCCACACGAGCATCGTGGTCAGGTGCCGGAACAAGAGGCGGTGCAGCTGGGACCAGCCCACCTGCACCGCCTGGACGACCAGGAAGACCAGCGGGAGCAGCACCACGACCGAGACGAGAACGGCGCCGGCTGTGAGCAGGGGCGGTAGGCGCCGGACCCCCGGTCGACGCTTCGGGTCCACGGCGCCGTCGGTCACAGCAGCTGGGCCTCCTGGAGCAGCTCGATCGCCTCGGCGCCCGTGCCCAACTCCGCCACCGTGATGCTGTTCGGTTCGAGCTCGTCGAACGGGGTCTCGGGCTCCGCCGTCGTGACACCCGATGCAATCGGGTATTCGAAGCTGTCACTGTGGGCGATGATCTCCTGACCCTGCACAGACGTCAGGAAGGCCAGGAAGCGCTGCGCCGCCGCCTGGTGGGTGGACGACGAGAGAATGCCCGCGCCCGAGACGTCGACGACGTAACCCACATCGTGCGGAGCGAAGTAGGCGATCGCGGAGTGCATGGCGCCTGCGCCGACCTGCGCCCGCTCGCGGTACCAGTAGTACTGGTTGATGATGCCGAGAGCGACCTGCCCGCCGTTGACCTGTGCGGTGAGCGTCTCGTTGTCCGGGTAGTCGTGCCCTCCCGCGTTGGCCTTGACCGCCTCGAGCCAGTGCAGCGCCGCCTGCTCGCCGTAGGTCCGCGCAATGCTCGTCACGATCGGTTGGAAGTCGGTCTCGCTCCCGGCAATACCGATGCGGCCGCTCCACTTGGGGTCGGCAAGATCCATGGCCGACGTCGGGAGCTGGTCGCGCTTCAGCAGCGACGTGTTGTAGATCATCACGCTCACGCGGGCCGTCACACCCACCCACCTGCCGTCCGGCGAGTTGAACCGTGAGGGTGTCTTCGCGAGCGTCGACGGGTCGACCCGGGCGAGCATCCCCTTCGAAGCGAGGTACTGCAGGGGCGGCGAGTTCTCGGTGAAGATGACGTCGGCCGGCGAATGGGAACCCTCGGTGACGATCTGATCTGCCAGCACGTCCTCGTCGTCGGACCGCAAGCTCACCGAGATGCCGCTCTCACGCTCGAACGCCGCCACCAGGGCCTGGGTCGTCTGCACGTGCTGCCCGCTGTAGACCGTGAGGCTCGTCGCACCGCTCCCCGACCCCTGCGCGCACCCGCTCAGCACGACCGCCCCCAGGGTTGCGGCCACGACGCCCGTCAGGACGCGGCGTACCCACCACTTCCCCGACCGCCACCGCGAGCCGCGCATCGAACCGTGACACCCCTCCGACCTGCATCGTACGAAAGTTAGGTTGCCCTAACTTTAGGGTGCCCTCAGAACAGGGTCAAGGCGGGGTCCTGCTCAGGCGTCCGGGACCGACCCCCCGGCCACCAGGTCGGCTCGGCCCTCCAGCGGGCTGGAAGGCTCGGCATGGAAGCGGACCGGGATGCGTCCGGCCAGGCGAGCCTGCCAACCCGCCTCGACCGCCAGGCGCATGGCCCGCGCCATCGCCACCGGGTCGTGCGCCCGGTTGACCGCCGTCGCCACCAGCACGGCGTCGCACCCCAGTTCCATCGCCAGCGCGGCGTCGGACGCAGTGCCGATGCCGGCGTCGAGGATGACGGGGACGTCGACCGCCTCCCGGAGGAGCGCAATGTTATGGGGGTTGCGGATGCCGAGCCCGCTGCCGATGGGCGATCCGAGCGGCATGACCGCGGCACATCCGACCTGCTGCAGGCGGAACGCGAGGACGGGGTCGTCGGTCGTGTAGGGAAGGACGACGAAGCCGTCCTCGGCCAGCTGCTCCGCGGCGGCCAGAAGCTCGACCGCATCGGGCAACAGGGTGCGGTCGTCTCCGATCACCTCGAGCTTCACCCAGTCGGTGCCGAACGCCTCGCGTGCCAGCTTGGCCGTGAGCACGGCCTCCGACGCGGTCGCACACCCCGCCGTGTTGGGCAGGACCCGCACGCCCAGCTCGTCGAGGAGCGACAGCAGCGCGCCCCGTCCCGAGGCCCCGACCCGCCGTATCGCGACGGTCGCCATCGACGTTCCCGACTCGATGAGCGCGGCCCGCAGCGCGTCGAGGCTGGTCATCCCCCCGGTGCCGAGCACCAGGCGCGACGCCAGGACCTCGCCGGCGACGGTCAGATGATCCGGCGGCACCTCCCCGGCCTCGTTGGCTGGCACCGGACGACGATACCCCGGTGCCCGCCTATGGTGGCTCGGTGCCGGACACGACCCCACCGACGGCGCTGACCATCGCCGGGTCGGACTCGGGAGGCGGCGCTGGTGCGCAGGCCGACCTGAAGACCTTCGCGGCGCACCGGGTGCACGGCACGTGTGCCCTCACCGCCGTGACCGCGCAGAACACGGCCGAGGTGCGCGGCGTCGTGGTGCTCGAGCCTTCGTTCGTCCGCCAACAGGTCGAGACGGTGCTCGACGACTTCGCCGTCGGCGGTGTGAAGACCGGGATGCTCGCCAGTGCCGCCATCGTGCGCGAGGTGGCGGACCTGGCCGCTGCGGGCCTGTTGCCCCACCTCGTCGTGGATCCCGTCCTGGTCTCCTCGAGCGGGCACCGCCTCATGGAGCCCGAGGGCGTCGCGGCGTACCTCGAGCAGCTCCTCCCCCACGCCGTCGTCGCCACCCCGAACCTGCGCGAGGCCGCCGTCCTCGGCGACACCACCGTGGAGCGGCTCGCCACCCTCGATGCCCGCGTGGACGTGGCGCAGCGGATCAGGGCGACGGGTGCCCGCTACGTGGTGGTGAAGGGAGGCCACCTCACCGAGTCCGCCGACGACGTCGTGGCCGGCCCCGAAGGGGTCGTGGTGCTCCCCGGCACACGGGTGGTCACGGGCAACGACCACGGCACGGGCTGCTCGCTCTCTGCGGCCATAGCCGCCAACCTGGCCCTGGGGGCGACCGTGCCGGCTGCCGTCGCCGCGGCCAAGGACTATGTGGCACGAGCCCTGGCCGGGGGGGCCGACTGGCACTTGGGTTCGGGGCACGGACCCCTCGACCATTTCGGGTGGTCGACCTCGCCGTAGGCTGGTCCGGACATGACGCTGCACGGCACCGACGCCGACACCGAGGCCGTCCCCGAGGACACGGTCCCCGCCGCACCCCTCCGCCCCCCGACGCCCGGGGGGATCTCCATGCGGCCGGCCATGGTCGTCCTCGGTCTCGCCGTGCTCATCCTCGTGGTGTTCGTCGCCATCGGGATCCTCTCGTCGCAGAGCCCCGCTCCGGTACGCAGCGGCACGGGGGCGAGCTCGGTGGCGGGTACGCCGTTGCGGGCGCTGCCCGCCAACCACGCGCTGGCACCCATTGTCAGCGCGGGCCAACCGCCGACGAACATCCTCAACGCCGTGTCCGTCCCGGTCGGCTCCGTCCGGATCTCGCACCAGAACAATGCCGCCGATTCGGGCCAGTACGACTCCCAGGTGGTCCTGCGCTCCGGCGACTCCCAGGGTGCCTTGCTCGCCTTCTACGCGGCGGACATGCGGATCCTGGGCTGGCAGGTCTTCGACCGGGGTCCTGCCGCCAACGATCCGGGTGCCGTCGAGATCCTGGGCAAGCTGGCCGGGACCGATGGCTACTACTGGGAGATGGGAGCCACCATCTCCTCCACGACCTTCCCCCGAGGCGGCCCGGCGCGGGGTCAGACGGACTTCACCATCCGCCTCCTGCAGGAGAGCGACGATTCCCCCTGAGCGGTTCGGCCGCGCCGAGACGGCGCGGCCGAGCTCAGCCTGTCGAAGCCGTGACCGCCTGCGCCCTGGGCGCCACGGCGTCATCGGTCAGGACTGGAAGCCGATCGTCGGATTGCGACAGCAGGTAGGCCCACACGAAGAAGTTGATCGGGTACAGCAGGTAGCCCACACGCGGGTTCGGGGCCAGGAGGATGAGCGCCGACATCACCACGCCCGCGATGGTGCAGACCTCCGACGGGGTGCGCGGAGTGTGGCGGTACAGATGCCGGGCCAGGAGCACGGCCAGCACGATCCCGACCGACAGCGGCAAGGCCCGGTTCAATGAGGGGAACGCCGTCACGAGCACGTGCCCGGGGAGCGCGCTGGCCGCGGTGGACGGGATGGCACTGAGCCCGAGCGGGAACAGCACCACATCGTCGATGAGCGCGAAGGGGCCGCGGAGGGCGAACGGGAAGATCGTCGGCACCGCGACGACGATCATGCCGGCGAGCATGGAGAGGGGTCGCCGCTCGCCCTTGCGGCCCCGTGCCGCAAAGAGCGCCAGTGCGGCCAGGGGCCATGCGGTGAACTTCATGGCCGACGCGATGCCTAAGACGACGCCCGAGGCGAACGGCCGCCGACGCTGTGCCAGAACCATGGCGAGAAGGAGGAACGCCGCCACTGGAATGTCATCGCCCCCGGTCGCGAGGGGCAGCGCCGCCAGCGGCAAGATGACGAGCGCCTGGAGCGCGCGGATCTTGCGGCGCCCGTCGGCTCGGCACAGGTAGAGCGCGACCGCGGCGACCACCAGTGTGGTGAGGCAGAAGAAGATCCGGGCGTCGCTGAGGCCGTTGTTGGGCCAGATCTCGCTCGGAATGCCCGCCACCGCCATGAGCGGCAGATAGGGCAGGAACCCCGCATAGTCCGGCTCACCGGGAGCGTGGTACTTGACGGCATGTGGCAACCGGACCAACGGGTGGTAGGGATTCACGCCGCGGACGAGATCCTGACCGCCGACCTCCACCGTGACCACCTCGGGCTGCTGGTGCGAGCCGGCCACACCGTCGAAGCGCCACAGGATCTCGAGACCGAGCGGGATCGCCAACGCGCCGGCGAACACGCACACGGCAACCACGATCCGGGCCAACCAGGCGCGGCGATGCTGGACCTTGGTCAGCCGGTGGCCGGGTTGCCGCTTGCGCGCACGCTGCACCGCCCAGGCCACGACCGCGGACGCCAGTGCGCCGAATGCGAAGGGCGAGAGGGCCATGCGCCCCCATACCTGGTAGAGCGCATTGGTCGACGTGTAGATGGTTGCCAACGCGAACACGGCACTGGCCAGGTACAGCAACGCGTCACCCGACTCGGGGGAGATCCGTTTCGTCCGGTCCAGCGCCCGGTGCCAGAGGTCGACGACCGGGGCGGCCCAGCTCGGGATCGTTGCGGAATTGGTCGGCATGGCGTTTCTCGAAAAAGCCTCGCACACGGCGGGTGTGCAGGATGGCACCCCCAGGTGATCCTAGGGGGGAACCGTCAGAGGTGCAGTTCCTCCAGGTAGAACGCAAGCTCAGCCTCGAGGCATGCCGTGAGCGTGTCCGCCCGACGGAATCCGTGCCCTTCGCCCTCGAAGAATCGTAGGTCACAGCGGATGCCCGCGCTGCGCAGGGCGTCGCGCATCGACACCGCCTGTGACGGCGGCACGACGGCGTCCTCGGTCCCCTGCAGGAGCAGGACCGAGCCCGCCATGGAGGGGGCTCGGCTCACCGGCGAGCGCCCCACGTAGAGCGCGCGAGACTCGGGCAGCGGGCCGATGAGGCGGTCGGTGTAGTGCGCCTCGAAGTCATGGGTCGTCGCGACCAGCCCCATGAGGTCCGTCACCCCATACCACGAGACGCAGGCCCCGAACCCCTCCCCCGCTGCGAGCGCGTTGAGGGCGGTCATGCCGCCGGCGCTGCCGCCCCGGATCGCCATCCGCCCCGCATCGATGTCGCCCCGCGCCGCAAGGTGCAGCGCCGCATCGAGGCAGTCCTCGCTGTCGGCCACGCCCCACCGCCCCCAGAGCGCACACCGATAGGATCGTCCGTAGCCCGAGCTGCCGGCGTAGTCCACGCACGCCACGGCGAAGCCGCGGGTCGTGAAGAACTGCAGGGTGAGGTCGAGCCCCGGCTGGCACGACGACGTGGGCCCACCGTGGCACCAGGTCACGAGCGGCGGCGGGCGATCCGTCGGCCCGGTCGTGCCTGCCGCCGCCGGGCGGTAGAGCGTGCCGTGCACGGGACGCCCCGAGCGCCCCGCCAGCGTGAACGGCTCTCCCCGCGCGATCTCGTCAGGTCCGAGCGCGCACGCGGCCGCCGGGCGCTGGGCCCGGGCGGCACGGCCCGGCATCCAGACCCAGACGTTCGCCGGCGCCTCGGGCGTGCTGCCGATCAGTGCCAGCCCGTCACCATGGGCGCACAGCGCGGCTATCGACACACACGGCTGGTCCAACGGATCGCCGGCTCCCCCACCGGCCGCGAACGGGATCAGCGCGTCGCGGCCGGACGCATTCATGCGGGCCACCACGGTGCCGTCGGCGAGCTCGGCCATGGTGCACTGCCCGAGCACCCAGTCGGGGCCGTGGAATTCGGCCGCGACGTCGCTCAGCGCCTGCAGTGCCGCGTCCGTGCCCGGGACCCCCGGGTGGACATAGGGCTGCCACCACCCCCGCCGGTCCGAGACGAAGCGCAGGGAGCCGTCCCGGCACCAGGCCGGCTGTCCGACGGACTCTCCGGGGCCACCTGCAACCGCCCACGGCGTTCCCGCCGCCCGGAGGGTGCCGTCGACGTCGGCACTGACGAGTGGGACGATGAGCAGCGTGGAGGCGTCCCACGGCATGTCGGGGTGATCCCACACGACGACCGCCAGCCGCTCACCCGCCGGGTCCACTCGCGGCGAGCCGAAGAAATCGTGGCCATCGAGGAGTGTGGTCTCGGACGGCCCCTCACCCCGAGTCGAGAGCGCGACCACGCTGCGTGTCGGCCGGCCCCCACCTTCTGGGTGGGCCTCCCTGACGGCCAGGACCCAGTCCCCCTCCGCGGTGGCGCTGAGCGCTCCATGGCGGTGGACCTGGCCCTCGGGGGGTAGGGCGGTCAGAGCCCGCGGCGCTGCGCCCCCCTGACGGGCCACGGCAGCGGGGCCGTCGCAGAACCACACCCGCTGGTCGGCCTGATCGACGTAGGCGAAGGCACCCGCCGACCACGCCGGCACCAGGCACATGGCGCCCCCGCCGTACTCGTGGACGCGGCTACGGATGCTCACCTGATCCGGGGAGTGATCGACGAGACCGTTCGCCGCGGCCCGGACCATCACCACCCGGCCGGACTCTGCCGGGCGCGACTCGAGCCAGTAGAGCCAGTCCCCGTCGGAGCACAGCTCCGAGAGGGAGACCTTCGCCCCCGCCACGTCGCCCGGCGCGAGCGGCGAGGCCCAACGCCCGTAACCTGCAGTGGTGGCCACGGTCCGAACGTACCCTGTGCGCCCACCCGTGTCGGGGAGCGCCGAGAGCGGGCTCTACAGTGAACCGGTGCGCTTCCCGGCCTACCTGCTGTCGCAGGAGGGCGCCGTCATCAGACCGACGGTGGTGGAGCTCGACCGCTCCGACCTGCCGGCCGGAGACGTGCTCGTCAGGGTCGAGTGGTCGGCCATCAACTTCAAGGACGCCATGGTCACGCGACCGGGCAACCGTGTGGCACGCATCTTCCCGCTCGTCCCCGGGGTGGAGCTGGCGGGAATCGTCGAGGAGAGCACCAGCCCCGACTTCGTCGTGGGTCAGCACGTCCTCGCGCAGGGCTACGACCTCGGCGTGGCCCAGCACGGTGGCTTCGCCGCCTACGCGCGCGTCCCGGCGGACTGGGTCGTGCCGCTGCCCGACACGCTGAGCTGCCGCAACGCCGCCATCATCGGGCTGGCGGGTTTCACGGCGCTCCTGTCGCTGCGCCGCCTGGTGCAGCACGGCACGAGTCCCGGCAACGGCCCCATCCTCGTCACCGGGGCCTCCGGTGGGGTGGGCAGTGCGGCGGTCGCGATCCTGTCCCAGGCCGGCTTCGAGGTGGTCGCCTCCTCGGGGAAGACGACCGAGCACGACTACCTGAGGGCCCTGGGGGCGTCGCGGGTGGTCGGACGTCGCTTCACCCAGGACGACGGGCGCACGCTCGGGCCTCAGCTCTGGGCCGGCGTGGTGGACTGCGTCGGTGGCACGGCCCTCGCCGAGGCACTCCGCACCGTGAGCTACGGCGGCGCCGTGGCAGCGAGCGGGCTCACCGGGGGCAACGACCTGTCCACCACCGTCTACCCGTTCATCGTGCGCGGCGTCGCGCTCCTGGGAATCGACACCGTGGCCACTCCGATAGAGGAGCGCCGAGCCCTGTGGGCCGACATGCCCGACGCGTTCCCCCTCGGGTTCTGCGAGGAGATGGTCAACGAGGAGATCGGCCTGGACGGGCTGACGGCGGCGCTCGACCGCGTGCTCGACGCCGCCGTGCGGGGCCGGATCCTGGTGAGCCCCGGCCGCTGACCCGAAAACTACGTAACTCGGGCGCGCGAGGTCGGGGTGCGGGGCGGAGCCCCGCTCGGGACGAAGTCCCGACGCTCAGGTGTGATCAGGCCGCGTCGGCCGCTTCGATCGTGACGCGG
>Ga0181538_10001419_pt1 | contig 27003 bp, 21 predicted proteins | sample PEATcosm2014_Bin_40_FD_119773 | JGI IMG/M metagenome (GOLD analysis project Ga0181538, IMG submission 119773) | Peatland microbial communities from MTU Mesocosm Facility, Houghton, MI, USA - PEATcosm2014_Bin23_30_metaG | ecosystem: Environmental > Terrestrial > Soil > Wetlands > Peat | place... | reverse complement strand
TGCCACTGCGTGTCCCGATGGCATCGGGACGCTCCCCAATCCGCAATCCGCAATCCGCAATCCGCAATCCGCAATTTCTCAATCCCCCCCCTCCCTTCCCGGCCTTTCGATCATGGACGTCTGCTCCCTTTCCATCGCGCGGGCGGACAATTTTTTCTCTACTTTGCAGTTGACAGATTTCCAGCGCAAAATCGCCGCCGAACTCATCAAGGAAATTCGCGCCCGCCTGGCGTTCCTCAAGAACGTCGGCCTGGGCTACCTGACGCTGGACAGGGAAAGCGGCACGTTGAGCGGCGGCGAGGCCCAGCGCATCCGCCTCGCCACGCAAATCGGGGCCGGTTTGGTCGGCGTCCTATATATACTTGACGAGCCGAGCATCGGCCTCCATCAGCGCGACAACGAGCGCCTGCTCCAATCCCTCGAAGGATTGCGCGACTTGGGCAATTCCGTCCTCGTCGTCGAGCACGACGAAGAAACCATCCGGCGCGCCGATTACCTGCTCGATTTGGGGCCGGGCGCGGGCGTGCGCGGCGGCGAATTGGTGGCCGCCGGCACTGTGGCCGACATTGAGGCCGCGCCACGTTCGCTCACCGGCCAATATCTCAAAGGCGAACTCAAAATCGCCCTTCCCAAGAACCGCTACAAACCCTCCGCCGAGCGCGGATGGCTGGAAATCGTCGGCGCGCGGGAAAACAATTTGAAGGACATCAATGTGCGCATTCCCCTGGGCGCGATGACGGCGGTGACGGGCGTGAGCGGCTCCGGCAAGAGCACGCTGGTGGACGATATTTTGCGCCGCGCCCTGTTCCGCAAATTCTACGGTTCCAAGGAACAGCCGGGCCGGCACCGGCTCATTCGCGGCTTCGAGACGCTGGACAAGGTTATTGTTATTGACCAGACGCCGATTGGCCGCACGCCGCGCAGCAATCCGGCCACCTACACCGGCATGTTCAACCAAATCCGCGATCTCTTCGCCAAGCTGCCCTCGGCCAAAATCCGCGGCTACGAAGCCGGCCGCTTCAGCTTCAACGTCAAGGGCGGCCGATGCGAGAAATGCCAAGGCGACGGCTTGATCAAAATCGAAATGCACTTCCTCCCGCCGGTCTATGTCACCTGCGAAGCCTGCCACGGCCGCCGCTACAATCGCGAGACCCTCGAAATCCATTTCAAAGGCATGAACATCGCCGACGTCCTCGCCATGACGGTGGACGAGGCCGTCACTTTTTTCCGCGCCGTGCCGAAAATTTTTGATCCGTGCCTGACGCTGGCCGAGGTGGGGCTGGGCTACGTGCGCCTGGGCCAGTCGGCCACAACCCTCAGCGGCGGCGAAGCCCAGCGCATCAAGCTCGCGGCCGAATTGAGCCGCAAAGAAACCGGCCACACCCTATATATACTTGACGAACCGACCACCGGCCTCCATTTCCACGACATCGCCAAACTGCTCGATGTCCTCTTCAAACTCCGCAACGCCGGCAACACGTTGCTGGTCATCGAACACAACCTGGACGTCATCAAAACTGCCGACTGGATCATAGACCTCGGCCCCGAAGGCGGCGAAGCCGGCGGCTGGGTGGTAGCCGAAGGCCCGCCCGAGAAAGTGGCAAAAATCCCTGCCAGCCACACCGGCCAGTACCTGGCCCGCCTCCTCTCCCGCCCAAGCCCTTGACCTATACCGCCAGCCCAGTGTAATTTGAGTGTTGGATGAAAAGATCTCGATCATTCCCGGTTTACGCGATAAGCGGTGCGGTTTTATGCGCAGCAATAAGTGTATGGGTACAAGCAGCTTCACATCCAAATATATATCTCTTCCTCCTAGTATTTTTGCCTGCCTTGATTGATCACGGCGATCCTCATCCTCCTCTTTTTGTGTCGCTATATCTCATAACCATTGACACAATTATAGGCACAGTTCTTGGCGTGATATTTTACGCTCTTGTTAATGTTCTTGTTAAGTGTGCTGATTTTCTGCGTTCCTCTAAAGGAATTGACGTTAGTAAGAAAGGAGAGCATGAAAAGTGAAAGGGGCCTCTGGCGAATATCCGGTGTGAACATGGGAACAACAGACCAGCGCCGTAGGCGCGGCATCTTTGTAGAAGGCCCAAACCACAATCCTCAAGCCCCGTAGGGGCGACATCCTTGCACACCGAATACTCCCCTCCTGACGGAGCTTGAAAATCGCTTTCCGTTCGGATCTACAAAGATGCCGCGCCGCTGGCGCTTCCGACCCTCCCAATGGAAAATCTCAACGAATTGCCCCCTGCGACACCAAGCCTGTAGCGCCGGTCTGAACTTGCAGAACCGCTTCTGGACGTTTAACTTTTCCAAGCGAAGAAAATGCACGATATGACAACGATAAATTTTTACCGCCAAGCGCGTGTGGACGGTGGCAAACGCACCGGCGTTGAAATTGACGGGGAAAGCGTTCTTGAACAATTCGAGCGGGGAAATAAAGCGGAAGATTCCGCTTTGGTCTGGTTTGTGGATATTCGTTGTTCCGGCGCCAATTTGCCGAAGGAGACCGAAGCGGCGCGAGAATGGTTGCTGGAAAAGGCCTCCATCATTGAACAGGGGGTCCGTCAACTTGCCAATGAATTGGCCGTGGGGATTGACTTTTGCGCCCCCATTTCGCGGACAATTCCAAATGTCGCGGACGGAGTCACGGTTGAAATCTGGTGCTCTGCGATTCGCCGAATCCAAGGGAGGGAGATTGCGAAAGCTCTGGACGAAATCGGTTCTCACTGGCGAGAATTCCTCAAACAACTGGAAATTCTCGAACCCCTTGCGCGCTGATTCGCCTTATGGCCAAACGCATTTTCGACACCTCCTGCTTGATTCGTCACTGGAAAGATTTTTGCAAGACGCCCCAAGCACGGACACCGGAGAATTTTCGTGCGTGGTCGGAAAAGCTCATCGCGGATTATGGGACTCGTCTGATCGTCACTCCGGTGTACATCGAAGTCGTCGCGGGCGTGACCAGTTCGGAGGAATTGAAGCTGACGCATGCTTATCTTGAGCCATTTGTGATTGTTGATGACGGGAAGATTCCCAAGGAGGATTGGGATGAAGCAAAACGCATCGCACAACGAGTGCCCCATAGCGCAAAAAAACGTCAGCTTGGCGACTGTTTGATTCGTGCTATTGTCAATCGCCTGAATGGTGATGTCTTGACATTAGACAAAGGTTTCCCCGGACCATGAAAGGGTCATCACACCAGCGCCGTAGGCGCGGTATTTCTGTAGAACGCGTCAATCCCAAAGGGATTGCGTCCTGAGACCGCCCAGCTACTCGATGATTCACATTTGGGTTGAGGTTTGGCCTCAGTCGGCGTGGAAAGCAGGAATATGCCCTCGTTCTTCAGCGGATTCCGGCGCTTCCCGGTTGCCGGCCTCGCGGCTGGCGCGCATTTCGCTGCCGGGCCTACGCCCTCGGCCCCAGTTTGCACGGGAGCCGTCGCTTTTCCAGCGCGGCAAATTGGGGCAGCCCGCCCTGGGTCGGCACATGGACTTCGCCTTCGATGAGGGGGCGGGCGTATTCCACAAATTTTTCGTTGGGCGCAAAGCCGTCGGCGCTGATCCAATCGCGCGGGATGACGTGCTCGACGTTGGCAATGTCTTCCAGCGGTTGCAGGCCGGTGGTCCAGCGGTAAGGGTTGCTCTGCGTGCGGACGATCTTCACCATCAGTCCGCTCTTGCCTTCCACAGCGGCGCGGACGGCGGCCACGCCGCAAGCCACGGCCTCGGCGGCATCGGTGGCGCTGGCGTAATGGGCGGCGCAACGCTGGGCGTAACCGAGTTTGATGGAGCGGGTCTTGGTGTTCAGTTTGCCGGAGATCAGTTCGGCCACGCGCTCGCCCGCGCCGGAAAGGACCGGGTGGCCAAAGGCGTCCAACCGCGAGGTGTCGGCGCCCAACTCGGTCCCGTCGGCCTTTTTCAATCCTTCGCCAACGACGACCACACAGTAGCGCAGCGCGTCCACGGTGGCCTTGACCCTGGCCAGGAAGGCGGCTTCGTCGAAGGCAACCTCCGGCAACAGAATAATGTGCGGAGCATCGGCCGGCTTGCGACGGGCCAGGATGCAACTGGCGGCAATCCAGCCGGCGCTGCGGCCCATCACTTCAATGACCCCGCAAGCGCCGTCGTCGGTGGCCATGCTGCCGATGTCAATGGCGACTTCCATGACCGTGCAGGCGTTGTATTTGGCAACGGAGCCAAAACCGGGGCAATGGTCGGTGTGCGGCAAATCGTTGTCTATGGTTTTTGGCACGCCGATAATGCGCATGTCCAGGCCGCGTTTGACCGCTTCGAGATGGATCTTGTGGGCGGTGTCCTGCGAGTCATTGCCGCCGGCGTAAAAGAAGAAGCGGATATCGTGCGCCTGGAAGACCTGGAAAAGGCGGTCCATATCCTGGGCGGCCTGGGCCGGTTTCTTCTTGAAGTCAATTTTGTAGCGGCAGGTGCCGAGGGCCGCGCCGGGAGTGTGTTTGAGAGCCTCGATGGCGGCGGCGTCTTCGCGGCGGAGATCGGTGATTTCCTCCTTGAGGGTGCCGAGGATGCCGTTGAGTCCGCCGAAGATTCCGCGGATGCAGCCATGCTGGCGGGCTTCCTGAATGACGCCGGCGACGCTGGAGTTGATGACGGCGGTGGGACCGCCGGATTGCGCGACCAAGAGATTTCCAATAAGTTCAGGCATAGTTTTTTTGCCAAAAAGGCGCTGATACAATTATGAAATGCCGGCCAGGGTGTAAAGGGGAAATTCTCCAATTGCGGATTGCGGATTGTGGATTGCGGATTGCGGATTGTGGATTGCGGATTGCGGATTGTGGATTGCGGATTGCGGATTGTGGATTGCGGATTGCGGATTGCGGATTGGGGAGCGCGACCGTCCCGGTCGCCGTGGCAGGCGTCCCGCCTGGCACTGTCCATGATTGCGGGTTGCGGATTGCGTGGGTGAATTGCCCTGACAGGGTATCCTCTCTTAATCCTAATCTTAATCTTAATCTCTTCCGGCTCCGTAAAGAAGAGATTAAAATTAAGATTAGGATTAGGATTAAGATTAAGAAACGGAAAGCGCGCGATGGCGAGATTTCCCGCTCTCGCAATGCGGTGCGGCATTTGGTAGCATTTCACCGCATGGCACGGATCGTTCTCGCCACTCTCAACGCCAAATACATTCACACGGCGTTTGGCTTGCGCTATTTGCTGGCCAATCTCGGCCCGCTTCGCGACTTGGCCCAGATCGCGGAGTTTGACATCCAGCAGCGCCCGCTGGATGTGGTGGAAGCCATTCTCGCGCGGGACCCGCAAATTGTCGGGCTGGGCGTTTATGTCTGGAATGTGACCCCGGCAACCGAAGTGGTGGCGGCGCTCAAACGGGTGCGGCCGGAGGTGACGGTGGTGCTGGGCGGGCCGGAGGTCAGTTACGAAACGGCCGATCAGGAGATTGCGCGGCTGGCCGATTATGTCATCACGGGCGAGGCGGACTTGAAATTCGCGGAGGTCTGTGCCGGGATTCTGCAGGGCAAACCGCCGCCGGCGAAAATCATCGCGGCGGACCCGCCCGATCTGGCGCGGCTGGAGCTGCCTTACGATCTTTACAACGACGAGGATGTGGCGCATCGCGTCATCTATATCGAAGCCTCGCGCGGCTGTCCGTTCTCGTGCGAGTTTTGCCTCTCGTCGCTGGATGTCCCGGTGCGACAGTTTCCGCCGGGGCCGCTGCTGGCGGAGGCGGAGAAGCTGCTGGAGCGGGGCGCGCGGCAGTTTAAGTTTGTTGACAGGACGTTCAATGTGGATATCGCCGCCGCCAGGCGCATTTTGGAATTCTTCCTGGAGCGGCTGAGGCCGGGCTTGTTCCTGCATTTTGAGATGGTCCCGGACCGGCTGCCGGAGGCGTTGCGGGAGGTGATTGCGGAGTTTCCGCCCGGGGCGCTCCAGATTGAGGCGGGCGTCCAGACGTTCAATGAGGCGGTGGCCGAAAACATCAGCCGGCGGCAGGATTACGGGCGGCTGGCGGATAATTTGCGGTTCCTGCGCCTGGAGACGGGCGCGCATGTCCATGCGGACTTGATCGCCGGTTTGCCGGGGGAGACGCTGGAAAGTTTTGCGGCGGGGTTCGACCGGCTGGTGGCGCTGGGGCCGCAGGAAATCCAGGTGGGGATATTGAAGCGGCTGCGCGGCACGCCCATTGCGCGGCACGATCAGGCCTGGGAAATGGTGTACAGCGCGCATCCGCCTTATGAGATTTTGCGCAACAAGCTGCTCGATTTCGCCACGATGCAGCGGTTGCGGCGGTTTGCCCGCTACTGGGACCTGACGGCCAACAGCGGCAATTTTGTGGAAACGACGCCGTTGATTTGGAGCCGCGGTTTGACGCCCTTCGCGGCCTTCCTGGATTTCAGCGACTGGCTTTACAGGCGGATCGGGCGGCAGCATGGCATCGCGCTGGCGAGCCTGGCGAAATTGCTTTTTGAATACTTGACAACGCGGCGGGAACTCGACCCAACCGTGGCCGCCCAATCGCTCTGGCGCGACTGGCAGCGGGCCGGCCGCCGCGAAAAGCCCGATTTCCTGGCCGAGCACATCCCCGATGAGACCGTGAAACAAACGCCACCCAAGCCACCGGCCCCGAAACGCCAGGCGCGCCATTTGAACGCGCCACTGTAGCGGCGCTCTGTGAGCGTCGCTAATCAAAACGCCCAACCCGCATATTTCATAGTTCAGCCCAACATCGGTGGGTAGCACAGGCGACCCGCCTGTGACGGTCGGCGACTCGCCGTCCGGAAGCTGGACACACGGACTGTCGTTGTCACCCAGCGTGGCTGGCAAAAGTCGCATAAGAGGATCCGCCGGGCCAGTGGCCCGGCGGGACGGGTCCCGATGGAATCGGGATGCTACCCAGGCACTATGAAATATCCGGGCTAAAAAGCGGCGGTCATAGACCGCCCCTACAAGTGACAAGAAGTGTCGCGCGAAAATATTCCTCTTTTTCTTCTAAGAAAATGCGGAGTCCGGTGTCATATAGGGTGAACTTGTGTTCTTTTCGGGAGTATTGTCGCGGGACTTGCGTCTAATAACACAGTCGAAGAAAAATTATGAAAAACTCTGTCCTCAGCCCATTGGCGGCCCTGGTTCTTGTTTGGCTCCTCCACGCGCCGTCCGCCGTTGCGCAAGCCGAAAATTCATCGGGAATTTCGCTGGAGATTCGTTGCACCGAGCAGGTTCTCAAGGCAGGCGACGCGATCCCCATCCAGTTCATTGTCAAAAATAATGGCACAAAGGACTACACGTACACAGCCGGGACCTATGACCGGAGCGGCCGGATGTCAGAATACAAGCTGACCGCCAGGACGGCCTCTGGCGGGATCGTTCCGAATCCGGTTAAGGACTTCAATGAGCATCGCGAAGGCTCTTACTTGATGGGTGAGCTGCACCCGGGCGCGTCGTTCGCCAAGATTATCCCTTTGAATGGCTGGGCGTTGATCATCGAGCCTGGACGGTACGAAGTCACTGGTTCTTTCGACTGCAGAACCGAGCCGGCCAACTTGCCGCTCACGAAGGAGGAAATGAGCGATTACATCCAGGGCTTGAGCAACCAGGTTGAGGCGCACGCGACAGCCAACTCTGCTCCGATCAGCCTCACTATTTTGCCGCGCACGAAGGAGGAAATGCGCGATTACATCCAGGATTTGAGCAATCAGGTTGAGGCGCAACTGGTGATTCAAGCGGGCAAAAACGGAGGACCGTTCAATGAGGTTTTGGGACATTTGTTGCCGAGACTGGCGTACACATGCAGTCCCGAAGTTGTTCCGGTGCTGCTGCGTTCACTGTATGCGGTTGGCACGGATACCGGGTTCGACGGCAACGTGGGCTTTTGGACACGCGAGGCGCTGCTGTATTATGTGCCGCGCACCGCGGAAACCAGGCAGGTCATCCTGTACGCCGCAATCCGGCAGGGCTTGAATTGGAGCATGAATTCCTTGCTTACGGACTATGGCTTCACCCAGGCGGAATTGAAGCCGTTAATTGATCGGGCGCTGGGCGCGCTCAACCGCGGCGAATGGGAGTACGGCGCCGGGCTGGCGGCCTCCGTATGCTACGACGACGCCTTCACCGCGCCGCTCATCGCCATCGCCTGTAATTCCAACGCGCCCGTCAACGCCAGGGGCGCGGCGGCGGAGGCGCTGGCGCGGAATCGCACGGACGCGGGCGTCAAGGCGCTCAAGACGCTGCTCAACGAGCCGAACCCGGAAATTGGGGCGCGGCTGGTTCAGGGCCTTCAGAATGGCTACGCCGTCCAGGTCAAGACCCCGTCCGGAAGGCACTTGCAACCGGGAGATTTTACGGCCGCGGAGGTAAGGCCATTGACGGAGCGGCTGCTCGCCTCGAAAGACAACACGTTGCCGGGTGTGAACCTGGCTCGAATGTTCCCCGATGACACACTGACTCCAACGCTGGTGACGATTGCCAAGGATCCGAGATCTCCATTTAATATTTTTGCGATCTACGCCCTGGCGCTGAATCGCACAGACGAGGGAGTGGCGGCGCTGAAGAACCTCCTGAATGGCCCCAATCGGAGCGTCGTCGAGGATGCCATACGCAACTCCTACCTCGCGCGCAACGGCGAACCGGGCCGCCCCTTGAGGCCGGACGACTTTGACGCGAAATACCAGCACCGCGAAACAACACCGCCGAAATGAATTCGCCGGCCACATTTTGGTGCAGTGTCGGCGCTGTCCGCCAGGGCCGCCCTAAAGCCGGCTCTACACCGCCGGGAATTTTCACTTTTGCACTTCTGCTTTTTTTGTACGAAAGCCGCTTTTACCCAGTCTTTGCAAGGCTTTTTTCGCGGTCCGAACCCCCTGTTTTTGACCCGCGAATCGTACCCGCGGTGGGTAGTCGCTTTTCCCCAATCCATGCCATAATGCCCGCATGAATAGTGGAATGAACTTTAGCCGCCAAGACGCGCAAAAAGCGCCGAAAGGAAATTCCTCCTTTGGACTGCAATCCCTCCCAATCGCGCATGTCTGCGAAGATTCCAGGACCTATGGAGACGCGGTGATAAACGCAAAGGCGCGAAGGCGCAAAGGCGCAGAGAGTTCATTCCTTTCTTGCGACTTTGCGACTTTGCGACTTTGCGTTGAAGAATCTTCTTTATCCGTGAAATCCGTGAAATCCGTTGTTCAAATCAGCAATCCGCAATCCGCAATCCGCAATTGCCCAAAAGTGTTTGGTCAAACACAGTCAAACATAGTCAAACCGGGTCAAACCAAGTCAAAGCCAGTCAAACCTGTTGTTCTTTTCGGGAGTATTGTCGCGGGACTTGCGTCTAATGAAATGTTGAACAAATAAATCTATGAAAAAGATGCTGCTCACTCTCAGTCTGGCGGCGCTGGGCGTGCCGGGGCTTTTCGCCGCCGGCCCGGCGCTGACGATCTACAACCAAAACTTCGCCGTCGTGCGCGACTCGGTGACGCTGGACCTTGATAACGGCGTCAACACCGTGCGCTACGCCGGGGCGACGGCCCAGGTGGAACCGGATTCGGTGATTTTGCGCGACCCCACCGGCGTCCATTCGCTGCAAATCCTGGAACAGGATTACCGCAACGACCCGGTTTCACAGCCGTTGCTGCTCTCGCTGATGGAAGGCAAGACGATTGATTTTGAAACCCTCCGCATGAAGGACAACACGCAGGTGCGCGACATCATTTCCGGCAAGGTTGTCCGCAGCGGCTACGTGCCGCACGGCGTCGCCGAACAGCCGATCATCGAAGTCAACGGCAAGCTGCAATTCAGCCTGCCGGGGGAGCCGCGCTTTCCCGATCTGGGCGACGACACGGTGCTCAAGCCGACGATGAACTGGCTTTTGCAAACGGACAAGCCCGGCAAATTCGATGCTGAGGTCGGCTACGTCACCGGCGGTTTCACCTGGCAGGCCGATTACAACCTGGTTTCGCCGGAAAAGGGCGACCTGGTGGACCTGGTTGGCTGGATCACGCTGAACAACAACAGCGGCAAGACTTTTGACAACGCCAAAATCAAACTCATGGCCGGCGACGTCAATAAAATCCAGCCGCGGCCTGTCGCTGGGGGAGGAGCCAGAGGAGGCAGAGGAGCCGGGGCAGCCATGGTGATGGCTCCGGTCGTCACCGAGCAAGCCTTTGATGAATTTCATCTTTACGACATCGCGCGGGCCACAACATTGCACGACCGCGAGACCAAACAGGTTGAATTTGTTCACGCTGAAAAGATGTTCGCCCCGACCATTTACGTTTATGACGGCGCGTCGGGCTATCGTTTCTCCGGCGGTTTGACCACCAGCCAGACTTACGGCGTCACCGGCAACACGAAGATCAACGTCATGCGCGAGTTTGTCAATGCGGAGAGCAACCACCTGGGCGTCGCGCTGCCCAAGGGACGGCTGCGCTTTTACCGGCGCGACACGGACAACCAATTGCAATTTGTCGGCGAAAATGAAATTGACCACACGCCGCGCGACGAGACCGTGCGGGTGACGACCGGCAATTCCTTCGACCTTGTGGGCGAGCGCAAGGCGACCAATTTCAGACTGGACTCGAGCGACAAGTGGATTGACGAGACCTTCGAGATCAAACTGCGCAACCACAAGACCGAGCCGGTGGAAATCCGGGTGGTGGAGCATCTTTACCGCTGGAGCAACTGGAACATCACCGAGGAGTCCAGCCCTTTCCGCAAGACCGACGCGCAGACGATCGAATTCCGCGTGAAGGTGCAGCCCGACGTGGAAAAACCCCTGACCTACACCGTGCATTATTCGTGGTGACCCCGCCCGCCCAATTGCGGGCGCTAAGAACTCCGGGGCACATGCGCCCCCGCGTGTCGTGGCCGGCGCCCTCGCCGGCAATGTCTTTGATACTGTAGATACGCGATTGCCCCGCCGAAATGCGGCCGTTTGGGGAGCGCGGGCGTCCCGCCCGCCGCGCTCGGCGTCCCGCCGAACGTTCTTTGGTCGCAGGACAAACATCTTCACCTTCCCGCTGGTGTAGCGACCCTGAAATGACTAGACATGGCCTTTTGTATTGTGGCAGCGGCGTCCCGCCGCTGTGGCTGGCGGTTGAGCAGGCAAACAGCGGCGAGACGCCGCTGCCACTTTTGTGCATAGACATTTCAGGGACAGTACACTTGGCCGGCGCTGCTGTGCCGCCCGAGAATTCAGGGCAGAGCGGCAGCCCTGCCCTGCCAAGGACGTGGAGATTCTTGACATGCGCGCCTCCGCGGGAAAACGGCGCATTTGCGGCATTTGCGGCTTGACTCTCTCCGGCCCGTCTGGCAACATGCGGCAAACAATGAGTGCGAGCGAACACCAATTCCCTCTCACCCGCGCCGCGCCCTGGAGGGGCGGCGCGGCAATCAGCAAATTCCCGCCGGTATCCATCAACCTATATCTTATGAGCTTGCGTAATTCTTTCCAATCCGCCGGATTTCAGTTGTGCAAAAAGCAAATCCCCGCCGGTTTCTCCGTGGCCGTTTTGTTGGCGGGACTCGCGGGCGCCGGGATTTCCCGGAGCAGCGCGGCGGACGCCACACCCGCCCCCGATTCCCTGATTACCAGCCCGCAACGCGTCAAACAATACACGCCGGGCTGGACCGGCGAACGCATGGCGGACGGCCGGCCCCGGGTCTCCGATGATCTGATCCGCCGGATGAGATATGTCACTATCACGCAGGCCTGGAGCGGTGTTGGCAACGGCGCCAATTCTTACGTGGGGACTGCCGGCTGGCTCATCATGCACCCCGATGAAGTGATTTGCGGCCGCGTCCTTACCGCGCAATACCTGCCGGACCGCCCCGACTATAGCCGGGTGATTAACGCCCTGGGAAAAACCGAGGGCCGGATCGGCCAATATAATTCATGGCCCATTGACATGCTCCAGATGGGCGACGTGTACGTGGCCGACGGCTTCGGCAAGGTCGTGGACGGGACACTGGCGGGCGACATGTTAAGCACCGCCATCTATGCCAGGTCCGGCAACGGAGTGATCTTCGACGGCGGCATCCGAAAATGGGAAGGCGAGCAGGACATCAAAGGGTTTAACGCCTGGGTCAGGGGGACCCATCCCAGCGCCATCGGCGGCATGATGCTGATGGGAATCAATGTCCCCATCCATATCGGCAACGCCGTCGTTTTCCCCGGCGACGTGGTGCTGGCCAAGAACGAAGGCATGGTTTTTGTCCCTGCCGACATGGTCGAGCGCGTGGTAACGTCCGCCGAAGTCCAGAGGACCCGGGACACCTTCATCCATTTGCGATTAATGGAGCATAAATACACGCCCGGACAGGCGGACTCGACCTGGACGGCGGCCATGAACGCCGACTTCACAGGCTGGATTAAAGACAACCGGACCACTCTGGTGGACTCAATCCATGTGCCGCTGGAGACGCTGGATCGCATCGCCGCCGACCCCGCCGCAGCCGGAGGGCAGGGGGCCGGTGGCGGCGGCGGCAACCGGGGCGGCCGGAGCGGCACAGGCGGCCGGGGCGCGGGAGGCGGCGCAAACAACCCATGATCAACGTCAAATTCCGAACAAGGAGCAACATTATGAAGAATCAAACACAACAAAAGTCCCAACAAAACACAATCTCCAGGCGCACCCTGCTCAAACGCGCCGGCCTGGGCCTGGGCGCGGGCCTGGGCGGCCTGAGCCTGGCGCATATAATCGGCGGGCAAACCGCCCAAGCCGCGGAAGGCCTCGCGCAACCGGAGCTGCCCTCCACAAACGGCGGAAGAGTCGTTCTTTGCGAACTGGCGGGGCCGGGCCGCATGGGAACCACGATGCTCCAAATGGGAGTTACCCATGCCATCGCCGGCATGGGCCTGCGCGGCACCGTCGAGGAGCAGTCCGCGCAGGTTGCCAAGACAAAAGCGACCTACGAAGCGGCGGGGCTGAAGATCGTCGGCGTCGAGGGCGCCCCCGTCGGCTTCGAGAAAATGAAGCTGGGCTTGGACGGGCGCGATGAGGAAATTCAGAACTTCATCAACGCCATCCAGGCCCTGAGCCAGAACGGCATCAAGATGATCTGCTACAACTGGATGGCCGGCCTGGGCTGGACCCGCACCAATTCCAACTTGCCCATGCGCGGCGGCGCCACCGGCAGCGAATTCGACTACAAGGCGGCCGAAGCAATGGGCGACACCCGATACGGCAAGGTCAGCGAGGAAAAAATCTGGGACAACATGGTGTACTTCCAAAAGGCCGTCATCCCCGTCGCCGACAAATTCAAGGTCCAGATGGCCTTGCACCCCGACGACCCGCCCATCTCGCCCCTGCGCGGCATCGGCCGCATCCTGACCAGCGCGGCCAATTACCGCAAAGTAATGGGCATCGTGCCCAGCCCTTACAACGGCGTCACCTTCTGTCAAGCGAACTTCAAACTCATGGGCGAGGACATTTACGCCCTCGGCAAGGAGTGGTGCGATCAGAAGAAAATTTTCTTCGTCCACCTGCGCGATGTCGAAGGCACCAAGGAGCACTTCCAGGAGAGGTTCCACGACGACTGCCCGGCGGACCTGGGGCGATGCCTCAAAATCTACGGCTCCTGCGGCTACGATTTGCCGCTGCGGCCGGACCATGCCCCGATGATGCTGGGCGACGAGGGCATGGGCAGCGGTTACGGCGTCGTCGGCAAGGTCCTCGCCTTCGGCTACATGAAGGGCCTGATGAAGGCGCAGAACATCGCCTACGCTTGACCCCGGCTCACTCCGCCTTGGCGACCGGTGTCACCGGGTCAATCCAGATCCAGCACAGGCCGCCCAGCACCAAGAGCACACCTGAAATCCAAAAGGTGAGCAGCCAGTTGTTGTTCAGGTACTTCAAGACGTACCCGATCAGAACCGATGAAACGCTGCAGCCGATTTGGGCCGACGTGTTCACGCCGCCGGAGACCGTGCCGGCGCACTTGCCGCCCACGTCCATGCAGGTGCTCCAAGTGTTCGGCAGCGTCAGGTCGAGCGTAAAACTCGAAAACCCCATCACGACCATGCCGGCAAGCGGGCTTTGGATGTAAGCGGAAAAGACAAATAAAATTGCCGCCACGGTGTATCCGAAGAACGCGATTGCGAGGCGGCTCCTGCCCACGCTCCCCATCAGCTTCGCCACCCGCGCGGCCAGCAGCCCGGATAGGATGCAGCCGAACCCGCCGAAGAACAGCGGGAATCCCGCCAGAAACGCCGCTCTTGTCGGCGGCAGGCCCCGGTATTCCCTCAGATAAGTCGGCAGCCACGAGATGTAAAAAAACCAGCCGTATCCGAAACAAAAATACTGCACGATCAGCAGCCACACGGTGCGCGAGCGCAGAATTTGCCGCCATGGAACCCTCTGGCGGCCGGCGGTCTTCGGCGGCGCTTGCTCCAGCAGCCCCAGCTCCGCCGCGTTCACACCCGAATGCTCGCGCGGATGGTCGCGGAACCACCACCAGAAAACAGCCGCCCAGATCACGCCCAGAAGGGCGAACACCATGAACGTCCAGCGCCAGCCGACCATATTGATCGTCCACACCGCCAGCAGCGGGGTGATCGCCCCGCCCCAGCGCGAGCACAACCACATCACGCTGACCGCCCGGCTGCGCTCCCGGGCCGGCAGCCAGTTGGCGAAGCACTTGGCCAAATTGGGAAAAGCGCCGGACTCGGCTCCGCCGAAAAGAAATTGCGCCCCCAGCAAGGACGCCAGATTCCAAGCCCGCCCGGTGGCGGCGGTGAAGAACGACCACAAAAGCACGCCCCGCGCCAGCACCTTGCGCGGTCCAAACAAGTCGCCCAGCCATCCGCTCAGGACCCCGAACGCGCCATACGCCAGGGTGCTTGCGGCCAGCACGTAGCCGATCTGCACACTGTCCAGATTCAAGTCCGCCGCGATTGGGTCCTTGGCTTTCGACATGCAGACCCGGTCAATGTAGGTGATGACCGCCAGCGTCGCCGCAAACACCAGCACCCATTGGCGGGCGTGCGTGGGCTTCGATGCCGGCGGGTCGGGTGGCGTGAAGGCATTCATGATCGCGGCGTCAGCAGACTGGGAATCGGGTCCTAATAATGCTCCTTTGGCTAACCGTTGCCGCCGGGAATGTCAAGCGCCCCTTAAGAATCTCGCCGAAATTATATTTCTTGCCCATTGCCCGCGCGGCATTATAGTGAAGCCGTGAAATTCGGAGCATTAGCCAAAGTTTTGGCGATGGTTGCGGCCCTGCTCGTGTTCGGGACGGGCTGCGGCGGCTTTTACGCCTCGCCCACCTTTTCGCCGCTGATGTTGCTGTTTCCGGGGTTTGTCCAGAACAAGCCGGATTCCCCGCAACTGCCCGGACCGGGCCAGGCGGATACCAACCTGACCCTGGCCCAAGTGGACTAAAATAATTCCAACTATGCGTTTCCCGCTCGCGTTGACGGCAAAAATTGCCGCGCACATCGTTAAGCACAAAATCCAGCGCACTCCCAGGTTCGCCCTCGTCCTGCAACTGGAGCCCCTCCACACCTGCAACCTCACTTGCACCGGCTGCGGGCGCATCCGCGAATACTCCACCAATCTCAAGGACATGATGCCGCTGGAGGACTGCCTGGAGGCGGCGCGCGAATGCGACGCGCCGATGGTGTCCGTCTGCGGCGGCGAGCCGTTGATTTACCCCAAAATTGAGGAACTGACCAGCGGGCTGCTCCAGCAGGGGCGCATCGTTTATCTCTGCACCAACGGCATGTTCATGCGCAAGAAAATGAGGGATTACCTGGCTGCGGAATACCGCCCCAAACTGGAGCCGGTCTTGGCGCACTTGAAGAATGAAGAGCTGATCACGGAAAAAGACCTCGAAACCATCCGCAAGGGCCGCAGCGACGACCGCCCCGTCATCCGCCCAACCCGCTGGCTCTACTGGAACGTGCATATTGACGGCCTGGAATACACCCACGACCTGATCGTCGAGCGCGAGGGCGTTTTCAAGGAATGTGTCCAAGCCGTCAAAATGGCCAAAATCCTCGGCTTCCAGGTCGCCACCAACACCACCGTCTATAAGGAAACCGAGGTCAAGGAAATCGAGCTTATGTTCGAGTTCTTCTCCTCCCTGGAAGTGGACGCCCATACTATTTCGCCCGGCTACGAATACGACGCCGCCAAGAAAGACATGGCCCGCCGCCTGGGCAAGAAGCCGGAAGATTTCTTCCTGACGCGAAAGATGACCGTCGAAAAATTCAAGGACATCGAGAAATGGGCCGATCGCTTCACCATCATCGGCACCCGCGTCTATCAGGAATTTCTGGCCGGCAAACGCGATTTGACCTGCACCGCCTGGGCCATCCCCACCCGCAACATCCGCGGCTGGAAGGCCCCCTGCTATTTGATCACCGACGGCCATTATCCGACCTACCGCCAAATGCTGGACGAGGTGAATTGGGAGAAATACGGCGTGGTGGACGGCGCGGCCCGCGATCCGCGTTGCGAAAACTGCATGGTCCATTGCGGCTACGATCCCAGCGGGGCCTTGAGCGCCACCCCCGGGGACACCTGGAAAAACATGTCCTACAATTTCAGCTCAAAGCCACGGCCTTACTACGAGGGCCGGAACGTCAAGGCCTTCAACGGCTTTTCCATTGGCAAGGGCCACCTGGCCCAAGCCACCGCCGCCATCAACCCCGCCGGCGCCGCCTGCGGCTCCGGCGACACAACGGAGCGGGATGAGTTGCTCGCCAAGATTGCCAAGAACAAGAAGTCTTGATGTGAAACCGTGATAAGCTCAAGGCTGACGAACGATGCTTAAAAATGTTCAAATCCAGAATTTCAAGTCTGTTCGCGATTTGAGTTTCGACGCCAAGCGCGTCAATGTTTTCATTGGCGAGCCGAACACCGGAAAGACGAACATTCTGGAGGCGCTGGCGCTGCTTTCCGAGGGTGTTCACGGCTCGGCGGAATTCAAGGAAATCTTCAGATTCAGAAGTGTCGCCGACCTTTTTACCGACCAGCAAGTGACAACGCCGATCACTGTCGCCACATCAGAATGTAGCTGCACTTTGAGTTTTGAGGGAAATCAGTTTCAGTTTGTTGCCAAAACGAGCCGACCAGGTGAGCAGGAGTGGCGTTACAACTTGGACCAAATTGGGAGTTCATCGGGCGGGGTTAACCTACAGTATGGAATCAAATTCTACCGATTTCAGCCCGGCGCAAAGACGACGAATCAAACAGTCGGCGTTTTTCAGCCCCCTTTTGGGAGAAACCTGACATCCGTCATCTACACGAATAAGCGCCTGCGCCGCCTTGTTTCGGATTTGTTTCGCACGCGGAACTTCAGTTTGGAAATCCGACCGGTTGAAAATGAATTGCGCATCGCAAAAACAATTGACGATGAACTGTATAGCTTCCCTTACGAGTCAATTTCCGAGACTTGGAGGCGGCTCGTTTTTTTATGGCCGTGCTGGACATGAACCAGAACTCGACCATCCTTCTTGATGACCCGGGGGCCAACACCTTTCCTGGTGATACGGCATATATTGCCGAGAGGATCGCATTGGACGAGGCCAATCAGTTCTTCCTGACCACACACAATCCTTACGTTCTGGGTTCAATCGTGGGCAAGACGCCCGTGAGGGACTTGGCGGTTTTCGTGGCCACGATGGAAAACTTCGGCACGAAACTCAAACCCGTCTCCGTTGAAGGGCTATCCGAGATTCTCGACTACGGGCCGAGTGCCTTTCTTAATCTGGACAAGATTGTCGAGGAAGATTGCGAATCCTGCGTTTGCAGTCCTTGATATAACCAGTTTAAATTAGCCTTTCGCAATATGAGCAGAACACTCTTTCTTTCACCGCCAAGCTTTGATGGGTTTGATGGCGGCGCGGGGTCGCGTTATCAGGCGCGGCGCGAAGTCACCTCCTTCTGGTACCCCACCTGGCTGGCACAGCCGGCCGCGCTGGTGCCCGACAGCAAGTTGCTCGACTGCCCGCCGCATGACATCGGCATCCAGCAATGCCTGGAGCAGGCCCGCCAGTTCGATCACGTCATCATCAACACCTCCACTCCTTCGCTCAAGAATGATTGCAAGGTCGCCGAAGCCATCAAGCGCCAAAAACCCGCCACCATCATCGGCTTCATCGGCGCTCATGCCGCGGTGCTCCCGGCGGAGACCTTGAAAGCCTCCCCCGCCATTGACTGGGTTGGCCGCAAGGAATTTGATTTCACCTGCAAGGAAGTCGCCGAGGGCCGCCCGCTTTCCGGCGTGGACGGCCTTTCCTACCGCAACGCGGAGGGCAGGATCATCCACAACAAGGAACGCGAACTCATAGCCGACATGGACGCGCTGCCCTGGGTGGTGGACACCTACAAACGCGACCTGCAAATCGAAAAGTATTTCATCGGCTACCTTCTCCATCCCTACCTCAGCCTCTACACCGGGCGCGGCTGCCCGGCCCAATGCACCTTTTGCCTCTGGCCACAAACCATCGGCGGCCACAAATACCGCGTCCGTTCCCCGGAAAATGTCGCCGCGGAAATGGCCTACGCGAAAAAACTTTTCCCCCAGGTCCGCGAGTTCTTCTTCGACGACGACACCTTCACCGCCAACCTGCCCCGCGCGCGCGACATCGCCAAACGGCTCGCGCCCCTCGGCCTGTCGTGGTCGTGCAACAGCCGCGCCAACCTGGATTACGACACCGTCAAGTCCTTCAAAGAGTCGGGCCTTCGCCTCTTGCTGGTCGGATACGAAAGCGGCAACCAGGAAATTCTGGACCGCATCAAAAAAGGCATCACGCTGGACGAAGCCCGGCGTTTCACCAAGGCATGCCACAAGGCCGGAGTGATCATTCACGGCACTTTTGTTCTGGGCCTGCCGGTGGAAACGCGCGAGACCATTGAGCAAACCATCCGCTTCGCCATGGAACTGGACGTCTTCAGCATCCAGGTTTCCCTCGCCGCTCCCTACCCCGGCACTGAACTTTACGACATGGCCCGGCAAAACGGCTGGTTCTCCAAACAAGACAAGACGGACATCATTCATCAGGACGGTTTCCAGCAGAGCGCGCTGGAATATCCCGGCCTGAGCAAGGAGGAGATATTCGAGGCGGTGGACCGTTTTTACCGGACCTGGTATCTGCGTCCCCGGCCGATCCTGCGCATCATCAAGACGATGCTGGAAGACAAGGAAGTCTTTGTGCGCCGCTGCCGGGAGGGCTACGAATTCTTCACGAGCCTCCGCCAGCGCAAAGTGGACCTGGCCGCCTCCCGCGCCGCTGCGTAGCCGGGCAATGCAACTGTAGCGGCGCTCGGCAGAGCGCCGCGCTATTTCCATTCGCCGGAAACCAAACCAGCCGCAGAATCCATTCCCGCCTTTCCACAATTGCAACGCCGACGAAGAGGGCATACATTAAGGCACGGGACAAAAACACATTCCAAGCACACAATAGCGGAATGCCAATTTCAATTATTGAGTCTCGCATAAATAATGGATATGCACTTTGGGCTGCTTTGCCTTGAGAATCCACAGTGACATCATATCCATTATTTATGCGGAGGTCAATAACGGATGAGCCAATGTCCCTTCGTTTCCAGGTTTTCCTCGACACGCCAAAGCCGCTCCAGCTCCGCCCCGATTCCTGCTCATGGCTGACCTACGTAAGGTTCGAGGAATGGCTGGGCGATGCTGTCCTCGGGCGGAAGCCAGAGATCTCTGAATCTGAACGGCAACAACTGAAGAACTGTGGCGCTAACGAGTGACATATTCGGCTCCGCTGGCGTCGAGAGAGCTAGCCAGGAAATGCGCCCGCGGGGATTGGGGCGCGCACTCGCCGCTTGTCAGGGCGGGGGGCTTCTTATATGGTGTGCGGGTGAACACGGTCCTGGAAATTAAAGATTTGCGGGTGGAGTTTCCCAGCCGGGAATTGGGCGAGCGCACCAAACGCGCTGTGGATGGGTTGAGTCTGACGCTGCAGGCGGGGGAGGTTCTGGGGTTTTTGGGTCCCAATGGCGCTGGGAAAACGACGACGATGAACGTGCTGCTGGGGTTCGTCAACGCCACCGCCGGGTCGGCTTCGATTTTTGGCGTGGATGTGCGCCAGCCCATCGCCCGGCAGCGGATCGGCTATTTGCCGGAGCTGACTTATTATTACAAGTTCCTCAGCGCGGAGGAGTTGCTCCGCTTTTACGCGCGCATTTTTCGCATCGCAGCGGCGGAGCGGGAGCGGCGGATTGACGCGGTGCTGAAATTGGTGGAGTTGGAGGCGGCGCGCAAACGGCTCATCAAGACGTATTCCAAGGGGATGCAGCAGCGGGTCGGCCTGGCCCAGGCGCTGATCAATGATCCGGACTTGCTGATCCTGGACGAGCCGACCAGCGGGCTGGACCCGGTGGGCCGGATGAAGGTGCGCCAGATCATCCAGCGTTTGAAGGAGCAGGGCAAAACGGTCTTCTTCTCCTCGCACGAACTGGGCGAAGTGGAAACGGTCTGCGACCGGGTCGCCATTTTGCACGAAGGCCGCCTGCGGGTGGAAGGGAAGGTGGAGGATCTGGTGCGGCAATATCAGTGTCATCTGGAACAGATTTTTCTCAAGATCATCGGGTTCCAGGGGGAGGGGTGATGGAAAGGGGATGTGGGTAGCACAGGCGGCCCGCCTGTGCCGGTCGGCGACTCGCCGACCGGAACCGGAAGTGACGGAGTGCAGGCACGGGGCAATGCCTTTGCCAAAGGCCGGATTCGGGCTTCCGCCGGGCCAGTGGCCCGGCGGGACGGGCGAGTCGCCCTTGCTACCCAGGCACTATGAAATATGCAGATTAAGATTAAGAAAATTTGAGGCGGAAAAATGATATGAACAATGTGTTTGCACTGGCGGGGGTGGTGATCAAGGAGTTGTACCGGCGCAAGGACTTCTACGTGCTGTTCGTCATGACCGCCATTCTGACGCTGATGCTCTGGGCCATGCGGTTTTTTGACAATGCGGATATTGTCCGCTTTCTCAAGGAAATCTGCCTGCTGCTGATCTGGATTTCCACGCTGGTCATCGCCATTACCACGGCGGCACGGCAAATTCCGGCGGAACGGGAAAGCCGCACGATTTTTCCGTTGCTGGCCAAACCGGTGAGCCGCTGGGAGTTGATCGCGGGGAAATTCGCGGGGTGCTGGCTGGCCTGCCTCATCGCCCTGGTGGTGTTCTACTTTTTCTTCGGCGTGATCACCGCCACGCGCGAGCATGCCTGGCCGGGCGCGGTCTTTTTTCAGGCGTTTTGGCTGCACGGCGTTTTTTTGGCTGTCGTGGTGGCGCTGGTGCTGCTGGGGTCGGTGGTGTTCACCGCCCAGTCGTCCAATGCCACGATCTGCTTCATCGTGGTGCTGGGGATTTTGTTCGCGGGCGGACATCTCAATCGCATCGCCGGCGGCATTAGAGGCATCAATGGGGTTATTGTATATGCCGTTTATTTCGCCATCCCGCACTTGGAATGGTACTACAATGTAAGCGATCGTGTAATCCACGATTGGCCGGCGATTAACTGGCTGGTCATCGGCGGCGCGACGCTCTATGGCGCGCTTTACACGGGGTTTTTGCTGGGGCTGACGTGGCTGGTTTTCCGACGCAAAACGCTGACCTTATGATCCGGCTTGTCTTAACGCTGATTTTCGCCAGTTGTTTCACGCTGGCCACCGTGTTGGAGCCGCGCTTTGAGGCGTTGCGCCCGCAAACCAGCGACAGCGGCGGGTTCATGGGCGCGCTGATGGGAGAGAGCCGCCGCCTTTTTGCCACGCAAAGTTTCGTTGAGGCGGATGTCTATTTTCACAGCGGCTATTACCCCACTATGTTTGACACGAAGGAAGCCGAGTCGAACCTGGATGTGAATGTCAAGGAGGCGGGCACGAATAACGCCGCGCTGGTCAACGGGCGCCGCCACGAGGCGGAGGAAGCGGGAGAGGGTTTTCTCGGGCCGCCCAGGGATTGGGTGGAGCGGTTTGGACGGCATTTTATTCCGACGGAGCACACGCATCTGGCCAACGCGAAAGTGGCCGAGATTCTTCCCTGGCTGCGCCTTTCCGCCGACCTGGACCCGCATCGCATTCAAACTTATGTCACGGCGTCTTATTGGCTGCGCACGACGCTGAACCAGCCGGGCGAGGCGGAGCAGTTTCTCCGGGAAGGGCTGAAGGCCAACCCGGGCAGCTTCGAAATCCTCCTGGAACTGGGCTACGTTCTTGACCGCAACAAAAAGGACCCCCGCGTCGCCCGCAACGTGTTTGGCCAGGCGCTGCAAGAGTGGAAGAAGCAGGACGCCGCCGGGCTGGAACCATCGCCCAAGGCCGAGGTGGAAATCCTGGATGGATTGGTCGTGACGGATGGGGAGCTGAATGATCTCCAACAATTGCTCGCGGACCTGGAATCGCTCAAGGCCGTTTCGCCCAACCCGGCGGGCATTGAAAAGAGCATCCAGGAGACGCGGGCCAAACTGGCGGCGCCGGGCCGGCCGGAGTAAGTTTCGTAGTGGACGTATGTCCCTTTCGATGGTGACAGCTTTCGGTTCTTAATCTTAATCTTAATCTCAAATTTCGATGCTGGCGGGTTCAATCAAATCCAATTCGGATTACCGGGGGCGCCACGGAGATTAAGATTAGGATTAGGATTAAGATTAAGAGGGGATGCCCTCAAGAGTGAAACGCGCCATGTCGCTCTTTTTGGCTTTGAAATGCGCGCGGATTGACCTAGGCTGAAATTAAGATGCCATGAAGATCTATATTGACGGAAAATACTACGACGAGAAAAACGCCCGGATCTCAGTGATGGATCATGGGTTGCTTTATGGGGACGGCGTTTTCGAGGGCATCCGCGCCTACAACGGGCGCGTGTTCCGGCTGGCCGAACACATTGACCGCCTGTTCTGTTCGGCCAAGGCCATCCTGCTGGCCCTCCCGATGACGCGCGCGGAAATGACAGAGGCGGTGCTGGCCGCCTGCCGCCGCAACCGGGTGCGCGACGGCTATATCCGGCTGGTGGTCACGCGCGGAGTCGGCTCGCTGGGGCTGAGTCCCGCCAGTTGCAAACAGCCGTCGGTCATCATCATCGCGGGCAAAATTCAGCTTTATCCCGCCGAGCTTTACCAGCGGGGCCTGCAGATCATCACGGTGCCGACCGCGCGGAATCTGCACAGCGCGGTCAACCCGGCCATCAAATCGCTCAATTACCTCAACAATATCCTCGCCAAAATCGAGGCCCTGAACGGCGGGTGCGAGGAAGCCGTCATGCTCAATGCCCAGGGCTTTGTGGCCGAATGCACCGGGGACAACATCTTCATCGTCAAGGAAGGCCGGCTTTTTACGCCGCCGCTTTCGGCGGGAGCGTTGCACGGCATCACGCGCGGGGTGGTGCTGGAGTTGGCGCGCGAAAACGGCATGGCGGTCGGCGAGCCGGATTTGACCCGATACGATCTGTTCAACGCGGACGAATGTTTTCTGACCGGCACGGGGGCGGAGATCATCGCGGCGGTGAAGATAGACGGGCGGGTGGTCGGGGACGGAAAGCCGGGGCCGGTGACGGGCCGGCTCGTCGGGCAATACCGGGCCTTAACGGGAAGCACCGGCGAGCCGATATATCCATGAGGATGACGCCAGGCCCGGGGCCGGCCCGGCGGCATTGGGCGGCGGTTCAATTTGAAATTGGTTCCCCGTGAATTAAGTTGCGTTGAGGAGTCGGGGCTGTGGCTCGACAGGTTGAATTTGATATTGGATTCGCGTCCATTATGATATAGTGATATATGGTTGGAGCGAGGTTCCAATTTCGATTGAGATTTTTATGCTCTGCATGATTTGCAAACAAAAGGCCGCCCAGGTCCACCTGACTGAAATTGTGGATGACAAGATGAAGAAGGTGGACTTGTGCGAAGATTGCGCCAAGCACAAGGGCCTCAACGACACGGCGGGCTTTGCCATCGCGGACTTGTTGCTCGGTTTGGGGGCGGCGCAGGAAATGGCCCAGGCCGGCGGCGGGGAGGGGACCCAATGCCCCGGTTGCGGCTTTACGCAGGCGGATTTCAAGAAGGCGGGGCGGCTGGGATGCCCGCAATGCTACACGACGTTCGCCGAGGGGCTGGAGAGCCTGCTCAAGACCATGCACAAAGGGACCAAGCATCTGGGCAAAACGCCCCGGTCCTTCAAACAAAGCCGCGACCTGGCCGACCAGCTCAAGCAGTTGCAAAAGAAACTGGATCGCGCGGTGACGGAGGAGAATTTCGAACAGGCGGCCGGGTTGCGCGATGAAATCCGAAGCACCCGCGACCAAATGCAGCATACGACGCCGGGAGCCAAGCCATGACCCTTCAAGAATTCCTCATCTCCCCGATGGAAACCGCCCGCCGCGCCGGGCCGCACGACCGGATTGTCCTTTCCAGCCGCGTGCGCCTGGCGCGCAATTTGCGCGGCGTGGCTTTTCCCGGCTGGGCGAAAAAGGCCGAGCGCATCAAGACGCTGGAAGCGATCCGGCCGGCGGTGGAAGGGCTGCCGCAATTGGCCGGGGCCTTTTCGGAAACGATGGACAACCTGGGGCCGCTGGACAAGATGATCCTGGTCGAGCGCCATCTCATCAGCCGCGAGCATCAGGCCAAGGGGGCGGGCAGCGGGCTGGTTCTGAACAAGGAGGAATCGCTGTGCGTAATGATCAATGAGGAAGACCATTTGCGGATGCAGGCCCTGCGCCCCGGCCTCCAACTCCGCCAGGCCTGGCTGGCCATTGACCAAGTGGACAGCGACTTGGAATCCAAGCTCGACTACGCCTTCAGCCCGGAGCTGGGCTACTTGACAGCCTGCCCGACCAACCTCGGCACCGGCATCCGCGTCAGCGCCATGTTGCATCTGCCCGGCCTGGTCCTGGCCGAGCAGATCAACCCCATCATTTCCTCCGTCAACAAACTCGGCCTGGCCGTGCGCGGCCTCTACGGCGAAGGCACGGAGGCGCTGGGCAATGTGTTCCAGGTCTCCAACCAAATGACCCTCGGCGAAGTGGAAAACGACATCGTCGAACGCCTCAACAAGGTCCTCCAGCAAATCATCGAGCACGAGGAAAACGCCCGCGCCAAGCTGCTCGAGCAAAAGCCCAAGATGGTCTTTAACCACATCGGCCGCGCCTACGGCATTTTGGCCAACACTCATATTATCTCCTCCAAGGAAACCATGAACCTCCTCTCTCTCATGCGCCTGGGGGTGGACCTGGAGATGTTTTCGGGGGCGGACCGGGCGCTGATTGACGAGTTGTTCGTCATGACACAGCCGGCCCACCTGCAAAAACAATTTACCGAAAAACTGGCCGCGGAGGAACGAGATGTGCTGCGTGCCGATATGTTGCGGGAACGATTACGCCAAGTCGGCCGGCCCGCCCCGAAAATTCCCGGCGGCGGCTCGCTGGACAAGCGAAACTAATAGAGGCATATTGAACCATGAGTGACGAGGCCACAAACAATTTTACGCCGCGCGCGCAACAGGTGCTCGCGCTGGCCCGCAAGGAAGCCGACCGCTTCAACCACAACTTTGTCGGCACCGAACATCTTCTGCTCGGCTTGATCAAACTGGGTCAGGGCGTCGCCGTCAACGTGCTGCAAAAACTCGGCCTGGACCTGGAAACCGTCCGCATGGCCGTGGAAAAGGAAGTCGGCACGGGGCCGGACCAGAAGATGATCGGGAACATCCCCTACACGCCGCGCGTCAAGAAAGTCCTCGCTCTGGCGGCCAAGGAGGCCAAGAACCTCAATCATACTTATGTGGGCACCGAGCATATTCTCCTGGGTTTGTTGCGGGAAGGCGACGGCGTGGCGGCGCGGGTTCTCAAGAACCTGGATGTGGACATCGAGCAAACCCGGCAGGAGATTTTGAAGGAGCTGGACCCCAATTTCGCCTCCGGCGAGGAACCGGCCGGCGGGGGAGGCCCCGAGACGCCAACGGAGCGGACGCCGGAGAAGAAGGGCGAAATCAAAACGCCGGCCCTGAAGGCCTTTGGCCGCGACCTGACCGAGATCGCCCGCAAGGGCGAAATGGACCCGGTCATCGGACGCCAGGGCGAAATCGAGCGCGTCATCCAGATTCTTTGCCGCCGCACCAAGAACAACCCGGTGCTGCTCGGCGAGGCCGGCGTGGGCAAGACCGCGATTGTCGAAGGCCTGGCCCAGGAAATCGCCCGCGGCAATGTTCCCGAAATCCTCCGCGAAAAACGGGTCATCACCCTGGACCTCGCCCTCATGGTTGCCGGCACCAAATACCGCGGCCAGTTCGAGGAGCGCATCAAGGCCGTGATGGACGAAATCCGGCGCGCCAAGACGATTATTCTTTTTATTGACGAATTGCACACCATCGTCGGCGCCGGCTCGGCCGAAGGAACGATGGACGCCTCCAACATCATCAAACCCGCCCTCAGCCGCGGCGAAATGCAGTGCATCGGCGCGACGACGCTCAACGAATACCGGAAATACATCGAAAAAGACGCCGCCCTGGAACGCCGCTTCCAAGTGGTCAAGGTCGAAGCCCCGTCGGTCGAGGAAGCCTTGCTCATTTTGAAGGGACTCCGCCCCAAATACGAGGAGCATCACAAGGCCGAGATCACCGACCAGGCCATCGAAGCCGCCGTCAAAATGGCCGACCGCTACATCACCGACCGCTATTTGCCGGACAAGGCGATTGATGTGATGGACGAAGCCGGCTCGCGCGCGCGCATTGGCACCATGACCCGCCCGCCGGACGTCCAGGGCTTGGAAGCCGAAATTGAAAGCATCAAGACCAAAAAGGAGCGCGCGATCAAGGACCAGGATTTTGAAGGCGCGGCGGCCATGCGCGACCAGGAAAAGCACGCCAAGGAAAAACTGGACGCCGTTCTCGCCGCCTGGCGCGCCAGCCGCGAAGACAAACGCGTCGTGGTCGGCGAGGAGGATATTTTGCAGGTCGTTTCCAAATGGACCGGCATCCCGCTCAAGCGGATGGAAGAAGGCGAAGCGCAGCGGCTGCTCGCCCTGGAAGAGGAAATGTCCCGCATCATCATCGGCCAAAAAGA
>Ga0181538_10001418_pt1 | contig 27025 bp, 19 predicted proteins | sample PEATcosm2014_Bin_40_FD_119773 | JGI IMG/M metagenome (GOLD analysis project Ga0181538, IMG submission 119773) | Peatland microbial communities from MTU Mesocosm Facility, Houghton, MI, USA - PEATcosm2014_Bin23_30_metaG | ecosystem: Environmental > Terrestrial > Soil > Wetlands > Peat | place... | reverse complement strand
GCCAGTGCCGGTCGCGGGTCTGAACCTGGTGCTGGAGCCCCGCTACAAGCACAAATGTTTGAGCGAGTTTCGCTGGAAGGAATTCTACGATGAGCACGGCGTCCGCCACGCCATCGATGAGCCGCCGCCCCCTAAGGAGTCCGAGTTTAAGACCGTCAATTCTTGGTGGAATGCCCGGTATCAGGTGACGATTCTCGTCGTCAAGGACAAGCAAGGCCGTGCCCAATGTCGCGTGCTGTTCGAGGACAGGCTGGAGTTCACGATTCGGACATTGGATGCCGCCGCCGTTTGGCCCGTCGAGGCTGAGAAGAAGGCCCAGGAGAAACTCGCCAGCCTGATCCCTGACGACGCATTCGAGTTATACATGTTGACTGGTCACTTTCCTGAAATCAGCAAACGCAGTCGGCTGACATACCTGTTCCGCAAAGGCCGTCCGACAATCGCGCTGCGTCAGGACGAGGAAGTCAACTTTGCACTGTGCGCTCTTTGTCTGCACCCGATTGGCTATTATGGCGATACTTGGGCAGGGGTCATGTGCCCAACCGACGAGGTCATTGCACATCTACTCATGATGCGTGGTTCAGAAGAAAAATTCTGGGCGAACGCCAATCAACACCCGCTCGACCGTCCTGCCGCCGGAGTGTAGATAGCGTGCTGTAGCAACGCAGCGCGTTGGCTGTGCTTGTCGTTGGAGAATGATTTGTTTTTTCGTACCGTATCATTCATAATGGCACCTTCAGATGCGAGCAATTCAGGTCATCATCTTCATGGCATTCATTGTTGTTGCTTGTCAGTTGAGCATGGCACAGCGTTTTGTCGCGACGACAGCACCGGTTGAACCGTGGTGGCAGTTGGTGAGTTCCACGAATGGCAGGGCGCTGTTTGCAGCCACTTCCGCGAACGCGGGTATCAATCCTGTCTATTATTCAACGAATGGTGGGGCGACATGGGCCAATGCGAATTTGCCCTCTGGAAACACGTTCTTTCTGGCCTGTTCTGCAGATGGTACAAAGGTGGCTGCTGCCATGTGGTATGGTTCAATCTATATTTCAACGAACTCAGGCGGCAGTTGGTTCAAGACTTCAGCTCCCAGCAATGTTTGGTGGGATTCAATTCAATGTTCGCGCGATGGCACCACGTTAATCGCGTCCGTGTGGGGAGACACAATCTACTTCTCAACGGATGGTGGCCAGACTTGGAATCCCGGCAATGCACCGTCCAAGAGTTGGCTGACACTCGCCTCATCGGGCGATGGGAAGACGTGTTTTGCCGGAACGGCCGGCATTGACCCCTTATATTTTTCCGGCGATTCAGGAAAAACATGGTCGCCTCTAAATATGCCGTCCGATGAGTGGGGAGCCATCGCTTGCTCTGTTGATGGCACAAAAGTTTTCGCGATGCCTTTTGCTACCGGCGATCCATATTTCAAGTCTTTGGATTCTGGGATGACATGGGCGACAAATACCACCCCAAACCCAGGTTGGAATAGCGTCGCCTGTTCTGACGACGGTCGTATGCTGGTTGCGGCCGGCCCAAACTGCCTTTACACCTCCACTGATTCGGCAACGGATTGGACTGCTTGTTGCAGCGGTCAGGAATGGAAGGCAGTCTCATGTTCAAGCGACGGTTTACAGCTGTTGGCAGCCAAGACCGGTGGACAGATTTTCTCAACTGCGATTCCATCAATACCTTGGGCACCGACGTTGGCACCACTTGGTAGCTGGGCTTGCCTTTGTGAATCAGCGGACGGTGTCCGTGTTTTCGGAGCCATGCAAGGCGGGGGCGCTTATGTTTCAAGCAATGCCGGAGGGCAGTGGTCCGCCATCGAAGTCCCTGCTACTAATTGGGTCTCGGTTGCCGCATCTGCCGACATGAACAAAATCGTAGCGATTGCCGACCTCAAGATTATTCAGTCTTCGGATGCCGGCGCGACATGGCATACAACCACCGCGCCTCCGGGGCTTTGGAGCAGCGTTGCCTGCTCTTCTAATGGTAATGTCGTGCTTGCTGTTCGTGCTTTATTCGGTGGGTCCACAGCAGGCTCGATTTACGTCTCGCACGATTGTGGAACAAATTGGACTCACCCTTCGGGTATCAATGGCGTGGGAACAGCATCTTGGTGTTCTGCCGACGGGAACATCATGTTTGCTGGGATCAATGGTGGTGGCATTTACTCCTCAATAAATAGCGGAACCAATTGGGCTTTGACCGGCGCGCCAAGTTCAACTTGGGGACACATTGCTGCTACCGGCAATGGGGTTTTCCTCATTGCCTCGGATTACAATGCCATCTGGATTTCGACAAATTCGGGCGGTTCTTGGGTTACGTCGTCAATTCCGGCATCGTTCGTTGCTTGTTCCAAAGATGGAGCGACACTTCTGGCCACTGTCTCGCAAGGCCCAATTTACAATTCTACCAATGCAGGTGCGACTTGGAATGCAGCCAATAGTCCGTATGGGAATTGGTCTGGATTGGTGATGAACGATAATGGCAACTGGATTGCTGCCAATAACGGGGACACGATTTTCACAGCTCCGGCCGTACCGTTAGTGTTCATACAAAATTCAGCGCAAGGCATCAGTCTGAGCTGGGCTTGTTCCCTTACAAATTTTTTTCTACAGAGGAATGATTCTTTAGGTTCTTCGAACTGGGTTATTGATGCTGGCCCGATTTCCGTGGTTAATGGGCTGAACAACATATCGGCGACCACCAACAGTTCGGCATCCTTTTTCCGGTTAGCGACGCATTGATTTAATTCCCGACTGTCACGGCGGCGTGAACATCGGGAACCTGCCAACACCCGGTTGAAAAAACATGATTGTTTTTTCAACAACAACGGCGCACAGCAACTTGGAAATCTTACCGCCGACCTTCAGTGAAACCTTCAGTAAACGGGTTAAAAATTGTTACAGGTTGTTAGCCGATTTTTGTTGAAATCTCCAATGAAAACGGCTATTTTAAGGCTGTCAATCGGGCATTAGCCGCCCGATTCCGACCCTCGCCTCCAAGAAGGAGAACCATTCACCGTCCCCTTGAAAATTCGCGCGCCGGGATTTGCAGCACAACTGTTTTATTCGTACCTCAGCGACTCAATAGGATCCAAATTCGCCGCCTTGTAGGCCGGGTAGGTGCCGAACACGACTCCCACGATGGAGCAGATCAGCAACCCGAGCACAATCCAGTCCACCGGGATGACGGGCGGCACTTTCATAAGCCATGCGAGCACGTTGCCGCCCAGAATGCCCAGCACGACGCCGATGACGCCGCCGAGTTCGCACAGCACGATGGCTTCCATGATGAATTGCGCCATGATGTTGCGCTTCTTGGCGCCGATGGCGCGCCGGACGCCGATTTCGCGCGTCCGTTCCGTGACCGAGACGAGCATGATGTTCATGATGCCGATGCCCGCCGCGATGAGCGCGATGGAGCTGACGACGGTGACGCCGATACGCACGGCCCGGGTGAAGGTGTTGAATTGTTCAATGAGCGAGTTGTTGGAGAACAGCTCGAAATCATCCGGCTCACCGGGCGGGATCTTGCGCAGGTTGCGCAGGATGCCGCGGACCTGTTCCATGCAATCATCGTAGCCGGCCACGTCCCGCGCCTGCACCAGGATGGTCAGGTCGTTCCACCAGCGTCCGTAACGGTTGAGCGCCGTGGTGATGGGGATGATGGCAATATTATCCTGATCGCTTTCCATCGCCCCGCCCTTGGAGGCGAGCACGCCCACCACCGCGTATTTGTAGCCGTTGATTTTGATCTCTTCGCCCATCGCCGAGCCGAACGGGAAAGCGGTTTTGGCCAGGGTGCTGCCGAGCACACACACGTCGCGGGCGTTGTCCACGTCGTCTTCGGAAAGGGCGCGGCCCTCCTCAACGTCCCAGTTGCGCGCCGGGAAACTGCCGGGGGTTTCACCATACAACTCGGAGGTGGGCGCCGTCTTGGCGAAACGGGTCGAAATCTGACCGCGCCAGAAATCGCCATGGATGCCCACGACGGCGGCGAGCGTGGCCTTCTCCTCCACCCGCCGTCCCTGGTCCAGGGTGACGTATTTGCGCCGCCAGTATTTCTGCCAGTCGGAATTGTCGCCGAACTGGTTCTCGGGCCAGCGCTGGATGGCAAACGTCTGGCTGCCCAACTGGCTGAGTCCGGTTTCGACGGAATGCTTCAACACGCGCATGGCGGTCATCACGACAATGATGGAGAACACGCCGATCAACACGCCGAGGAGGGTGAGCGCCGAGCGCAGCTTGTGCGCCCGTAGCGCGTTCATGGCCATGGAGAAGCTTTCGCGGACTTCAGCCAGCAGCAGGGTGCCGTGGCCATGTTTGGGGGCGGCGGTGCTCATGGCATAAATCCGAATGCCGAATGCCGAATGCCGAAAGAAATCCAAAGCCCGAATGCCGAATCAAAAAGCACGGAAGCTCCAACCAGTGTGGTTTCGGGTTTCGGATTTTGATATTCTTTCGGCATTCGGATTTCGGGTTTCGTCATTATCTATTCGCTCCTCAACGCCTCCACCGGGTCCATCCGCGCCGCGCGCCAGGCCGGCAGGAAACCGGAAACCACCCCGGTCAGCAGCGACACCAGCAGGGCGACGGCGACAATGGGCCAGGACAGGGTTGCTTGGAAAAAGAAGTGGGAAACCGCCAGCGTGGTGCCCCAGGCGATGCCCAGCCCGACCAGCCCGCCCATCAGGCAGATGCAGGCGGCCTCGACCAGAAATTGCAGCAAAATGTTGCGGCGTTTGGCGCCGATGGCCTTGCGCACGCCAATCTCGCGGGTGCGCTCGGCCACCGAGACGAACATGATGTTCATGATGCCGATGCCGCCGACGAACAGCGACAGGCTGGTGACGAACAGGCCGATGAGGGCAATCGTGCCGGTTTGCTTGTGGAACCATTTCACAAACTGGTCCTGCTGGTTGATGCCAAAATCGTCGGGTTCATCCGGCCGCAAATGACGGATGCGGCGCATGGCCTGGCGCAATTCCTCCCGCGCCTCATCCAATTGCGCCAGCCCATTGGCCTTCACGACGATGCCATCCCAGTCAAACAGCGGCCCGTTCCAAATGATCGCCAGAAATTCACGGATGGGAATGATGATGTGATTGTCTTCACTCGATATGAACATGCTGCTTCCCTGCTTTTCCAGAACGCCGATGACCTGGGAAGATTGATTCGCAATTTTGATGCGCTTGCCAATGGGGGATTCTCCGCGAAACAGATTGGTGGCCACGTCGCTGCCGATCACGCAGACCGGCTGCCCGCCCTCGGCATCTGCGGCGTTCAGAAACCGGCCCTCGGCCACGTTCACGCCGCTGGTTTGCAGATAGGCATCCGAAGTGCCGATGATCTGAACCAGATTGGCGCTTCGGGTCTTGTATTTCACCGGTTCCCACCCGCGCATCTTGGGCGCGACGGCGGCGGCAAGCGTCAATTGTTTGGCCAGCGCCTCGGCATCCTTGAGCCGGAGCGGCGGGCGGCGCCGCTGCATCTTTATCCAGTCGTCATAAGAAAATTCGAACATCCAGTTATAGCGCGCCACGTGGAACACGTCCGCGCCGAGCGCGGAAATGCTGTTGATGAACGACTGGTTCAGCCCGTTTATGGCCGCGCCCATGAGCGTGACCGTGACGATGCCGATGACGATGCCCAGGGTGGCGAGCGTCGAACGCATTTTGTTCGCGCGGACGGCGTCCCAGGAAATGCCGAGGCCCTCGCGGAGTTCGGAAAGGAGTTTCATGGGAGGGAAACATCGAACATTGAACATCGAACATCCAACGCCCAATGAACAATCGTCGGGTGCGGTTTCGTTGGATGTTCGGCGTTCAATGTTCGATGTTCGATGTTCATTTCGTCAATGTCTCATCACTGGCGATCAACCCGTCGCGGATGCGGATGATGCGGCGCGCCTGCCGGGCAATGTCCTCCTCGTGTGTCACCACGATGATGGTGTTGCCCTTCCGGGACAGTTCCTCGAACAACGCCATGATTTCCGTGCCGGTTTTGGAATCCAGGTTGCCGGTCGGTTCGTCGGCCAGCAGGATGGAAGGTTTGTTGACCAGGGCGCGGGCGACGGCCACGCGCTGGCGCTGGCCGCCGGAAAGTTCGTTGGGCTTGTGATGAATGCGGTCGGCCAGGCCGACCTGCGTAAGCGCGTCGAGCGCGACCTGGCGGCGCTCCTCCGCGGGCACGCCCGCGTAAATCAGCGGCAGCTCGACGTTGTGCAGCGCGTTCGAGCGCGCCAGCAGGTTGAAGGTCTGGAAGACAAACCCGATTTCGCGGTTGCGGATTTCAGCAAGCTGGTTGTCGTCCATGTCGCTGACGCCGATGCCGTTCAACTCGTAGCGGCCGGACGTGGCGGTATCGAGACAGCCGATGAGGTTCATCATTGTGGATTTGCCGGAGCCGGACGGCCCCATGATGGCGACATATTCGCCGCGCTGGATTTCCAGCGACACGTCGCGCAGCGCGTGGACGGTTTCCGTGCCCATCTGGTAACGCCGCGAAACGTTCTGGAGGCGGATCAAACTCATCACAAAAGCATCATTGGATAAATGGATTGATGGATTGGTGGATTATTGAGCTGGCGAGCGGCACAATCCATTCATCCACCAATCCAATAATCCATCCCGGTTCTCATGGTTTCGTTGCTTCCTTGGCTTCGCCCTTGTCCGGCGTGCCCTTTTTGATCTTCTTGCCGTCATCGAGGTCGCGGCTGATGGCGCGGTACCCGCCGGAGACGATTTCCTGTCCGTTGGTGAGGCCGTCGGTGATCTCCCAGTAATTGTCGTCGCAAATGCCGATTTTCACCGGCACGGCATCCACATGATCGCCAGCCACCGCAAACACGACGTCCAGCATCTTGGCGGATTTTTTGTCCGGCGGCCCGCTGTTGGTGGCAACATTGCCCGAAACCACGGCGTTGCTGGAAACCGTTGCATTGGTGCCTGTTTGGGTGGTGGCTGTGTTGGTGCCGCCGGTTTTCGGCGGATCGGTTTTTTTGGGCGGCTTGGGCGGACGGGTGGTGACGCTGGCCAGCGGAACGGTGAGCACGTTTGTGCGATACTCCGTTTCAATGTCGGCGCTGACGGACATGCCGGGGCGGAAGTCTTCCTTGTCGCTGAGCCGGATGCGCACCTGGAACTTGGTGGCTTCCTGCGACTGGCTGCTGCCGGAAGAGCTGGCGGCCTGGTTGCTGTCCTTCGATGAGCTGGCAACGTCCGTCACCGTGCCGGAAAATTTGCGGTCCTTGAACGCGTCCACGTCCAGCCGCGCCTTCTGGCCGGGCTTGATGCCCACCACGTCCATCTCGCCAATGTCCACCCGCGCCTCCATCTGGTTCAAATCCGAGATGATCAGGATTTCCGTCCCGGCAAATTGCGCGGTGCCCAGGACCCGCTCGCCGAGTTGCGAGTTCAATTTGCTGATGGTGCCGTCGAGCGGGGAAATAATCGTCGTTTTGATCAGCGAATCCTGCGCGCTGTCCACGAGAGCCTTGGCGACGTTCACCTGGTCGTTGGCGCTGTCGAGTTGCGCCTTGGCCACGTCCCGGGCGGCCTTGAAACCGATGAAATCCGATTCCGAAAGCAGCTTCTGGTGGAACAATTCCAAATTGCGGTCATAGTCCGCCTGGGCTTTTTCCAGGTTCGCCTCCGCCGAGGCTTTGGCGGCGAGCGAGGATTCGTAACCGGCCTTGGCCTGGTTGACCGCGGCGATATAAATGTCCGGATTGATCTTCACCAGCAGATCGCCCTTCTTGACCTGCTGCCCTTCCTTGACCGGCAGTTCGATGATTTCGCCGCTGACCTCCGCGCTGATGGAGACCTGCACGACGGGCTGGATTTTGCCGTTGGCCACGACAATGTTGGTGAGGCTGTGGCGCGCGACCTTTTCCGTCTGGACAGTGACGACCGGTTCGCGTTTTTTGAAGATGGCCAGCAGGATCAATGTGACCAGCACCAGCCCGATGGCCGAAAAGATGATGATCTTCCTGCGTTTTTTGGAATTTGCCATGTTTTTTGGTATTAAGACAGCTTGGACATCAATTCGTTCCGGAAATTTAAACTAACCGGGGGAACATATTTTAATCCATTTTATCCAATACTTAGGCAAAACGCGGCCAAAGTTACAAGAAATGTCGGTGTTTTTTTGATGGGTTGCCAACAAACGAAGGCGGAAGGACTGCCCGCCCCTGCCATTTCAGCGCCATCAGAGCGCAAAAATTCAAACTGCCAAACCCTTCAATCGTTGTCTTCCACCATTTTCACCGCCCAGTCCGGATAAGGGGTTTGTGAACCTTTCGCTGCACGCCAGAGGATGTGGTTGAACAAATCCTCCGGGCACTGGTCCTCCTTGTCGAGCGGCAGGCGTGCCGAGACCTGGGCGTCCTTGCGCAAAAGCGGGTCGGAAATGAGTTTGAGCGGCAGGTTCATCTCGTCGAGCGGCACATTGTTGGTCACGGCGTCGAACGGTGTGAAATCCGGTCCCGCCCCGGGCGGGATGAAACAATCAAACATCGGGGTGGCCGTCGCGTCCATCTGATTCATCGGCGGCAGTCCGAGCATGAGCTCCATCGTGCGCAACACGCTGGTTTGATTGTATTGCGTGCCGACCACCGCGCCGCGTTTGGTGTAGGCGCTGACGACATAAGCCGTCGTGCGGTAGCCACTCACGTGGTCCCACCCGCTTTGCGGATCATCCTCAATGGCGAAGAGGCACGTATTTGTCCAAAACCGGCTGTGGCTGACGGCTTCGACAACCTGGCCGAATGCCAGGTCATTGTCCGCCACCTGGGCGGCGGGGGTGGGTGCACCGAACTTCACACCGCTGGTATGATCATTCGGCAGCCAGATGATGACGAAATTGGGGAAATTGCTGGCGGCCTCGAATTGTTTCAGTTCCTTGATGAATTGCGCGGCGCGAAAAACGTCCGGCACATCCAGATCCCAGCCAACCGTGTTTGTCACAAGATAAGGCCGCAACGATTCAATGTCGGGTTCGCACCCGATGGCCGGGTCGTTCGTGCCGTTGAGGAATGCCTGGTAAAAATCGGGAAAACGCGGTTTGTCCTTGCGCGCCGAATTTTTCCAGCGCGCAACGGCGGTGGCGAATTCGCCGTAATCGCGCAGCGTTTTGCCATGCGCGAGCGCGTTGTTCCAGATGAAACCCGCGGGCGAATAGACCAGTGCGTCGCGGCTGTTCTCGCCGTCGCCGCCGCTCGGATAACTGCGCGGCCAGCCGGCGAACTCGCGCTCCAGGTAATCCGTTGCGAACCCCGTGTCCGTCCATTGATGGCCATCGGCGCTCAAAATGCCGCAGCAATAGGTGTTGTCGAGCAGCACAAAATCCCGGACCAGCTTGTGCTGATTGGGGGTGACGCGCCTGCCAAAGGTGCATAAATCGGCGTTGCCGTTGCCTTCCTTCACATCGCCGAGCACCTGATCGTAAGTCCGGTTTTCCTTGATGATGTAAATGACGTGCTGGAACACGCCCGGCTCGCCGGCGCGCTCCGGCACGGGCCGGGCGGGCTGATCGGCCCGCGGCGGCAATTGCGCCTGCGCGAGCAGCGGATAACGCAGATTGGCCAGCGCGGTTTGCGTCATCGCTGCCAGTTCTTTTTCCGGGGGCAGCGGCACCAGCGACAGCGAACCGGCATATTGTTTCGTGTTGAATTCGGTCTGGCCGGATTTGCCCAGGCGTCCCCGGCCCGGGCTTTTGACGTTCGCCACGCAAATTTCCTTCCGCCGTGCGTCGAAGGCAATCGCACCGGGAAACCAGCCGACGGGGATCAGGCCGAGCAATTTCGTTTCGCCCGGTTTGAACTGGAAAACGGCGACGGCGTTTTGCGTGCCGTTGCAGACAAAAAGGGTTTTGCCCGGCTTGTCAAACGCCAGCGCATTCGGCTGCGCGCCGAATGGGTCGCCGGGATTCTGCCGCGCGCAAACCGTTTCGACGATTTGGTCCTTGCGGGTGTCAATGACGCACAACGTGTCGCTGCCGGTGTTGGCTACAACGAGCCAGCGTCGGTCCGGCGACAGCGCCAGCGCGCCGGCGTGCAGGCCGGGGAGGATTTCGGAGATCGGATTTCGGAGATCGGGTTTGGGGTCGAGATTAATGATGGAAACCGAGCCTTCGCTGGCGATGGAACGGGAATCCACCCGCACCAGCGTGCCGCGCCCGGCGGGACCGGTGACGCTGTCGGCGTCGGGCCGGCGGCCACCCCAGTTGCTGACGTAAATTTTGCGGCCGGCGAGCGCAACGTCGTACGGCGCCACGCCGACGTCCCAAAGGCGCAACACCCGGCCGGTTGCGGCGTCCAGTTCGGCCAGGCGGTTGGAAAGGTTCAGCGCCACATAAAGTTTTTTGCCATCCGGTGAAACCGCGATGCCGGCCGGAATTTCATTCGTGCGTCCCGGCGCGTTGGCCGGCGGCAGCGGAATGAAAAACAGCGGAACGACTTTGTGATCCGGCTGTACGCCGAAAACCTTGATGTCGCCGGTGACGTTTGAAAGATAAATCCGCGAGCCGTCCGGCGAAAAAACGAGACCGGTGAAGCTGACCTGCGCTTTTTCGTCCGGCGAAAGGATTGCGGTGGAGACCGGGGCCGGTTCCTGCGCCCGGTCCGACGGGAGGGAAACGCGCTGCCGGATTTTTCCGGTTGCCGGGTCAACCACAACCACTTCGTGCGTCAGGCCGGCGGTCACAAGCAATTGGCCGTCGGGACTCAGCGCCAGCGCCAGCGGTCTCAGGCCGGGAAGTTCGACGAGGGTGCCGGCGGGCGCGACCAATTGATTGACCGGGGTCTCGAAGCCGCTGGCGTTGCGGCCAACAGCGTCAGTCGTCGCGTCGAAATTTTCCAACGAAGCGGCCGCCTGTGCCGCCGTCAGGGCGAAGGCAGCCAGCAGGCAATGGATGGAAATTTTCAAGGTCACTCCCGCTTAAAATGACAATAAAACCCGGCCGCTGGCAAGTTACATGGCGGTGAAATTAATCAGGGTCTGGCGTCTCGGTTCCGGGGTTTGAGAAAATTCGAGCCACAGGCTCGACGCTACACCAAACTACGCCACTGCCGGATCGAGCCGCTGGTCCGGCACGAGATAATTGCGGACGTAATCGTTCACGGCGTCTTCGAGCGACGTGACGGGCGCGGTGTAACCGGAGGCGCGCAGCCGCGCCAGGTTCGCCTGGGTGAAATACTGGTATTTGTCGCGGATGGCTTCCGGCATCTCGGTAAATTCAATCTTCGGCTTGCGTTTCAACGCGGCAAAGACGGCGCGCGCCAGGTCCAGCCATGTCCGCGCCTCGCCGCAGCCGATGTTGAAAAGGCCGCCGGCCCTTTTGCTGGCGGCCAGATGCAAGGTCATCGCCACGGCATCCTTCACGTAAAGAAAATCGCGCTTTTGTTCGCCATCCCGAAAATCAGGGCGGTAACTCTTGAACAGCCGGATGACGCCCTCGGTTTGCACCTGCGCCGTGGATTTATGGACGAGCGACCGCATGTCACCCTTGTGGCCCTCGTTCGGGCCAAAAATATTGAAGAATTTCAAACCGACCAGGCGGTTCAAAAAGCCGGCGCGCCGGGCGTGCAAATCAAAGAGGTGCTTCGAATAGCCGTACATGTTCAACGGACGCAATGTGTCCAGCCTGCCATCATCGTCGTCCATGCCGGCCGAGCCGTCGCCATAAGTTGCGGCGGACGACGCATAAACAAACCGCGTTTTCTGCCCGAGCGCCCAGGTGGCGAGGTCCCGGGTGAATTCGTAATTGTTGCGGATGAGAAAACCGGCGTCGCGCTCGGTGGTGGCCGCGCACGCGCCGAGGTGCAGCACGAGGTCAAATTTCCCCAACGCGCCGCTTTGCAGGCGCGGGCGCAGATCGTCGGCCTCAACGTAATCGGCGAAGCGCAGCGGCGTGAGATTGCGCCACCGTTCATCCGTGCCGAGGCGGTCGCAAACGACGATGCGGTCGCAGCCGCGGCGGTTCAGCGCCCAGACGAGCGCGCTGCCGATAAAGCCCGCGCCGCCGGTGACGAGCACCCGCGCATCGGAAAAGTCATTGGGTTTCATGGATTTCGGAGAGCATGGCGCAGGCGGGGTGTGAATTCAAGCCCATGGTGAGAGGCAAAGTTATGAACAGGAGCTAACGGAGTCAACGGAGAGAAGGCTTGGGCCGGAAAGCTCTGGAACAAATCGGTTCAACCACAACCTGTCCGCCATAGCCTTGGCGACGGCGGAATGGACACGAATTCACACGGATAAAAACAATTTATTCAAACAGCGTTCCGGACGGAACATCAATTCGCTCCAGGTAAATTCAACTCCATTCCCGCTGAACCGGGCGGTCCACGGATCAAAGCACACGTTGATGGCTGGGCCGGGGCGGTTTAGCGGCATCAATTTCGCGCCCTACCTTCCGTGGTCCGACTTTCGTGGACGAGAACGAGGCCGAGGACGATGCAGGTCTTCACTGGTTGATGTGAACCACGGTCGCGGGGGGGAAGCCGTTGAACCAGGTCGAGGACGCGTGGCTGTAGGCGCCGATTTGTTCGCTGTAAAGCAGGTCGCCGAGTTGCAGGTCGCCCGGCAGTTCCTCCGCCAGCGAAACCACGTCCAGCGCGTCGCACGTCGGTCCGAACACCGAGCAGATCTGCGTCGGGCCGCGTTTGAAGGATTTCAAGTGGTAATGGCAATGGTCGAAGATGACGCCGGAGAAGGTGTGATAGACGCCATCGTCAATGTAGTAACACAATTTGCCGTCGCGCACGGCCTTGCCGATGATTTTGGAGATGGCGGTGCCGGCGGTGGCGCAAAGGAACCGGCCCGGCTCGGCGAGTATCTGGATGTTCTTCGGGAAAAGCCGGTTCAGTTCGCGGTTGATGATGCCGGCCAGTTCGCGGAACGGTTTCACGGTAGCGTCGTAGGGCGCCGGGAAGCCGCCGCCGATGTCGAGCAGGTTCATTTTGGTGTAGCCGCGGTCCTTGGCTTCCTTGAAAATGTTGGCGGCCAGATTGATGGCGGCGACGTAGTTCCCGAAGTTGGTCGTCTGGCTGCCGACGTGGAAGCTGATGCCTTCCACGGTCAACCCCACTTTGTCCGCCGCGAGAATCAAATCCACCGCTTCGCCGGGCGCGGCGCCGAATTTGGATGACAACTCAACCATGGCGCCGGTGTTGGGCACCTTCAGCCGCAACGCGAGCCCGGCCTGCGGGGCGTGCCTCTTGATTTTGCGGATTTCCTCGTCATTGTCGTAGGTAACCAGCGGCTTGTACGGGTTCAATTCCTGCAGCGTCTCGTTGGCTTTGATCGGGTTGGCGTAGATGATCTTGTCCCAGATCCAATCCTGCCGCTGCTTGTCCGGCAGGTCCTTGATGTATTCATAAACGATGCGGAATTCCGGCATGGAGGCCACGTCGAAGCTCGCGCCGGCATCGAACAGCGTTTTGACGATGGCGGGATCGGGATTGGCCTTGACGGCGTAGTAGGCCTGGATGCGCGGCAGGTATTTTTTGAACGTGGCGTAGTTGCGCCGCAATTCGTCGTGGTCCACCACGAACAACGGCGTGCCGTTTTCCCGGGCCAAGGTTTTTAGCAGGCGGCGGTTGATCATTTCAGTCTCCGTCGGTAATCAGGAAGTTTTTGAACTGCCACGGATCGTCCCGGTCAATTTGCGGGTTGTTGTGCCCGTTGAACGCGTTGGTGTAGTGCTTGAGCGGCGTCCAGTCGGACGGCTTGGAAATCCATTTGCCCAGATACGGCCTGGAAATCTTCAAGATGTACTCGTGCGGCAGGTCGTCCGGCACGCAGACGCCTTTGGCCGGATTCTCAATCATCCACATGGCCGCCGCGACGACCGAGATGGCGACCTGCATGGTGGTGGCGTTCTGGTGCGGCACCAGCCGGCGCGATTCGCCGATGCTCAGGTCGCTGCCCGTCCACCAGGCATTGTAGGCGTGGCCCATCAACAGCGCGCCTAGGATGTCGGAGCCGCTGATGATTTCGTCGTTGAGAATGCGCTGGTTCTTGGGAAGCTGGTAGTCGTAGCCGCGCAGTTCATTCAGCGAGACGATGGCCACGTCGGCCGGGCAATAGGCGTAATGCACCGTGGGCCGGTAGATGGCCTTGCCGTTTTTCCAGACGGTGAGCCGGTCGGAAATGGTGAACGCCTCGCCGTGGCGCACGACCATGCCGTGGATGCAGTAGTTGGGCACCCAGGACGAGACCCAGGTGTTGATGCCCATGCGGGCGAGGCAAATCTGGTTGCGCGGGCCTTCGGTGTGTTCGTAAGCCAGCGGTGGCAGCTCCTTCTCGTGCGTGCCCCAGCCCATCTCGGCGGTGGTCGTGCCCTCCTCGCGGAAACCCTCGACGCTCCAGGTGTTAACGAATTCGTTCACCTGCTTCGGCTGGTTGGTAATCTGGGTGTCGCGTTCGCTGCAATGAATCACCTTCACCCCGAGCGTCATCGCCAGGTAATTGAACTTTTGTTCCGCGATGAGCTGCCGGATTTCGTCGGCGGCTGCGCCGGTAACTTTTTTGTCCTTGATGGCACGGTTGCCAATGTCAATCAGACCCTGTTTGGTGAAATGCGAGATGAGGCCGGGGTTCGCGCCATGTTCGAGCACCGCCGTCGGGCCGGGTTTGGCCCATTTTGAAATCATGCGGCGGAGGTTCATGTGCCGCCAGTAGAGCGTCATTTTCTGCGGCGGCGCGCCCTGGGCGTTTTCGTAAGGGTCCCATAATTCGACCGACGTGTTGATGTAAAGAATGCCGCGGTCGTGGCACCACTGGAGAATTTCGCAACAGTCAATGTTCCAGGCCAGGTCAATCAGCAGGTCGCCGGCCCCCAGATGTTTGCCCAGCAACGCGCCCATGTTTTCGCACGTCACGCGCTGGCGGGCGAACTTCACGCCGTGCTTCAGCCAGGGCGCCAGCACGCCGCGGCGGTCTTCAAAATCCATGACGGTGATGTTTGAACACGGCGTCTTGAGATGTTTGGCCAGAATGGGGAGGGCGCATTGCGCCACGGCCCCGTAACCGACAAACAGAATTTTATTTTTGAATTCCAACATGGCAAATTTGTTTTAGCGCGGCACTTTGTCCAAATTTTTTTTCGGTTACAAGAATTTATTGAAAAAACGCACGACACCCCGGCGTTCGGTAGCGGGGCGCAGCTTGACGCCCCCGCCATTTTTTCTCCCTCTTCCTCCAAAGGAGGAGAAGGCCGGGGTGAGGAGGCCGAAATTCAAATCCCCTCGCCCCGGCCCTCCGATAAAACAATCGCCGCTTGCGGCGGCGGGGGGAATGCCTAGATTAACCGTGTGGCTGCCGATGCCAAACTTTTGACGTTCAACCCGGCGCGCGAGATTTCAACCTCGCCGGTGCCCGGTCCCGCCGCAAGTCTGCCGCCGCCGGTTTTGCCGGCGGACCTGCCGGCATCGCGCAGCGCCATGTCGCTGCTGGGCGTGGATTACATTCACTTGAAGACGGAGGATGGCGGCGACCTGTATCTTACGCGCTTCGGGCTGCCATTCTGGAAAAGCCTGCTGCCGGAGAACTGGTATGCGCGCGAGTGGTTTGAAGCCAAGCGCGAGCGGCTGGAGGGCACGAGCACGGTCTATAAAGTGCCGACGCGCTCGGTGAACGGCAAGGTGTTGCATCTGGTCGTCAAATGGTCGCGCGTGGGAGAAATGGTCCCGTTCGACACCCTCACGGTCAACAAGTTCATCCAGGCGGAATTCAACAGTCCGTTCGAGGAATTTTCGCTGCTCATGGAGCTGCGCCGGGGCGAGGCCGGCCCGGCGGCCATTCGCATCCGCACCCAGCTCCCTCTGGCGATTTACGTGCCGAGCGAGCGGTTGCAGCTCTGGCAGACGGGCCGGTCCGAGGACAAAATCCGCGCGAAGGTGACGCGGCATCCCGGCGTGGAAATTGACATCCTGCGACAGTACGTCGTGCTGTTTGGCTGGATCAAGGGCCTGGATGCGGTGGAAACGTCGGAAAAATTCGGGCTGGAAGGCCGGGCGCAGGCGGAATTTCTCGCCCGCGTCACCAGCCTGGTCACGCATGAGCTGTGGCAGAAGGGCTGCCGGGTGGTGGACATGAAACCGGCGCACATCATCCTGCGCCCGCAGCCGGACAAGACGTTGTTGCGCGACCACAACGACCAATTTGCCTACGCGCTGGTGGATTACGAACTGCTCGAACGGACGCCCGAACACGAGCAGGCCGTGCGGAGCGTCAACCGGCAGCTTTATCTCAAACACATGGCCCGCCGGTTCGACACCACCGCCGCCAATCCACTGCCGGCGCATCTCCGCGCGACGAACGTGCTGGGGGTGGATTACATTTTTGGCCGCGCCGAAAGCACGGGCGGATTGCTCTGGGTGGTGGGCAAGGACCCGGACTTGTTCAATTATTTTCTGCCGGAACGCTGGCGGCGCACGCCCAGGAAAAAATTGTCGTCGCGCAACCAGACGTTTTACACGCGCACCAAGGACAACATCCACCTGGTGTGGAAGATTTCGCGCATAGGCGACGCGCCGTGGTTGAAGAATCCCGAGGCCCACGAGGAGGAAGTGCGGAACTACGGCTTCAACAGTCCCTTCGAGGAATTTGCCTTTGCGCTCGAAATGGGCCGCCACGGCGTGCAGACGATTTATCCCCGCGCCATTTACATGACCGGCCGCCAGCGCGGCTCCGCCCGCCAGGTGGCCGATGAACGGCATTACGACGGGCTGGCGGATTTTCTCACGCCCGACGGCAAGCCGGTGGCGCGCAAGGATCGTGACTATATCACCATCTGGGGTTTTTGGAACGGCCCGGACGAGGTGCTGGCGGCCCAGGACGGAAAATTCTACCAGGCCATCAATGTCAAGCGCGCCTTTGCCGGCAAGCTGATTTCCGAGCAAACGATGACCGAGTTGACACAGATGATGTCGCGCCGGCTGTCGGGGTGCGGTTTTGATGATCTCAACCTCCGGCCGCATCATCTGTTGATTTCCTTCGACCCGGCACAGAAGCTGGTGCTCGACGCCATGGGCAGACCTGAAGTGCGGCTTTGCAATTTTGAACTGATCCGCCGCCGACCCTGAACGGCGGTGAAGCAGCGGGCCAGAGACATTGGCGGAATCCCCCTGCCGCCTGCGCGCGAATGAATTCCCGACGGGGCTGCATTTGTTTCACGGGTCGCGAACCGGCTAAATGAGCCAGGTTGACGAAGACATTTGCAACCCCGAACCCGTTTATTTCGTTCGCCCGCACCAGGTGCAGGTATAGAGTCCCCGCGAATCCAGAACAAAAGTGGATTTGACCGAAAAGGAGCTGCAGCAACTACAGGTGGCCTTGTAAACCCCAAGTATGGGAGGGAGGCAAAAAACCTCCCGGTCGCAACAGGCGCAAACAATCCGATCCTTCTTGATTAAGAAGTCCGCGGTATCTTTGATCGAGCACTTGCAGGCCAGATTTGTCAGGCTGCCATGTAACAGATTGGCCAGGCCACTGTCCACATGTTCTCTCGGCAACTGATTTGCCTGTCGGATGGCGGTATTGCCTACCATAAACTTCATGGAAACTACGACTTTACACCCACCGCTCTACAGTAATCACTGCCCTCAATCTGAAACAACTTCCAAACTGATCGTGTTACAATAGCGCTGCCAAATTCTCATCTCTCAGCTACCAGAATTTCTGGAAGCATGACATCCCAATTTTTCCAAGAGCAAAACCTTCTTCAAACCTTTTGCCCGTGGCTAATACCCGCAGTGTAGATATTTAAGACACTTTTGTCAATAAAACAATACACTTTGTGAATAACTTTCCTAAATTGTGAATAACTTTCCTAATGGTGGATAATCCTTCCGGTTCCGATGTGGAATGTGGATATCCCGCCGCCTGGTTAATAACCCCGGTCAATTTGTGAGCATTTAATGGCCAATTGTGAACATGAAATCGTTGTAAGTGTTCCGGCTTACGACGACAACAGTAAGTGTGAAAATAAGAGGCAGTGTGCCTTGGAATTAAAGGCGCGTGCATCGGTGAGAAGCCGCGAGGAAGCAGAAGCGGTTTGATGGGATGCGCGCCAGTCTTTGCGAATGAACACGGCATTACAAAATAAAGGCGAAATGACGGCCAATGTTGAGTGGGCCAAGGGTGGCGCACGATATATGCCCTACATGCCCCGGTTCGACCAAGACAGTCAAAACGGGCCGGACAACGGTTTCGCATCGGCCAAAGTCGGAGAAACCTGTTGCGGTGAGGAATTAAAGCCTTTCTGGCTGGAGGACGGGCGGTTCGGCGCGGTGTGCCGAAAGTGCGGCCAGCAGTTTGCGGACAATACCCAGGTGCGGTACAACGGTTCCCCGTGGATTGGTGTGGATCTGGACGGGACACTGGCCCGCGACCTGGGCAGTGCGCGCGGGGACGAGATTGGCAGTCCCATTGAGCCGATGCTGGCCCGCGTGCAGAAATGGATTGCCGAAGGACGCACCGTAAAAATTTTCACCGCCCGCGCCTCATCGCCCCGGCAGGTGGCGGCGATCAAAGAATGGCTGGCCAGTTGTGGATTGCCGGATTTGGAAGTGACCAACGTAAAAGACCGGCACATGATCGAATTGTGGGATGATCGTTGCGTGCAAGTAACGACCAACCTGGGTGAACCCATCGGCAAAAAGGCGGGATTCGGTCGCTCCCGGTCGGCAAGGATGCCGGCCGAAGATCGTCCGGGAATATCCCTCGGATTGTTCAACCGTCTCAGAATTTTATTAGCTCTATAGCCATGATTAATTTGAACCCCCAATCCATTTCTTGGCGCAGGAATCCCGGCGGGCAGCCGGGATGCAGAAAAAGCCCCCGCAAAAACTAATCAGAAAAACAAAACTCGAATCAGAATGTTTATGAAAACTAGAATGGTTGCAATTATGGCCGCGCTGCTGGCGGGTGCAGGTATCTGCCGGGCGGATAATATCACGAATATCAACATCTGGGATAATAACAGTACTGTTATGACTTGTTCCTATGGCCCTCTTGTAACAGTCAGCCCTGGAAACTACCAGTTGAGCATTGATGGGACGCAGTTCGCATGGGCCGCGGGGAGCATAGGAGGAACTATCTATACGGACGGGACAGGGACAGACCCAACGCTGCAACTCGGCGAAGTAATTAATAATGACACCGCGTACACTTGGAACGACTACCACGTCACGATTACGATGAGCCAGTCATTTTCATTTTCCAATGTCGGCGTGGGCAATTTTGGGTGGACAGACATTGTCACCGCACCGACCTTGGTTGGCAGCGACTGGATCGGGTACATCGACTATTATGCCGGCACTCCGGTTGCAAATGATAACAGCATTCTGGATTTTAGTTTTTCAATATCATTCGCTGGAACTACGAGTTTTGAGGAAGATCTGATGCCCTCCACGGTCCCCGAGCCCGGGACATTCGCACTCATGGTTTGTGGGCTTACAAGTCTGTTGGTCATGCGGCGGCGTTCAGCCATGAAATAACCAGATAACCATTAAAACCCACCTATTATGCGTATTCCTCCAGAGAGCCTAATCAATCCCATGTCACTCTTTTGGTATGTGGTTTACGCACTGGCCCTCTTTTTGATTTTTGTCACCGGAATCCTGGCGGGCAGCCGGGATCCAAAAAAGGCCCCCGCAAAAAGCTAATCAGAAAACAAAACCCGAATCAGAAGTGTATCCAAGCAGGCCCCCGCAAAAAACCAGAAAAGAAAGTTAACCACAGCAACAAAAGCATAAAGGGAATATGAAAATACAAAAATTACAACTGACGATTATGGCGGTCGGTTTGGCTGGCGCGATGAGCGCGAGTGCCACAACCGTTCAATTTGTAAATGTGGACCCCTCCCAAACGGTAAATCTCGTTGATCCTTGGATCTCAACTGGAGTATACGCCGGAATATACAATCTGATTGTGGATGGAGTGGCGACCCCATCCTTCTGCATTGATGTAGCTGACGAAAATAACGGGAATACGTTCACCGACTACTATTATAACGACCTGGCATCTTCTCCGCTGGCTCCCGCTGGTCCCATGGGCTCTGCCGCCGCAACCGACATCGAGAAATTATGGGCAGCGTACTACTCACCCTCCATGGGCAGCCAGGATGCTGCAGCCCTACAGGTGGCCATATGGGAGGACATAGCCGCGAAGGCCACAACTCCATACAGCATCACCGTGAATGGCAATGATCCGGTTACAACCGAAGCGGCCGGCATGTTAGCCAACCTTCCCAACCTTACCGATCAGGCAGATCTGGCGGGTTTGGTGGGTCCCAATGGCCTCAGTGGTGAACAGTGTTATGTTGTGGCCGTTCCCGAGCCCACGACGGTCGGCTGTTTTCTGCTGGGCTTGGGTGTCTTGGTTTGTGTCCAGCGCTTTACCCAAAACCGGCGTTCCTGATCCAACGTAACTTTCAAAATGAAACAATATCCAATCGGAAACCGTTGGAAGTCGAAACCTGAAACAAGCAAAACCAGCCAACCCTTAAAAGCCAGTTGTAAATCATGCGCATTTTAATGTACACAGTCAGTCCGCTGACACTTTTTTGGTGCGTCATTTACGCGCTGGCAATCTCTTTAATTTTCATCGCCGAAATCCTGGTGTGTGCCCAGGATTCGAAGCGGGCCCTCGCTAAAAACCAATCAGAAGCCATTGCGGGTTCGGGATCCTGATGCAAACCCAAGCGTGATCAATCAGATGAAATCATGAATACGATCAAATCACCGCAAAACAAACGGGGAGGCATGAGGCTTTTGAGAAAACCACTCGCGAGTGGAGTGCGGTTGTATCGAGGCGCTCTTGTTGCGATTTTGATTGCCGGGGCAGTGGTTCAAAGCGACGCGCAGATAACCAACATTGTCAAAAGCGGCACTGGCTTTAATTCCAGTGTGGGGTTTAACCCCAACGCCGGTTTGATTAATTGGTACTTTAATGGTGTGAATCAATTGAGCCAGGAAACCATTTATTACAATGTGGGTAACGGGATTCAGCAGTTAAACAGTGCAGACTTGACTTCGTATTACACGGTAAAACAAGGCTCAACCTATAATAAATTAATCGCTGATTATAATTTGGGTAACGGCAACACACTTGATTTAACTTACACTCTCAGTGCTTCTGTTAATGGGGCTTCTTTACTTTATAACATGCAACTTTTCAACGGTTCCGGAAGTCCGGAAAACGCAAGCTTGTTCCAATATTCGGTCGCCAGTTTGCCTCCGGGGCCCCAGACCATACAGATGTCCGTTACTACTCCCGATTTCCAATACCTGGCCATGCAGTACGGGAACGGGGGCGCTTCTTCGCTTCAAGATCAATGGCAACCAACAGGTCAAACCTCAACGGAAATGCTGGCGGACGGTGGGCCTCCGACCGGCCCCCTCCCGCCCAACGGTGCGCTCAACGGTTCGACGAGTTTTACCTTTGAATCTGATGCAACGTCCTTGGCTGATGGGAATTCTTTAACCATCAGCGGAACCGAGTTTCTTACGGTACCTGAACCTTCATCCGTGGCGCTGATAGCGGGCGGAACGGCGGCCTTGGTTCTGATACGCCGACGCCGGGCAGCGCAATTGAGACAATTTCGGGCGGTTGACAGCGAGAACAATTAAAACAACTAAAAATAAACAAAAATCAAAAACTAGCGGAGGCACATGAAAGATGTTAAAAAATTTATGACCAGAAGTGGAGTCGCAACTTTGTCTGCCTTGGTAACGGCCGCCTTTGTTTTTTTGCCAGGCAAAAGCATGGCGCAAAACTACTCACTTTCCGATGGAGGTTCTACGGCGACACTGAACCTAGGCGCTGGCACCGGCAATCTCGGCATGAACAGTTGGACTGTGCTCAACGGGCAGAACCAATTGGACCAGCAGTGGTTTTGGTATTCGGTGAATGGCAGCGCGCCGCAGCCCATCAACACAATCGGCGGGTTGACCACCACCCCTAACGGGGCCAATGACGTGACCGTGACCTATCAAAACTCACAGTTGTCCGTGAATGTTGATTACACATTGACCGGCAATGGCGCCAGTTCTGGATCTGCCGATATAATGGAATACATATGGATCGATAACGTTTCAGCAGGCCAGACGGCGCAGACGCTGAATGTTAGCTTCTTTCAATATTCCAATTTTAACCTGCTGAACAACAACAACAATACCGTCAGTATTACCGGCAGCCTTGGTGCTTATACTGGAGCCTTTCAATCAACAGGCACACCGGGGGGTACGGGCATTGCCGAAGTGATTCTTGCACCGAGCGCAAGTCACGGCGAAACGGCGTTGGTTCCAACAACGCTGAATGAACTCAACAACCCGCTCAATTCAAATTTTAACCTGAGTGACAATACCTCGGCAGTTACCGGCGATGTCTCGTGGGCATTCCAATGGGACGCAACCCTGAACCCGGGCGACGAGGAAGACATAAGCAAGGACAAAGGCTTGCAAGTCACGGTGGTTCCGGAACCGGGCACGACCGCGCTGGCCGTGTTAGGCGGCCTTTGCCTGATGGGTTGGACGGTTCAGCGGCATCATTCCGCATCCTGATATCGGCTGTCAATTCCAACCAGTCGTAAATCATGCGCGCGGCAATTTGTAGCATCAGTCCGCTGCCTCTTTTTTGGTGTGCCGTTAATGTGTCGGCGCTCCTTTCCATTTACACCGTCGAGCTTTTAGCCTGTATCCCTGCAGCAAAGCAGTCCCCCGCATAATCAATTAGAAGCAAGCCCGAAGCTGAGAAGTAACAAACCAAGCAATCATCAAAACCGACGGCAAGACGTACGGGTGAAAGTCACACCAAAAGAAGTAACGGGTAACGACAACGCCGTCCCTGCGGTGATATCGATGCCAAGGAGTGTAGTTATTCGAACCCCAATCCGGCGGGGCCGGCCCGATGGATGCAGGCCCTGGACAGCAGATAACCCAACAGACTCAAGGAGAAGCCCTGAAAAGGCATAACCTCCGGAAAGGTTGAACCACAGTAACACGACCGCGCAACATGAGCATGAAGAGACGAAATTTATACGTGGCAGGCCTGGTGACCGGTTTGGCGGGCGTGATGATGGCGCCCAGCCTGTTCGCCTATAATGGTCTGGATGGAACAATCACTTTTGGCGCTTCCACGTATCAATATGGCGATGGCGGCGAATTCAATGCGGTTACGACGGGACTCGGCAGTTTCGCCACGTTCTGTCTCGAAACCAGCGAGTATATCGGTCAACCTCCCAGCGGACCTTACACGTACACCATCAACACAGGTGCCGTTCCTGGCGATGCTGGCGCCAGCGCGACCGACCCGAACACCGGTTTACCGATGGACAATATTTCCATTGGCACCGCCTGGCTTTACAGCCAGTTCCGGGTTGGTACGTTGACGCTGGATACCGGAACGGGAAGTTACTTCGACGGCAATCGATTGGCAAATGCCGGCGAACTCCAGAATGCAATTTGGTACCTCGAGGACGAAGGGGGTCAGAACAATGGCTATGTGGCTCTGGCTGAAACCGCGCTGGGCGGTATTACTGATACCCAAGTCAAAGCGGATTCAAACGGAGCGTATGGGGTGGTGGCTCTGGACCTCTTCAACATGGACGGCAGCCTGGCTCAAGATCAGTTGGCCATGGTTTCCGTTTCCTACACTGTTATTCCCGAGCCGTCAACCGTGGCATTAATCGCCTTGGGGGTTGGCGCGCTGAGGTTGGCGCTGCGACGCAGGTGTCCTGAGGAAGAATCTGGCCGGTTGCAAATTGGCTGACCCAGGGCCGGTTGGTGACCGGCCTGTCGTTTTGTCAGCATCGGAAAGAATTCTGCCATAAGACCTTGCGTCTGATGGTAATAGCAGTACGTTCTGCTGGAACTGTTTGAGTTTATGCACGGCAGTTTTCAGTGTAAAGTATTTGGAATGGTTTGGGGGTGCTGCGCCTTGGTCTGCAAGCTATACGCTGGCGGCAGCGGACTGAACACGGTCGTCGTCGTCAACCAGACCAGTTCCAACTCCTGCGAGCTGGGCAATTACTACTGCCAACGGCGCCAGGTGCCGCCGCAAAACGTCTTATTCATCAATTGGCCGGGCGGCAACACCCTTTGGACCAGCAATGACTTGCAAAGCAATCTGGTAACTCCCCTGCTGAACATGCTGGCGGCCAACCAGTTGACCAACCAGATTGATTATCTCGTCCTCTCAATGGATATTCCGTTTCAAACCAGCTTTGGTTCCGTGATCAACAGCACCACCTCGGCTTTGTTCTATGGCTCCAGGCAGGGCGACGGAAGCGATCCGTTGGGCATCACCAACAGTTATGCGGCCAGCGAGGCGGTCTTCCGTCGGTCGGCGCCGGTCGGCACCCCCGGCTATTCCTTCCTGGCCACGATGATCACGGGTGACTCGCTCGCCCAAGCGGAGCAGTTGGTGGATCAAGGCGTCGCCAGCGATGGGACTTTTCCCCAATCACCGGTGGTCCTGGCAAAGAGTTCGGACAATTCGCGCAACGTCCGGTACCCGTGTTTTGACAACGCCATTTTCAACGTGAACATTCTGGGCGTTTCCTCGATTTTGCGCACCAACAGCGATTCGGTGGCGTGGCCAAACGGCTGTCTGGGGTATCAAACGGGTTTGGCGCAATTCAGCGTCCCGCAAGGCATGTTCGTTCCCGGCGCCATCGCGGACAGTCTGACTTCCTTCGGTGGCATCATTTTCGGGAGCAACAGCCAGACCACCCTGCTGGCATTTATCAATGGCGGGGCGACGGGCAGTTATGGTACGGTCGCGGAACCCTTCGCCGACACGAATAAGTTTTCCAACCCCCAGGTTTACTTTTATCAGGCCCGCGGCTTCAGTCTGGCCGAAAGTTATTATCAAAGTGTCAATGTGCCGTATCTCGGGCTCACCGTCGCCGAGCCGCTGGCGGCACCCTTCGCCCGGCCCGGTTATGGACAATGGCGCACCAGCCTTACCAACGCTGTGTTGAGCGGCACCACCAACCTTTCCGTAAGTTTCCACGCCCAGACCGGGAACCACCCCCTGCAACAGGTTGATTTATTCGTGGATGGCGTCTATTTCAGCACGCTGACCAACCTGGCCCCGTGTGCCGGCAATCTGTTGACCGTCACCCTTAACGGATATCCAATCGCTTACACCGTTCCCGCGAATTCAACATTGAGCACGGTGGCGTCCGGATTGGCTTCACTGATCAATATCGCGACCAACGCCACCTTGGTGAAGGCTCTGGTTTATGGCGACCGCATCGAACTGCAATCCATCGCCACCAATCCCGCAACCGTTCCTTTCTACATTGCCGACAGCACCCCTACGAACACCCCGGGCCTTGCGTACAGCGTCAACAACCTGCCGGATGCTTTTCCTCCACAGATGACGCCCGGTGCTCCTGATAAAAACGGAGTCTTCCGAATGGAGGTGGCCATTCCCAGCACGTTGCCCTACGTCATCCAGGCTTCAACCAACTTATTGGTCTGGCAACCCATCCTCACGAATAACGTGCCGGGGCTGCTGAATTTTACTGATGCTGACTCCACGAACTATCGCACGCGTTTTTATCGCATGACCTGGCCGGTGCCGGATCAACCTCCCCGATTGTCTGCGCCGGAAATTGTCGGGTCGGGGACGTTCCAGATGCACGTGGACGGCACCCTCGGGCAACCTTGGGCCGTTCAAGTCTCCACCGACCTCGTTTATTGGGCGTCTGTCTTCACCAATCAAAACGGCGGGGCGATGGATTTTGTTGATGCAGACGCCACGAATTCGGGCCGGTTTTACCGGGCCTGGCTCGTGCCGCCGGCGCCGCCCGGCTTCACGGTGCTTGACGTGGCGACAAACCTCACACTGGTCCAAGTTGATAACGCCGTGCGGCCTTACACGGTCGGGGTCTCCACCAACCAAGGCCAGGTGACAGCGTTGGCAACCAATTTCGTCCTCGGCGAAATCCAAACCACCGCCGCGAGTGCGATCGGCAGCGGCGGCAGCCTGACAACTTTTCTGACCGCCAGCCAACCTGAGTTCCTGGCCTCGAGTGCGCAGGGCATTCAGGGATACTCGCAGTTAAGCTTGACAAATTTGATCGCCACCAATTCCTGGATCGGGTTCAGCATTACCAAGACCAACGGCCAGACTGTGGTCGTGGCCGTCACCAATCTGTCTCATGGCAATCCCGCCACGCTGGTCGGACAATTGGTCGCGGCGATTAACACAAATGCCGCCTTGCAGGGCAGCGACGGTGTTGTGGCTGGGGATTATCTTGTGAATCCATACGGCACCAAAATCAACAACACCGTCTTCAATCTGTATGCCCGCAGTCCCAGCTGCCAAGCTGCCGCAATACAGGTCATCCCCACGGTCTCGTCCTCTGTCCCCACAATCACACCCGCAGGCAACACCACCCTCACGCAAAACCTGGCCGACCTCGAACCCCGAAACCATATTTACGTCACAACCGGCGCCTCCAGCCTGGCCCTGACCTTCCCCCTGGATACCACAACTCTGTCCGATGGCTATCACACTTTGACCGCCGTGGCTTATGAAGGCAGTGACGTGCGAACGGAAACCCAGGTGACGGTGCCCGTCCAGATCCAGAACAGCATCTTGAGTGCAGCCTTGACGCTGCTCGATCTGACCAATTCAGCTTCAGTACGGGGCACCTACCATATTCAAGTCGCCGCCAACACCAACGATGTAAGCCTGATCACTTTGTACAGCACCGGCGGCGCGCTAGGTGCCGTCACCAATCAATCCACCGCGACTTTCGGGGTGACGGGAACAAATTTGTGGGCCGGATGGCATCCCTTCTATGCCATGGTCAAGACTTCCGGCGGGCTCGCGTACCGCACGGGAACCCAATGGGTCCAACTGGTATCCACGCCCTAAATTGCTGAGATAGACCTCCAATGTGCGCCATTGGCCCAACGCATAATCCATGGCTCCGCCCAGCAAACTCTGCGGCAGGTATCGTCCGCTGGATTTGAGTCTCGCCAGAGCGCGTTCGATCCG
>Ga0181538_10001415_pt1 | contig 27060 bp, 18 predicted proteins | sample PEATcosm2014_Bin_40_FD_119773 | JGI IMG/M metagenome (GOLD analysis project Ga0181538, IMG submission 119773) | Peatland microbial communities from MTU Mesocosm Facility, Houghton, MI, USA - PEATcosm2014_Bin23_30_metaG | ecosystem: Environmental > Terrestrial > Soil > Wetlands > Peat | place... | reverse complement strand
GCGCCTTCGCGTGATGCAGGCCATCGGATTGCTCGATCATCCCTCCACCGGCGGCTCCATCAATACCCCCCAGCACCAGACCACCGCCCGCCAGGTCGCCGAAGAGGGCATCGTTCTGCTGAAAAACGATCGCGATCTGCTTCCACTGGATTCAAAAAAAATCTCCTCCATCGCGGTCATCGGGGAAAACGCGGTCCATCCGATGGCCCACGCCGGCGGCAGTGCGGAGATCAAGGCCTTCTACGAAATCACGCCCCTTCAGGGCATTCTCCAACGCGCCCCCAACGTCAACGTCACCTTCTCCATGGGCTACGCCCGCAAAGGCATGAATGACCAGACGATCGCCCGCGCCGTGCGCGCCGCTTCACAGGCCGACGTCGCCATCGTCGTCGCCGGGCTCCCCCATGACAGATTTCACGACGAAGAGGGCTCGGACCGAAAAGACCTCAAGCTCCCGTTCCGCCAGGATGAACTGATCCAAAAGATCGTCCAGGCCAACCCCCGCACCATCGTCGTTCTGATCGACGGTGGGGCGGTCGAGATGCCGTGGGTCGATCGGGCGCCGGCCATCGTGCAGGCCTGGTATCCCGGCATGGAAGGGGGCAACGCGCTGGCCGAAATCCTCTTCGGCGACATCAACCCCTCCGGCAAGCTTCCCTGCACTTTCCCCAGAAAGTTGAGCGATTCACCCGCCCATGCGATGGGCAATTTCCCCGGCCAACACGGCGTCGAGCATTACGCCGAAGGCCTGCTCGTTGGCTACCGCTGGTTCGACGCCAAGGCCATCCAGCCGCTCTTTCCCTTCGGATTCGGATTGTCCTACACGCGCTTCGACTACTCCAATCTGAGGCTCGTCGATCAGCATGGCCTGAACGGCAACGACGTGCTAGTTGAATGCGACATCGCCAACACCGGTTCTCGAACCGGCTCGGAAATCGTGCAGGTGTACGTCACCCAATCCCACCCCAGCCTTCCCCGCCCGCCCAAGGAGCTGAAGGGCTTCGCCAGAATCTCCCTCAAACCCGGCGAAAAGGGCATGGTTTCGATTCCCCTGGATTTCAGTTCATTTGCGTTTTACGACCCCGCCCGCGCCGCCTGGGTCGCCGAGAAAGATGACTACGCCATCGAAGTCGCCAGCTCCTCGCGCGACGTTCGTCTCACCGGCACGTGGACATTGCCCGAGTCAACGACGAAGAAATGATTCTGATCCCCATTATTCACCGCGAAGTGCGGCATGGCCGCAACCAGAAAATATTACCGCGAAGACGCCCAGCGCCGGCTGTGCCCGCAACCCAAAGAGTTTTACCACGAAGGCGCGAAGCTCGCGAAGTTGCGCGAAGCTGGGTCTAGGTCAGGCCATTACTTCTCTTGCTTCTCTGCGCCTTTGCCACGGAGGCGAAGCCTTCCGTGCCTCTGCGTGAGATCTTTCTTCAATGGATTTCAACTCGATTCGAGCCGAACTACAAGTAAGCGCGGCACCCCGGAAGCTGCGCGGTCTTGGAAAATCTTTGCGTGGCGACAAGATATTGCAGGATATCAACGAAGGGCGCGAAGTTACGCGAAGTTAAAATCAACTCTTATTCTCTTCTTCGCGTAACTTCGCGCCCTTCGCGTCTTCACGGTAACGCATTTGAAGATAGGCCATAGAGCGGGGATGCGGCCTGATCTTGGAAAATCTTGGCGTCTTCACGGTGAATAATCCGGGCTAACTTGGATTCAAGCCGACAGAACGTCCAGCAACTGCTTCAAATCCGTGCGCTGCGGATCGTCTGGGTTATTGCGGAGATACGCGTCCAGCCACACCCTCGCCGGCCGCGACATCCCGATCCGCGCCAGCACCAACGCCAAATCCCGTTGCAGGTGGCCCTGCTTTGGCCAGAGCAGCATTTCCATCTCCAGCATCGCCGCAACCTCGGCGTATTGGCTGTTCGATCCGAAGATGTGCAGAAGATTTTGCAGGATCCGCGTCAGCCAATGCCGATTCGACGCCGGCTTGAGCATGTCGTCGGTCCATTCCAGTTCCGGCCCGAACATTTCCTGCATCCGCGCGTGCGCCTCCTGGCGCGTCAGCACTCGGCCGCCGGAAAACGCGTCCACCAACAGGATCTGCTCCGGACGCTCCTCCACCGCCACCAGAAAATGGCCCGGAAGTCCCACGCCCCACGTCCGAAGGCCCAGCCGTTCGGCGACGATCTTGTAAACGAGGCTCAACGTAATCGGCAAGCCTCGCTTCGTCGTCAAAACGGCGGGCAAATAACTGTTTGCCGGATTGTAATAATCTTCCGTGTTCCCGATCAGCCCGCCGCTTTCAAACAGCACGTCGTGCAGATGCGCCAGGATCGCCTGTGTTTGCTGGCCCCGAACCCGCTTGCGAACCGCATCCACGTAATGCTGAATCTGCCGATCCACCCGCTGCGGATTCGCCTCCGGCATCTGGTGCATCGCGATTGCCACCGCGCCGTTCAGCAACGCGTCGGACGATTTCAGCGTCTCAACCTGTCGCCCAAGGAGATTGAATGCCTCCGGCGAACAGCATTGCGGTAACTCCGGACGGCTCATGAGGCGTCTCCGATAGTGGCCCAAGGCTTATATCGGACAGAACGGCATTTCCTCATGCATAATGGGGGCGGGTGCGTGTCGCTTGTTGAAAAGAATTTCCCCCTCCCCATGTACTCAGGGGGAGGGTCGGGGTGGGGGTCGAACGTCGATTGACCTCGGAAACCCCCCACCCTGACCCTCCCCCGGAGTACCAGGGGAGGGGAAGAAGAGGGCTTGCAGAATATGCCACGCACCCAATGGGGCCCACAGCGTCAAGTTGGCGGGGCGCCGCCGTTTTGAGATATGCTTTGACCAGCGGTTATGCCCAACAAGACCCACGAATTCCCACGCTCGCACCGCCTCAGCGGCAAGAACGCCTTCGCCGCCGTCTATGCCGCCGGCGCCAAGCAATCCCGCGGCCCGCTTGCTCTCTATTCCATGCCCAACGCTATTTCCCATTACCGCTGGGGCCTGAGCGTCTCACGCCGGGTCGGACCCGCCGTCCAACGCAATCGCGCCAAACGCATGCTCCGCGAATCCATCCGCCTCCTTCAGCGCGATTTCCCCGCCGCTTACGATGTCGTTATCGTCCTCCGCCCCCACCAGCCCATGACCCTCGCCGAATACCAGAAAAACCTCGCCGCCCTGATCGAACGCGCCCACGATCATTGGTCCTCCACTCCGCCTACAATGAAGTGAACCCATGCGATGGCTTCTCATCCACCTCGTAATTCTTTATCGCGCCACCCTGGGCCGATTCCTCGGCGGCCAATGCCGATACACCCCCTCGTGCAGCCAATACGCCATCGACGCCATCACCAAATACGGCCCCCTGCGCGGATCATTCAAAGCTCTCCGCCGCATGTCCCGCTGCCACCCCTGGGGCGGCCACGGCTACGATCCGGCGTGAACTGAAGGGGACACGACCCTTAATATTAAGGGTCGTGTCCCCTTCAGTTCCGGCCGTGTCCCATCGCTTGATCTGTGTATAATTACCTCGTGGACGAAAATGAGAAGCCTCCCATCTTGAATTACAATACCCCGACTAGCCCGTCACCTTACACATCACCCTTTCTCAAGTCGCCTCCGCGTGCCGCCTGGATTGGGGGCGGCATATTCTTATCTATCCTGGTTCTGATTTCGGTTTGCTTCCTGCTGCGAAGCATCGGACTCTGGTCCGATCATATGGCAATACTGGTTGCCGTCACCGTAGGTGTGCTGTTCATGTTGGCATGTACCATAATGACCACCACGGTATTCAGGGCGATTTTGAAGCACCTTTTGAAAAAATAGCCCCCGCGCCCAGTCTGGAACACCTTGATATCATTTACATCCTTTCTTACAAACAGAAAAAACGGGACAGGTCCAATTTCTGTCAACTCCCGGTAATTGGACCTGTCCCGTTTTTGTCTCAAGACGCCTGCGCTTCCGCTTCGTTGCCCATCGCCAGTTCGCGCATCTTCGGCAGCAGACCGAACTAAAAGGACCGAACTAAAAGTGACGCGAACCATTAATCGCTAAACCACCGTCGGCCCGGGATCCTATGATGCCCGAAACTGTGCCGCTCAAGGCCTCGTGTATGTTAACGCGATCAACGAACGGACCACAATAAATCTCCATCTAATCTCGTCGAGCCATGTAACGCAACGCCCCTTTATTACCGCAAGATCGGCGCTGGTCGGGATTCGCATGAGCAGTTCCGCGGATTTCGCGCATGGGCGCGGATAAGAGATGAATTCATCCGAGCTGCAATCCATCAAAATCTTCGCACGCCGCGCAAATTATCACCTCGGCGTATTTACCGCCCGCTTCGCTAGAGAACCTGAGGACGCGGAGAAATACGTTGTCGCCACAGATGCAGACCGATGGACGCAGATGAAAGGCGGAAGTTCCAAGTTGCAAGTTGCAAGCTAGCTTCGACGGCCACCAACTTGCCACTTGTCACTTGCAACTTGCAACTTCCATCCTATCTGTGTCCATCTGATTTTCATCTGGGGTCCCGCCGATTCAACGGCGGGTCCCGTGGCGATTATTCTCCTTTTTCTTCTCCGCGATCTCAGCGGTCTCCGCGGTTAAAAACTCACGTTTGAAACAAAAAATTGGTCGATTTGCGGGAAACACGCCCTAAACTTTCACCTTCCGGCTATAGATATAGAGGGCGGTGATTTTTCATCGCCGATCCGGTCGTCATCCCGGCCCAACTCGAACCGCGACAAGATGGCCGAGGGGTGCTTTTTCAACTATGGTCCCCCGTCAACGTCAACAAAACCCCCCGCGGCGCTGTCGAAAACGGGGGTTTTGTAGACGCCACCCCAGGGCCGATTCTGCAACAGTAGTCTTATGATGACCGATCACCCGGCAAATTCACAGTCGTCGCCAATGATACGGATTGCCCACTCCCGCTCCCCAGTTCTACTCTCACGCGCAGAGAGGGGGGTGGGGGGGCTAATGGGACATATCGGACACGAGCGGGACATTGTCAGACGCAAAATAAGAAAAATAGTCCCATTTTTGCGACACGCGAGATTGAGCGAATCGGGGATATGAATGCCAAATCGGATTGATCAAACGCTGCCCAAACCGTCGCCCAGCCGCGATTGCTCCTCGATAATCCGATCCACCAAGGAATGCACTTCCGCGTCCGGCGAAAAGGTTTTTTGCCTTTCCAATGCATGCTTGGCCGACATCACCAGCGTTTGTGTCAGATCATGCCGGCATTTCCATCGGCCGCCGACGGCTTGTCTCACCTTGGTGTTGTCGAACACGCAGCTCCAACTCTTGTCCGCAAGCAGCGATCCGGCCCATTTCGGCTCATAGCGAACCAGGGTGTCGCTGGCGACGTGGACCAGCTTCGGCTCCGGCGCGCCCAGGGCCGCGGCCATCTGGCGATAGATCGTGTCCCACGGATGCACCTCGTCGGTGGTGATATGAAACGCCTCGCCCATGGCCTTCGGATTGCCCAGCAATTTGGCGAACGCCCGGCCGAAATCCTCCGTCCTGGTCAATGCCCACAGGCTCGATCCGTCACCATGCACGATCACCGGCTTGCCGTGCAGCATCCGCCAGGCGATGTCGTCATCGCTAATGAAAGTCCCCGGCAGGCGCGTGCGAACGGTATGGCTCGGCCTCACCACCGTCACCGGCATCTTCCCGGCGCGGTGCAATTCCATCAGCCGATCCTCGATGGCAATTTTCTTCTGTGCATACTCCGGCGAATACGGGTTGCCCCGGGCGGACGATTCCGTGATCGGCAATTTTGCCGGCGGCCGCTGATAGACCATCGCCGTCGAGATGAACACAAACTGTCCCACGTTCCCCGCGAAGGCCCGGACGTCCCGCTCGCATTGGTCCAGGCCGAAGCTTCGGAATTGGCAGACCGCGTCCCACTTTTGGCTCGCGACCGATTGATATTTCGATTCATCGGCCAGATCCCCCTGGATATGCGCCGCCCCCTTCGGCAGCGGCACGCCGCTCGTGCCACGGTTGTAAACGCTGATTTGGTGCCCCATTTTCAACCCGGCCTGGATGCAGCCGTAGGAAACTTCGCCCGTCCCGCCGATATAAAGGATCTTCATGGCCATGCCGTCGTTATAGCCGATTTTGCTTCCGGATGAAGCAAAATGCGAGTTGCAAGTTGTTAGTGCAAGTTCTTAACTCACAACTTGCACTTGAAACTTGCAACTTCCGAACTTCCCTCTTTGCAAATTCCCTAAAAACAGTGAAAATGCGAACCAAGTGAGCGCATCAACGATCCACATGGCGGCCGCGGCCGCCGACGGCTTGGCCAACGCGCAGGGTCAGACCCGCCGGCTGGCGCAAACCCACTATGAAAACTTCTCGGTTGTTTCCCTGCTGCTTCCCCGTCATCTGCGCCAGGATTTCAGCAACGTCTACGCCTTTTGCCGAGTCGCCGACGATCTCGGCGACGAAACCGGCGACCGCGCCGAATCCCTGCGTCTTCTGGCCGATTTCCGCGCTCAGACCCTGGAATGCTTTGCCGGCCGGGCCAAAACCCCCGTGTTCGTCGCCTTGGCCCAGACCATTGGGCGCCACCAATTGCCCCCGCAGCCGTTTCTTGACCTCATCGACGCCTTTGAACAGGATCAGCGCGTCTTGCGATATCAAACCTACGACCAGCTTCTGGACTATTGCCGCCGCAGCGCCAATCCCGTCGGCCGGCTCGTCCTGCATCTGTGCGGATACCGCGACGAACAACGGCAGCGATTGTCCGACCAGACCTGCACCGCCCTGCAACTGGCGAATTTCTGGCAGGACGTCCGGCGCGACGTCCTCGACCGCGGCCGCATTTACCTTCCCCAAGAATCCATGGATCGCTTCGCCGTCACCGAGGGGCAAATTCTCCGCGGCGAATGCGACGACCATTTCCGCGCTCTGGTCCGCTTCGAGGTCGATCGCACCGCCGATTTGTTCGACCGCGGCGCGGCCCTGCTCCCCATGCTCAGACCCTCCGTCCGCATGCAGGTCGCCCTTTTCGGCAAGGGCGGCAGGGCGGTCCTGTCGGCCATCCGCCGGCAGAATTACGACACCCTTTCCCGAAGGCCCAGGCTCTCGAAATGGCAAAAGGGCGAACTGGTCTTTTCCACCCTCGCCGCGTTCGCCGGCCGTCTGTTGAGTGGAGGGCATGTCCTCCAAACCGGAGATCGCAGATGAGTCTCGCCACCGGTGCCACCGGACGCGCCGGCGCTACCCTGGCCGAATCCCGGGATTACTGCGCCGCCCTCACCAAACGCGAAGCCCGCAATTTCTATTACGGCCTGAAACTTCTCCCCCAGCGCAAGCGCGGCGCCATGTTCGCCCTCTACGCCTACATGCGCCTCGTCGACGACATCGCCGACGGACAGGACGGACAGACCCTTTCCCAACGCTCCGAAGCGCTGGACGCCTGGAACCAGGCCACCCAATCCGCCCTCGCCGGCCAGGTCCCGCGCGATGGCCAGCTCCTCTGGCCCGCCTTTGCCGACATGGTTCACGCCCACAACGTGCCGCATCACGTCTTTCAGGACGTGATCGCCGGCCAGCGCCAGGACCTTCAGTCACCCGTCTTTCAAACCTTCGAAGACCTCCGCGGATATTGTTATCGCGTCGCCGGCGTCGTCGGCGTCGCCAGCATCTACATCTGGGGTTTCCAGGGCGGGGCAGAAACCGAATCCCTCGCCATCGACCGCGGCATCGCCTTTCAGCTCACCAACGTCCTCCGCGATCTCCGCGAGGATTCCGATCGCGGCCGCTTTTACATCCCCCGCGACGAACTGATCTCCGCCGGCGTCGGCGAGGACCAACTCCGCTCCGCCGTCGCCGGCAACGGCTTCGAACCCATGATGCGGATGCAAATCGCCCGCGCCCGTGAATATTATCAGCGCTCCGCCCCTCTGGAATCGCTCATCAGCGCCGACTGCCGGCCCACCCTCACCGCCATGACCCAGATCTACCAGGGCATTCTGGAAAAAGTGGCCGCCGATCCCGCTTGCGTGCTCCGCCAACGCGTCTCCCTCTCGCCGATGGCCAAGTTCCGCATCGCCTGGCGAGCTTCACGCTGGAGGGCAAGCCCTCCAGGTTCGAGGTAGCCTCGATGCGAAAACGCATCGTTGTCGTGGGAGGTGGGCTGGCGGGCATGGCCGCCGCCGTCGCGCTTGAATCCGCCGGCAATAACGTCCGTCTCGTCGAAGCCCGCAAGACCCTCGGCGGACGCGCCGGCTCGTTCGAAGACCCCAAAAACGGCGAATTCCTCGACAATTGCCAGCACGTCCTGCTCGGCTGCTGCACCAACCTCCTCGACTTCTATCGCCGCATCGGCGTCTTGGATCTCATCCGCTGGGACGACACCATTCATTTTTTTGATTCCCACGGACGCCACCATCGCCTCTGGGCGATGCAAGGATTCCCGGCCCCGCTGCATCTCGCCGCCTCCGGCGTTCTGTTCGGCGCATTGACCTTTGCCGAGCGCTTGGCGCTTGGCCGTGCGATGCTGTCCATGCTCCGCCTGGGCGCCGGTGGCCGCGCCAAGCTCGGCGACGTTTCCTTTGGCCAATGGCTGGCCGATCACCACCAGCCCGACAGCCTCATCGACAAATTCTATGAACTGATTCTCGTCAGCGCCCTGAACGAACGGTGCCGCGACGCCAGCGCCGCTTGTGCCATCCAGGTATTCCAGGAAGGAATGCTGAGCCACCGATCGGCCTATCGCATGGGCACGCCGGATTGCCCGCTCGGGGAACTGTACGGCCGGCTCCCATGCCAAGACGTTCGCCTGGCGGCTCGAATGACCGCCATTCGTTTCGACGGATCGCGAGCCGTCGGCATCGAATTGGCGGGCGAATTTCTCCCCGCCGACGCCGTCGTTCTGGCCGTCAATTACCCCGCGCTGGACAAATGGATCCCCCCCGAATTGGCGGCCCGCGACAACCGATTTACCGGATTGAGCCGCTTGCAGAGCGTCCCCATCCTCGGCGCGCATCTTTGGTTCGACCGGCCGGTGATTTCAACCCCGCACGCCGCCCTCATCGGCGGGCCTTTGCAATGGCTCTTCCGCAAACCCCGAACCGACGGCAGCGCCGTTCACGGCGTCATCAGCGCCGCGCGCGATTGGCTTCAGCAAAACAACGAAGAATCACTCGATCTTTTCACCCAACAGATTCGCCGGACTTTCCCCGCCGCCCGCAACGCCAAACTCCTCCGCGGCTCCATCATCATCGAAAAACGCGCCACCTTCTCCCCGGCCCCGGGAATCGACCGTTTCCGCCCCGCACAATCTCCGCCGCCCGACGGCATCAGCGGTCTGTTCCTCGCCGGTGATTACACCCAAACCGGCTGGCCCGCCACCATGGAGGGCGCCGTCCGCAGCGGCTACCTCGCCGCCGGCGCCGTCCTCGGCCAACCCGAGGCCTTTCTCGTCCCCGATCTGGCCCCGCAATGGCCCGCAAGATTGATCGGATCAAGCATTGACCCCTGAAACGGCTATGATACGCTCCGATTTTTACACTCGAAGCGAGGTCATTCATGCCATTCACCCTTCAGATCGGCCGGCCGGCGCCGGATTTCAATCTTCCCGGCGTTGACGGCAAGAAATATTCCCTGGCCAACTTCAAGGACGCCAAGCTGCTTGTCGTCGTCTTTTCCTGCAACCACTGTCCGTACGTGGTCGGCAGCGAGGACCGCATCATCCGCTTCGCCAAGGATTATGCCGGCCGCGGCGTGAAATTGGTCGCCATCAATTCCAACGAAACCGTGGAACATCCCGGCGACTCTTTCGAGCACATGGTCACCCGCGCCAAGGAAAAGAAATTCCCCTTCCCGTATCTGCGCGATGAATCGCAGGAAGTGGCGTTGGCCTACGGCGCACTGCGGACGCCGCACTTTTACGTCTTCGACGCCCAGAGGAATCTGCGCTACACCGGCCGGATGGACGACAACCCCAAGATGGAGGCCCTGGCCAAGACCCACGAGCTGCGCGACGCCGTGGACGCGCTCCTGGCCGGCAAGAAGCCGCCCGTCGAGCAAACCAATCCCCTCGGCTGCAACGTGAAATGGAAGGGACAACCCGCGCACTGGATGCCGGCCGACGCCTGCGATCTGGTGTGATCAGAGCAGCGCCGGCTGCTCAACGGCGGCCCGGTTTTTGCGGCGCCGGTATGTCCGCTCAACCCGCGGCCGCCCGAACGCATCGGTCGCGGTCTTCACCTTGCTTTCCCGATCGGCCGCGAACAGCCCCTCCCGATTCGCCTCCGGCTGCTTCGCCTGTTTCAGCGCATGCTCCAGCCGTTTTCGCGCGAACGCCACGTATTGTTCGCTCTGGTCGATCCCGATGAAGTTCCGCCCCAGCAATGCCGCCGATACCACCGTCGTTCCGCTTCCGTTGAACGGATCGACCACCATGTCGCCGGGATTGCTGCTGGCGCGGATGATGCGGTCCAGCACGCCGATCGGCATCTGACATCCGTGCCAACCCTCGCGCTCCTTGAACGTGCCGCACACCCGGCTCACGTACCAGGTGTCGCCGTCCGGGGCGAAGAAATCCGCGGGGGCTTCCTGCGGACGCAGAACCCAAACGTCGTCCGGCAGCTTCCCCTTCGGATTGGCCCGGTGGTCGCCGTAGGTTGTCTGCCGAGCGCTGGCCACTCGCACCGCATCCGCATTGAACGTGAAATCCTTCTGGTCCTTCGTGAAATACAGAATGTGCGTATGGCTCTTGGCGTACATGCGCTTGGTCTGCTGCCCGAACGTGTAGTGCCACACGATCCAGTTCCGCAGATGAAATCCGATCTTCCGCCGCGCTATCACGCACAGGTCCGCCGCGTATTCATCCCCGATCGCCAGGTAAAACGACCCGTCCGGCCGAAGCGCCCGGTGTACCGCGCGCATCCAGTCCTCCGAAAACTTCAGATAGTCCTCCTGCTTCTGCTCGTCCTCGTAGCCGTGATACAGATACCCGATGTTGAACGGCGGATCGGCGAAAACGAGGTCGATCCACTCTGGCGGACGCTGGTTCAGAAAACCGATGCAATCCGCTTGTACGATCTGATTTGCCTTTTGCATACGCTTCCTATTGTATGTCTGAACCGCTGATCCCCCAAATGTTGGGGCAGACCGCGACATGCCTCTAAGTTTTCGAACCGCCAGTATGTGGGCTTTTCGTCGATTCATCGGATGAGTCTATAATCGCTGCCGTGGCCGCTGATAATTCTCCTTCCGGACGGATTTTACGACTCCTCGACGCCAATGCGAATCGCGCCCGCGAAGCGTTACGCGTCCTGGAGGATTATGCGCGATTTGCGCTCAATGACGAGCCGCTCAGCCGTCAAATCAAGAATCTCCGCCATGAATTGACGGGTCTCTTGCAGACGATGTTGTCTGAAGCCATCGTCCATCGAGACACGCCCGGCGACGTCGGCGCGGCCATCAAGACCCCGGCCGAGCAAGCCCGCCGCGATTTGGCGGATGTCGTCACCGCCGCCGGAAAACGCGCCGGCGAAGCCCTGCGGGCCATCGAAGAGTTTCTCAAAACCGCCAATCCCGCCAACGCCGCCAAAATCGAAAAGCTCCGCTATCGCCTCTACACCATCGAGCAGCAGATTACCCTGACCCTTCGCCCCAGCCAGCGATTCGCCGCGGTGAGACTTTACGTCCTCATCACCGAATCCGCCTGCAAACGCCCCTGGCTGGAAACGGCTGAGTTGGCCATCGAGGGCGGAGCCGATTGCCTTCAACTCCGCGAAAAGGAACTGGCCGATTCCCAGTTTTTCGCCCGGGCCGCGCAATTGGTCCAACTTTGCCGGAAACACGAAGTTTTGTGCATCATCAACGACCGCGCCGACATCGCCCTTGCCGCCGATGCCGACGGAGTACACCTCGGCCAGGACGACATGCCCGCCCTCCAGGTCCGACGGATCATCGGAAACCGGAAAATCCTCGGCATCAGCACGCACAATCTCGACCAGGCCCATCGTGCCGTCACCAACGGGGCCGACTACATCGGCGTCGGCCCCGTTTTCAAAAGTGCCACCAAACCCCGCGACTTCGCCGCCGGATTGGAGTATGCTGCCGCCGCGGCACGCGAAATCGCCGTTCCCAAGGTCGCCATTTCGGGTATCGGACCAGAAAATGTCGATAAAGTGGTGGCGGCGGGGATTTCGGCGGTCGCCGTCACCGCCGCCGTCACCGGCGCCGACGACGTGGCCGCCGCGGCACGCGAGATCAAAAATCGACTGGTCAGCTAAAGGACACGGATGTCCCAGCAAGTTTCTCGCTCGGCGGGTTTCGTCGCTCATGCCAAGCTCATCTCCTTTCTGACCCTCCTCAGCCGCATTCTGGGCATGGCCCGCGAAAGCGTCGTCGCCAACTATTTCGGCGCCACCGTCGTCGCACAGGCCTTCAGCGTCGCCTTCTCCATCCCCAATCTCTTCCGAAAGCTCCTCGGCGAAGGCGCATTATCCGCGGCCTTCATTCCCCTCTATGCCCAGGCCCTGAAAACCGGCGACGAAAAAGAGGCCAATCGTTTTGCCGCCGCCAGCTTCAGCCTCCTCGCCGCCATCCTGGTCGTCTTGACCGTCGTCGGCGAACTGGTCCTCTGGCTCGCCGCGCTATTGATTCATCTCCGAAGCGACAACCTCCTGGTCATCAAATTCACCGCTGTCATGTTGCCGTACGTCATCCTCGTCTGCGGCACCGCTTTCCTCAGCGGCATTCTTCAGGTCCACAAACGCTTCGGACTCCCGGCTCTCACCCAGGTCCCCCTGAACGTCATTCACATCGCCGTCATTGTCGTCGGAGCTCGCCTGCTCCTGCTTAGACCCGGCAATCTCGACCAGGCGTTGCAGACCCGGCTTGCCTATTGGCTCTGTGCTTTCGTCCTCATCGCCGGAGTTGTGCAGATCACCATGCTTCTGCCGGTGCTGCGACACACCGGCTTTCGGTTTACGTGGATCGGAGAATTGTGGACGCCCGCGATCCGAAAACTGCTGACGCTCTCGATCCCCGTTGCCCTCAGCGCCAGCGTCCTGCAAATTTCCGTCCTGCTCGACAAAGCCATCACCCTCTATCTGACCGCCGGCCCGAACGCGGCCGAAAAACTGCAACTCTTCCATCACGCCTGGAATTATCCCCTGGCCATCGGCGCGGCGGCCCGGCTCAACTGGGCGCAAATGCTCTACCAATTCCCGCTGGGCGTTTTCGCCACCGCCGTCGCCACCGCCATCTTTCCCAGCCTCAGCACCGACGCTCACGACAAGGACGAACAAAAATTCAAACGCGTCCTCCGCCAGGGCATTCTCTTCACCCTCTTCGAAGGCCTCCCGGCAAGTCTCGGTTTGATCCTGGTGCGATATCCCACCGTCCGCTTGGTGTTCCAGCACGGCAGCTTCACCGCCTTCGATACGCAATGGGTCGCCCGGTCCGTGATCTTCTATTCCGCCGCCATCTGGGCCTTCAGCCTCCAACAGGTCCTCAACCGCGGATATTACGCCCTGCACGACACGATGACCCCGCTGGTCATGTCAATCGTGACCATCGCCGTCAACACGGCCGTGGAAGTTCCGCTCGCCTTCACGAAATTGGGAGAATCCGGCATCGCCGCGGGAACCCTGGCAAGCTTCGGCATTCAGGCGATCGTGATGCTCGTCATGCTCGACCGAAAGGTCGGCGGATTGGGGCTGATATCCATCGCCGGCCATGCCTTCAGAATGGTCGTCGCCTGCGCCGCCATGGGCGCGGCCTGCTGGGCCGTTCAGCAACTTAATTTTTATCCCCACGCCGCGGGTCACCTCGCCAGCGCCGAGCAATTGGCGATTCTGATCCTGGTCGGCGGCGCGGCGTATCTCGGCGCCTGTGCGATTTTGGGATTGCGACTCTCAGCCCTGATGCGCGCCGCCGATTAGCCCATGATCGCCGCCAGCCCCGCCAGCGCCGCCGCGGTCAGAATCATCCCCACCACGATCGTCACGAACAGCAGCGTAGCCTCGCGCGGCACCTGCGACGTGTGGCGGCATCGAACGCATTTGTAAACCACCGCCACCGCCAAACACAGCGGCAACAGAAGCAGCGGCCAAAACCACGGCTTGGCCCAGATCGGCAGCGGATCGAAAAACATGACGTAAGAGAGCAATGTAATCATTTTCCCCGCGTTCCTATTGTTTGCCTTGGCCCGCCCGATGGGCCGAATCGATGATCACCAGCAAATTCAACATTCCCGCAACGGCGGTATACAGCGTGCCGATTTCCCACGACCGCGAATGCGATTGGGGCACGCCTTCCACCGCCGTCTGCGAGCCAGCCGGCGGATGTGCCACGTGCACCGACACCGCCGATGCCGCCAGCGTCATCGGCCCGCAAAGAATCTGCCCGACGTACCACGGCTTGTCCCCCAACTCGCCGAGCGGCTCCGTCAGCAGGGCCGGGCCCGCGGGCTTATCGCCATCCGAGCCCGGATTTGCCTCCTCCTCGCTGCTCGACGGCTCCACCCGCGAATATTCCCCTTCCAACTGCTGCCGACGCCGGTCGTATTTCTCCACGAGTTGGCTCATGTATCCAAATTGCCCCCACCCCGGCGGGTCCATGATCCGAATCCCTCCCACCAGGATTCCGGCCAGGAACAGAGCAATGATCGTCACCGCGACCGTCGCGCCCCGAGCCCTTTGCCCGATGAGGAGATATCCTCCGCCGGGCATAAGCCACGCAAACAGACACACCATTGGAATGGAACGGATCAAGCTACGGTTTTCGGCCATTGCCCACTACTCTAAGCGGCCTTGCCGAGTTTTCAAACCGTGGCGTCCGCCGGCTGTGGCGTCCACCGGCAACTTGTTGGAGGCTGTTTAAGAACCACCATCGCGCCGAACAAACCCCACGGCAGCGCCGTGGGCGTTCGGGAAAGCTCGAGCGGATTTGAAACAGAATCCTAGCCGGGGCTCTTGTACGGCGATTCTTTGCGGGAATCCAACCAAAATGCCGATGCCCTGCCCCCAAACCCCATCCACCACAAAATCAACCCCAGAACCCCATGCACTGCCAAACACGCCCCGGCATTGGCCGGCAATTGGATCGGAACGTCCTGATTCAAGTCGGTCAGGTGATACGCCAGGGATCTTTCCGTCCACGCCGGCTCGGCGGTCAGGATCCCGTTGATCACCAGCGGAGGATGCAGCCAGACGAGATGTTGAACCGTCCCGCTCAATCCGCCCCGCACCAGTGCGGTCGAAAGCCACACCGGCCAGGAAAGCCATGCAAGCCCCAGGAGGATCGCCAGCGAGGCGGCGAACACCGGCGGCAACTTCAGCCGCGCCAGCGCCAGGGCGATCCCGCCGATCGCCAGCGCATAAGCCGCCAGGACCATCGTCGCTTCGATCCATTGCCCGAACGTATCAGTTGATTCGAAGACTGCGATCAGCCAAATCCCCGCAACAGGCGCCACGACCGCGATCAATCCCCCAATCGCCGCAACAAGGTGCTTTTGCTGGAGGACGCCAGCCGGCGTCAAAAAAGTCGCTACGAACAATCCCCCAAAGAACAGCCCCAGCGAGCTTCCCGCCGCCCACGCGCACGCCGCCGAGGCGATCAATGACAAAACGAAGAGCAATAGAAATCGAATGAACGTCCTTTCGTCATTCGGATTTCGGATTTGATTCGTCATTCGGATTTCGAATTTCGGGTTTCTCCGTCTCGGGTTTCTCCGCCTCGGGCTTTTCTTCTTCGTCTTCCTTATCGACCTTGGCCATGGCCACCAATTTATCGCCTTCGTCCAGTTTGATGAGGCGGACGCCCGCGGCGTTGCGGCCGGTCTCGCGGATTTCCGAAACGGCCGTGCGGATCAGGATTCCGCGCTCGGTGATGAGCATCACTTCATCGGCATCGGTCACCAGTTTCATCCCCACGACATCTCCATTGCGATCCGTCGCGTCGATGTTGATGACTCCGCGCGTGCCGCGGCCCTTGACCGGATAATCTTCCAGCGGCGTTCGCTTGCCGTAGCCGTTCACGCAACCCGTCAGCACTTTCAGGCCGGAATTCTCGCCGTTGGGAACGACCAGCATGGCGACCACCTCATCCCCCTCGCGCTTGAACCTGGCCCCGGTGACACCGGCGGCCGGGCGGCCCATCGCCCGCACGTCGGTCTCCTCGAATCGGACCGCCAGCCCGCTCTTGGTCCCCAGGATGACGTGGTCCTTCCCGCCGGTCACCGAAACGTCGATCAGCCAATCGCCTTCCTCCATCCCGATGGCGATGATCCCGCTGGTGCGGATGTTCGCATAGGCGCTCAGCGCCGTTTTCTTCACCGTCCCCTTGGCCGTCGCAAAAAGCAAAAACTGCTCGCCGCCGGTGAAATCCTTGACGGCCAGCACGTTGGCGATCTTTTCTCCCTCCTGGAAATCCAGCAGGTTGGCCGCCGCCCGGCCCTGGCTGGTCCGGCTCAACTCCGGAACGTCGTACACGCGCCGCTGGTACACCCGGCCCTGATTGGTAAAAAATAGCAGGTAATCATGCGTGTTGGCGACGAAGAGATGCTCGACGAAATCCCCTTCCTTCGCCTCCGACCCTCGAACGCCGCGCCCGCCGCGGCCCTGGCTCCGATAGGTGTCCACCGGCAGCCGCTTGACGTACCCCACGTGCGATACCGTCACCACCACGTCTTCCCGCGCGATCAGCGCTTCCATGTTGAAATCGCTGACGTTTCCCTCGATTTTCGTTCGCCGATCGTCCCCGTATTTCTCCTTGATCTCGATGATGTCCTCGCGAATGATGTCCAACACCAACGCCTCATCCCGCAGGATCGCTTCGTATCCCTCGATCTCCTCGACGACCGAGCGGTACTCCTCGAGCAGTTTTTCGATTTCCAGCCCGACGAGCTGAATGAGCTGCAATCGCCCGATCGCTTCGGCCTGTGTCTGGGTCAGCAGCACGCCGCGGTTCGCGCCCCGCTCCATCAGCGTCGCCGGAATCCGCGGCGCGGATGGATGATCCGGGGCGATCCGGAACGCCCGCTCCCGCAGCTTGCCGATCGCCTCTTCGCGCGTCTTGCTCCCCCGGATCAACTTCACCACCTCGTCGATGTCGCATACGGCGAAAATTAAACCCTCCAGGATATGCCCACGCTGCTGCGCCTTCCTCAGCAGAAACCGCGTCCGCCGGGTGATCACTTCCTTCCGGTGCTCGACGAAATGCTGGATCAATTCCTTCAGCCCCATCGTGCGCGGCTGGCGGTTCACCAGGGCGATGTTGATCATGCTCACCGTGATCTGGCACGGCGTATATTGATAGAGTTGGTTGATGATCACGTTCGGATCGGCATCGCGCTTGAGGTCGATCACGATCCGGCATTTGTGTTCCCGCCCGCTCTCGTCGTTGATCGCGGAAATGTCCTTGATCAGGTCTTTTTTCACGCACTCCGCCACCGATTCGATGATCGAGCGGCGGATGATCCCGTAGGGGATTTCCTCGATCACGACGGTCGGCTTGCCGTTTTTTTGCTCCTCAACCGCGATTTTCGCCTGGAGCGTGAGCCGGCCGCGGCCGGTCTTGTAACCCTCGACGATCCCATCCCGGCCGCGAATGATCCCCGCCGTGGGGAAATCCGGGCCCGGCACAATGCTCAGCAGCTCGGCCAACTCGCATTCCGGATGATTGATCACGTGCACGATCGCGTCGCAAATCTCCCGCAGGTTATGCGGCAATAAATTGCACGCCATCCCCACCGCGATCCCCGTCGATCCGTTCACCAGCAAATTGGGAAACTTGCTGGGGAAGACGGTCGGCTCATCGCGCGTCTCATCGTAGTTGGGAATGAAATCGACGGTCTCCAGTTCCAGGTCGTCCAGCAATTGCATCGCCGGAGCCGCCATTCGTGCTTCGGTATAGCGCATCGCCGCCGGGGGATCGCCGTCGGTGCTGCCGAAATTTCCCTGCCCGTCGATGAGCGGATACCTCAGGTTCCAATCCTGGGCCATCCGCACGAGGGTCGGATAGATCACCGCCTCGCCGTGCGGATGATAGTTGCCGCTCGTATCGCCGGCTATTTTTGCGCATTTGCGGTGTTTGCTGGCCGGACCCAGGTTCAGGTCGTTCATGGCCACGAGGATTCGGCGCTGGCTGGGCTTGAGCCCGTCCCGGACGTCGGGCAATGCCCGGTCCATAATCGTGCTCATCGCGTAGGTGAGATAACTGTCCTGAAGTTCCTGCTCGATCTGAAGGTTTTCGATCCGATCGGCCGGCGGGGTTGCTTCTGCCATGAAGGGGGAAATTCTATGGGATTTTCACACAAAAATCGAATGCGGAAGTGCAAGTTGCAAGTTACAAGTGCAAGTAAATTCAAAGACGGCCTCTCCTCCCAACTTGCACTTGCACTTGCCACTTGTACTTTCCCCCATACACTCCCGCCCGTGCCGATTGATCTTTCCCCCTATCACGCGGTCCTTGTCGATCTCGACGGGACCCTCTGTTACGAGGCCCAGTCCCTACCCGGAGCGGCGGATTTCATCCGCAGACTCCGGGATCAACGGATCAATTTCGCCTGCATTTCCAACAGCACCTCCAGCCCGCTGCGCGTGTCCACGCGCCTGGCCCAAATGGGCGTCGAGATCGACCTCGATCGCGTCTACACCGCCGCCGCTGCCGCCGCCGATTACGTCCTGGCGCATTTCCGCAGCCAGAACAACCCCCGCCCGCGAATCTTCAACCTGGCGACCAACGGCTTGCAGGACATGCTCGATGGACTGGTCGATTGGGTCGAGAACGACGGCGAACCGTGCGACGCCGTGGTCATCGGCGCGCCGCCCAATTCCCACGCCACCCCCGACCGCCAACGCCTGGCCGTGCGTCTTCTCCGCAAAGGCGCCGCAGCCGTCGGCATCTGCGCCGACCGCGTCTATCCCAGCGACCGCGGCCTGGAACTGGGCAGCGGGGCCCTCACCTGGCAACTCGCCTACGCCGCCGCCGTCCAGCCCGTCTTCTGCGGAAAGCCCCAGGAAATCTTCTTCACCGAACTATGCCGCCGCCTCGGCGCCCAGCCCGATTCCTGTCTCCTCATCGGCGACAACCTCGAATCCGACATCGAAGGCGCCAAAGTCCTGGGCATGCGCACGATCCTGACCCTGACCGGCGTAACCCGCCGCCGCCACCTCGCCAACCTCCCGCAAGAATGGCAAGCCGATTTGGTCGTCGAAGATTTGACGGAATTGCTGTAGCATCCTTGTGTTATCGAAAACTCATAATTGGCCCATCTATCCCCGCCCGTGCAATTGCATACGAATTTGGCGAGAACCGCCTGCGGCAATTTACCGCATCACATTCCAGAAGTCGCAGGCGGCCTTTGGGCAAAATTAGGTAAATCTCCTATTGACGCTCTATTGCCGCCCGCAATGCTTAGAGCCTGTGGGTTGTCGGGCCGGGTCGGAGGCTCCATGAAATCTGCTCCATGTCGCGCTGGGCACAGGCGTCAACGCACTAGTTCTTTTTATGTGGCTCGTCGAGTGCCGTTGTTTTCTCGTGCGGGACATACGGTCGAATTGTTGGAGAATCGGACTCTGCTGAGCGGTCTTGGGCAAGCCTCCGCAGAGGTGCCGACCAGTGAACCGTCATTGGCGTTTGCCAAGCCGCAGATTGCCGAGATTTTGCCGGTACCCGCAAGTTTGCCGACCCTCACCGCGACGGTGAGCGAAGGGGATACGCGCACCAAGACTCAATATTTCACTGATGGGTCGTACCAGCAAATCAACTACACGATAACGGAAAACTTCACGCTTACGTGTCAACCATACGGCAAGGCAAGAGACCAGGTCGATTACACCATCACGCAGATGTACGGTACTCTGGACTTTTCCTTTACCGCCACGGACTCGGACCAGCCCGGTAGCTCATGGACGGATAACGCCCAATTCAACTACGGGTCTTCAACCAGCCCGTTGATCCCTGTCGGTACCACCAGCCTTGTTTACTCCACGTCACTTAACCAGGTCATTGCGTTCGGTTTCAACCTGCCAACGCAACCGGGCGACGTAACGCCGACGCAACTCAGCTACGGCTACAGCACGACCGACAACTGTTACGAGACCACAGCGGCCATCACGCTTCCCAGCCAGTGGCAATTTGATGGCTTATACCATGCGACCCATGGAACAGTATATCTGCCGGTTCCGATGGTCAGCGGGATTGTCTACACGGATACCAACGACAACGGCCAAAAGGATCCCGGAGAACCCGGGGAGCCGAACGTGATCGTCTTCGCTGATTTCAGCGGCACCGGCGCACCGACGTCGATTGATCCCTCAACCACCACAAATGTTGACGGCAACTACACGCTTGATCTCCCTTGGGGCGGCGCCTGGCCCATACTCGAAGTGGTCCCCACTAGCTACACAGTGACCCAGCCGACCGGCGGCGTCTACAATGTCACCGTTACACCCGGCGAGACACTAACGGGCGTGAATTTTGGAAATTGGGCCGCGCCGCCATTCGCCTTAGCCTTTGACCAGCAACCCACGGATACGATGATCGATTATCAAACGGGCGAGGGCGATTTTGGTGACGACATCACTGTGGATGTGTTGAATGACACTGGAACATTGGCAACGAGTGACGACTCTTTCGTAACCCTAAGCATCGCCGGACCCGCTGGCATTACGCTGGGTGGTACGCAAACCGTCCAGGCTCAAGATGGAGTGGCGACGTTCGACGATCTTTCCGTCGAAGCAGCAGGTGTTTCCGGAGGTGATTGCACGTTGACCGCGACTGACGGCGGCGTTTCCTCCCCGACCTCCAGTGCCTTTACGGTCACAACGCTGCTTGATCTTGCAAATCTTAACAACAACCTTTATTCAGCCACTGCCCCGACTGCCGGGACTGGCGGCTACACTTCTATTTTCTCCGCGCTTGACACTAATTTGAATAACGCAGGGTATGCTGCCGAGGCGTATATAAACGGCGAAGGTACGCAGGTGATCATCGCTTTCCGAGGAACCTATTTTGGCAATTCCTTGGCGGCGTTCAAGAACGTTGCTGCCGATATCTCCTTTGGAGGCACAACTCCGACGTCTTACCTTATCTCGGAGGTCGGTGATGCGGTCCAATTTTTAGACGAGGTGCATGGTTTTGAGCCCAACGCCACGATCACGCTGACGGGGCATTCCCTCGGAGGCGCCGTGGCCCAATTGGTTGGGGAGGCCTCTGGAGCATCCACATACGCGTTTAATGCTCCGGGGGCAGGCCAATTATACAATTCACTCATGACGGATTCGAGCGGACTCTCGAATGTTGCAACGGGGCTTGGCCCAGGCACAGATGTGAATTACCGAATTTACGGCGATCAGTTTAGCTTGTTTGGCACGCCGACTGGAACATCTGTCACATTGGAGCCGGGCGGCACACTATTTCCCAATCTGGGCAATCCGTTGGAGGACGTGATGGCCGCCGCGGTTACCTTTTATAATCTTCACCTTATGCCCGCGGTGTTGTCGGCAATCACCCAAAACGCGCCTTTTGATGATGTCGCTGATCCGTCTGGCGAACCGAACTTCGCCGTCCCAATTGAAACCTATATTCTTCCAATTCTTTCAATTCTCATCAACAGCAACGTAGAGGCCCAGAGCTTCAAGTTGGGAGTCTCGCTCGCTCTGGCGCTTTTCGATCCAGACAGCGGAACGGATTTTGTTTTCGCCGGACAGCCGGGATCTCCCAATCTCGCTTCGGTAGACTTGCCGACTCTGTCGGGCGTGGCTTCCTATGACGTTTGGTACGAAACGGGTGGCGTTTGGTCGGCCCCGATGGTGATTCCGCCGGGCGTTCAGGACGTTTTTGGCCCAAATGTTGATGGGGTGGAGTTTGAGCCGCTCGATTCGAGTGGCCAAGGGGTCGAAATACCTGGCTCGTTCCTGTTTGCCGTGGGTTTTTCCTCAGCAGGTACTTTCGCGGGAACGCTCTTCGAGGCCGCTTCCCCCACCGATCTTACAACGGCCGCGCAACTGGCGTTCGTTCAACAGCCGGCCAACACTACCGCGGGCGCCCTTGTCAGCCCCGCCATCACCGTGGATGTGGAGAACGCCTTGGGGGACATCGTTACGGGCGACAACTCCACCGTGACGCTCGGCATTGCCAGTGGCCCCGGCTACCTGAGCGGCACCCTCACGGCACAAGCGGAAAACGGCGTGGCAACCTTTAGCAATGTTTCGTTATTAACGGGTGGCTCGTACACGTTGAGTGCAATCGATGGAAGTCTCAGCAGCGCGACTTCCAGCAGCTTCAGCGTTGCCGTCAGCGATACATGGACGGGTGGCCAATCGAATCTTTGGAGCAATCCGGGCAATTGGAGTGTCGGCGCATCTCCTGGGTCCGCAACCAGCGTAGTCATCAACGGGGGCTCTGTTGTAACAACCGCTCCCATTACGATTGCGAATTTGACAGTAAGCGGCGGCACGTTGCGGCTGCCATCAGGTCTAGGAATTTCCACCGTGTCGAATCTGACGATTGCGGGGACTGGAACGCTTGACCTTGGCAACAATGAACTGATCATCAACTACGGCTCCAATCCCGATCCGAAGACGGCGATTCTGTCGGACCTGAGGAGCGGCTACAACGGCGGAAGTTGGACTGGTCCCGGCATCGACAGCTCTGTTGCCGCGCTGACCAAGGGTGCCTATGGCGTCGGGTTCGCGGATGGTGCGGATGGCGTCGTCCAGAGCCTCAGCAATGGCCAAATTGAATTGAAGTACACGCTGAATGGCGACGCCAATCTTGACGGCCTGGTCAACGCCGCCGACTTCACCATCCTAGCGGCGAACTTCAACCAGAGCGTCGCCGGCTGGGACCATGGCGATTTCAACTACGACGGCCTGGTCAACGCCGCTGACTTCACCGACCTCGCGGCTAACTTCAACCAGGGGGTTAACCTCAACGCGCCGGGACTAGTAGCTGGCAGCGCAGCGATATACACCATTACGGGAAGTCCCGGGGCGCAGATGCTCGACATCCTTTCCGGCACGGTAACCCTCACCAGCGATTTGTCCGCTTTGCTTCCGAATTATTCCCTCCAGATCGAAAACGGCGCGAGTGTGATTCTGGCAAGCGACCAGCACATCGGCGCCTTGCAACTGGTCGGGAGCGGGAGCCTCGACGTGCGCAATTACACCATGTTCATCAACTACGGGTCGAACTCCGACCCGATTACCACCATCGCCGGCTACATCAAGAGCGGCTACAACGGCGGAGGATGGAACGGCCCTGGGATCATTTCCACGGCGGCTCGAACGAAAACCAATGGCCTGCTGTACGGCCTCGGTTATGCCGACTCGGCCGATAAGGGTAACCCGGCCGGCCTATCGTCCGGCCAGATCGAAGTGAAATACACGCTGCTCGGTGACGCCAATCTTGACGGCTTGGTCAACGCCGCGGACTTCCTTATCCTGTCGGTGAACTTCAACGAGCCGGTCACCGGCTGGGACCAGGGTGATTTCAACTACGACGGGTTGGTCAACGCGGCCGACTTCACCGATTTGGCCGCGAATTTCAACCAAGCTGCCAGCGGAGCGTCAGTGGCATCGACAGCCGCGGTCGTGGCCGTGCCGGCCGCTCCGACGGTCGCAACAGTCAGCACTCAGTCAACCGCCGCGGCCGCAATAGCGCCGAAGTCCAAGGCGGTAATGGCGAAGGGAAAACCGAAGGCTGTCGTCACGACGGCGTACGCGGCCAGCGTTGTCCCGTCCGCCGGCTCAGGTTCAACTCCCCAGGACTTCAGGAATAAGGACGCCAAGTTTCTCGCGGATCGATAAGGAAGGGTTTACGGCCGCTACATTGAGTACAGTCAATATAAAGGCCGCATCCGCCGCCATCTCGCCAACCTCCCGCAAGAATGGCAACCCGATCTGGTCGTCGAGGATTTGACGGAATTGCTGTAGCATCCTTGCGCTATCGAAAGCTCAAAACTGACGCATCCATCCCCATCCCAGAAGTTACAGGCGCATTTGCCGCCCCCCTTCGGCGGTCTGTCAGGGCATTTGCGGATTGAGAATGCAATTTCCCGCTTGAAAAATGGGGCGATTGTAGGAACATGACGGTCGAGCGGTTGGCGGGAGAAACGATGCGCTTTGGAAAATATCACCTCGATCAAATTGATCGGCGGAATTCAAACGCCATCGCCTTCAAGCAACACCGGGCCATATCTCGGGTCTGCTACGCGGTTGAGGCGCTGGAGCGCCGCGTGCTATTGTCAGACATTGGCCTCAACGTGCGGACGAACTTCATCGTGGATGGCGCGTTCCCCGCCCCCACGGGCGCGGCATCGGCTTCGGATCTCCAATCATTGGCGACGCTAGGCGCGCCTTTCACGCCTGCCGAGATCGATCAGGCGTACGCTGTCAACAATATTTCCTTCAACGGCGTGAGCGGCAACGGAAGCGGCCAGACCATCGCCATCGTCGATGCTTACAACGATCCGAACATCATCAGCGATACTGCGACGTTCGACTCGTATTTTGGCTTGCCGCAATTCAATGTCGGCGGACCGACGCTTCAGGTGCTGAACCAGACCGGCGGGACTTCACTGCCGGCGAATTCATCGCCCGGCGGATGGGACGTCGAGGAATCCCTCGATGTGGAATGGGCCCACGCGATTGCGCCGCAGGCGAACATCGTGCTCTTTGAAGCCGACACCGACCTGTTTGCGGCCGTGGCAACCGCCGCCAACTATCCGGGCGTTTCGGTGGTTTCCATAAGTTGGGGCGACTCTGAGTTCAGCAGTGAGCAAGCCTACGATTCCACCTTCCTGACCCCCGTCGGCCACCAGGGCGTCACCTTCCTGGCCGCCACCGGCGATACCGGCGCGCCGGGAACGTATCCGGCCTGTTCTGGCAACGTGGTCGCGGTCGGTGGCACCACCTTGACCATCAACAGCAACGGTTCCTATGGCGGGGAGACGGGCTGGAGCCTGGGTAGTGATATTTGGGATACCTCCGCGGCTGGCGGCGGGGGGATTAGCGCCTATGAAAGCCAACCGGCTTATCAAAATGGCAAAGTCAACGGCATCAGTTCCAGTTACCGCACCATCCCCGATGTGGCCATGGACGCCGATCCGAACTCCGGAGTGTACGTGGTGGATACCTACTACACGGGCCCGGGGTGGGTGTTAGAGGCGGGTGGCACCAGCTTGGCCTGTCCAATGTGGGCCGGGCTGATTTCCATCGCTAACCAGGGGCGCGCTCTGCATGGCTTGGGATCGCTGGACGGCCCATCGCAAACGCTTCCCCTGCTCTACAATCTGCCGGCCACCGACTTCCACGACATCACCAGCGGCTATAACGGCTTTTACGCTGGAACGGGCTACGACCTGGTAACCGGCATAGGCAGCCCCGTAGCCAACTTGCTGATAAGGGCATTAGGCGAATTTGGTGCTCCGAAGTTAGCCTTTGGCCAGCAGCCGACTAACGTCGTGGCAGGCAACGGCACGATCAATCCCGCCGTTACGGTCTACGTCGAAGACGCCAACGGCAACGTTTTGCTTACAGATAACTCCAACGTGACGCTGTCCGTCGCCAGCGGGCCGGGAACCCTGGGCGGCACGACAACTGTTGCGGCGGTTGACGGCGTGGCGACGTTCAACAACCTTTCGCTGGACACGGCGGGCAGCTATGTCTTGAGCGCGACGGACGGCTGGTTCGCCAGTGCCACATCCAACAGCTTCAACGTCATTGAACTGGTGAGTTCCACGCTGGATGTCTATCTTAGCGCGGCAGGGCCGGTGACCATCACCGCCAATGGCAGCAACATCACCGTCAGCCAAAACGGCCTGCAGGTCACGCTATCGGGCTTTACGGGCGTGGCCGTTACCGATACGGCTTCCAACGACGTTCTGAACTTCAACGGTCCGTTGGCGTTGCCCTTCAGCTTCGTGAACTGCGGCACTTCAACCGTGAACGTCAACAGCGGAACATTGACATTGGCCGCCGTCATGGGAGGCAGCATCAATCTGGGCACGCTCTCCGTGGCCAGCGGCGCCGCCGCGATGATCACCGCCACGACAACGCAGAATCCCACCACGTTGAATCTGGACTCCCTTTCGATCGCTGCCAACGGCGTGCTGGACGTGACTAACAATGAGATGATCATCACCTATGCCGGCGCTGCCGACCCAATAGCGGCGATCGCCGGGTACATCGCATCCGGCTACAACAGCGGCCACTGGAACGGCACGGGCATCATTTCCTCAGCGGCGCAAACGCGCACCAATGGCCTTCTATATGGCGTCGGTTACGCCGATGGGAAAGACAACGTCGTCTCCGGCCTCTCGTCCGGACAGATCGAGGTGAAGTACACACTGCTGGGCGACGCAAATCTTGACGGCTTGGTCAACGCCGAGGACTTCACCATCCTGTCGTCGAACTTCAACCAGCCGGTCACCGGCTGGGACCGGGGCGACTTCAACTACGACGGCCAAGTCAACGCCGCCGACTTCAACGACCTGGCGGCGAACTTCAACCAGAGCGCTAGTATTGCCGCCGTTGCAAACGCGCTGGCCGCCGCCCCGGCAGTCGTTTCGGCAACTCCGACGGCCGTAACAGTCAGAACTCAGTCAACCGCCGCGGCCCCAACAGCACCGAAGTCCAAGGCGGTTAGCGTCTCCAAGGCAGTGATCGCGAAGGGAAAACCGAAGGCTGCCGTCACGATGGCTTACGCGGCTAGTATTGCGAAGAACCCATCCGTTGGCTCGACTGCGACTTCCCAGGATATCAGGAATAAGGACGCCAGGTTTCTCGCGGATCGATAACGGTTTGCGGCGACGGGCAAGATAAAGGCCGCAAGGCCGTGTAACGGCTAGCCCAACTTCGTCAGTTAGGGAGCTGAATCGCCCCTGGCAATAGCGCCAGGGCCGATTTTGGTCGAAAGTCTTCACTACATTTCGGGCATCTTTAGTCGCTCCGGCAATCTCAGACCCAGCCGATTCAGCAGAATCGTTTGATGCGAGGTCGGACGCATCACGCATCGCCGCCTGATCTCCTGGCCGCAGCGCGTCGGCATGATCACGTCCACCACCTG
>Ga0181538_10001410_pt1 | contig 27094 bp, 34 predicted proteins | sample PEATcosm2014_Bin_40_FD_119773 | JGI IMG/M metagenome (GOLD analysis project Ga0181538, IMG submission 119773) | Peatland microbial communities from MTU Mesocosm Facility, Houghton, MI, USA - PEATcosm2014_Bin23_30_metaG | ecosystem: Environmental > Terrestrial > Soil > Wetlands > Peat | place... | reverse complement strand
GCGCGATCCCGCTGAGATTGCCGCGCTCGGCTCCGCCACCGCTTCTCGATCGCCTCCGGGATTGCGGAAACTAATCTGACAAAAACTGCTTCCTAGGCGGGGGAAAACTGCGACCCGTTACAGTACGCTCAGATTCTTTCCGTTTTGTTGAGCATTCGCCCTCGGCGTCACTTTCGCGTCGCGCACCCTCAGCGTTGAAGGGCACGATCTCCGGATAAAGTGACGGGGAGTGTCAACGTCCCAGATGAGTCTGGAAAGTGTCGAATGCAGGTGGTGGCCAGGGACGGAATTGGAACCGCCGACGCCAGCCTTTTCAGGGCTGGAGTTGACGAACACTATATATCTCAGGCCATTATGCTTAGCTCCGTTTCGGTGGTCCAAAACGGCGATTTATTGGGACCATAATGGGACCACGTTTTTGACCCAACCTCGCTTGGACTCGTCATCCGTAAGCGACCGCAAAGACACACCCTGACAGCTGCGGATGGGGGAAGCTGCTTTGGGCTATTCAGGCATGGTACGCGGAGATGGAGAACTCCGAAAAATCGGATGCGATCAAAGCCGGTCAGGCCAGGGCGCGGGCGGACGACAAACACATGGGACGGCCGAAGGCTGTGTTCGATCGTGCCGAGGTGGTGCGGCTCCGAGATGAGAACGGCCGATCATGGCCGGAAATTCCCGGAGACCTGGTGCCGGAGTGGCGACCGTTGTTAAAGCCTATCGGGAACTCTCGAATCTGAATAGTCGCGAAAAGGGAGTTTCCTAACTCGACGATTTGAGCGACAAGCGGAGCTCACCCGACGCGGTCTAAACGAAAATCGCCGCCGGGCGAACTTCCCCGAACGCGACTTTGGACCTGCGCCGACGCGCACATCTGCGAGTAAGCATTTTCGCCCAAGTGGCCGACATCAAAGATCGCCTCACCAAGATTTCCCGAGGAAGGAAAATCAGTGGCATTTCCGCGATTTTTGCGTCCCAGGAGTTCGGGTCAATGCCGGCAATCGAGCTGGCAGGACGCTTGCGGGCGGGGCCCGCAAAGACCACGAGTAACGCCACTTGCGAACGCACGGCGGTTCCCTGCCGCGGCGCTACAGCTTCGAACCCGCCGCCGCACATTCCAGGACGAAACCATCAAAACCGAGATGACATCTCTGCAATCACCCTACATTCTATCGAATTTAGGAAATATAATTTAATCTGTTTATTAGATGGACTTTGTGGCATGAAACATCTGGCTTAAAGATCGCTGCTGCCCCGAGAGTTTCGCGCTCAGTTCATCGTGAGTGCGCCCGCCTCGCTTGTGGCGCATCTGCCGTATTGATGCTGCTCACGACCGTCTCTCCCGTTCTGGCCCAGGACGACGCGACTACCCAAAATGCGGCTAGTGCCTATGGAGGTGGGTACATCACCGGTCCGGCCATCTCATGGGAGGGGAGTTCCTACAGAAGCTGACCAAAGGTCCGAACTACAACTATCCCTATTTCGCGATCAACTTCAAAGACGACGGCAAGGCGCACTAGTAAACGAGCGGGGCGGTAACCACTGCGCACTGCTCGATTCAATTCTCTTAATGCGCTGTTCTTCACCAAGTACACATGAGGGTATAGTCGGCTCGTATCACTGGCCCGCAAATCTGGGAGCGGATCTACCCTCTGGCAGTCCCCAACTACGCCAGCATGGGCAAATTGGAGCAGGCGGACGCGCAGCATCAATCGAGGGAAGGCTGAGGTGGAGGCAGCGGGCCACCAAGAGAAAGCGACTTAGATCTGGGCAATGAAGGCGCAGGGCGGTCGTCTGGGCCGCCCCGGCCTGTGAGCAAATGAGTCTTAGATTCAGACCGCTACGGTAGCAGCGATCGTGTGGTACGTCGAGTTGGTAACTTCGTAAGTTTGAACGTTCGGAGTGCCTTCGACGAACTTGTTCAGGTTTTTCAGAACTTCCGGATAGCCCGTCCTGGCGTACGCGTCGGCATTCTCCTTCTTATCCCACATGCTAATCGCGACGGCGTCCGTTCCGCCCAGAGCGAGGAGCGTAAGTTCGCCTTGAAAGCCTGCATACTTTCGAAGCGCCGGAATTGTCTCGTTCTCGATGTGCTGGGTGAACGCCACAGAGCTGTTGGACTTCAGATGAATCGATACGTTACGAGCAAACATTTCAACCTCCTGGGTTGTGGTTTAGCTAAGAGAGGAGAGAGGGAATCTCAGATTGCCTGACTTAGGTCAGATGATCTGATGAGTGCAGCAGAATTGCTCAGTCGGCCACTAGTGTGAGCCGATGCGGCATGCTTGTCAAGGCGAACCACATAATATTTTCAATAAGTTACGGTGAACGCTCATTCTAATCGACTTAAACCGGCGCTCATTTTGGGAGGAGCAGTTTTCGAATTGCATTTCTCCGCCCTCGTCATCCAGTCCGATTGATCGCGTCGGAGCCGCTTCCCGTGGTAACACCAATCGTTGCAATGCCGATTCCGAAGCTCGCAGGCAACAAGGCCGTAATGGTGGTGTTGCTCCACGAAAGGACCTGAAGCGCTGTCGGACTCGGATTCGCTGCCGTTACTCCGGATGTCGAACATTCCTTGCCGAAGCCATTACCGCTAATGGTAATGGTTCCACCAGCCTTAACGACCTTTGTCGTTCCACACAGTAGCGGCCCGACTGAGTAGATGGATGGGGTGAATTTGCACCGAATCGCGAATACACGCCCGCTGTCTCTGTCCACGGACCGCAAATAGATGCCCCGAAATTGAAAGTGCCGGACCCCTCGGGAACAAAGTCGCTGTAATATAGCTCCGAAGCGCCGCCTTCCGAAAGATTCAGATTCGTGTTTCCCCATGAAACCGCGCTTGGCATAATATATTGATTCTCGCTGTTGACATCGGCAACGACCATCCCGCCGTCGCGCGACAGATAGGCGTCTTGCGTTGGTGGACTCCCCACACTCTGCCATCCGGGGTGTGAAGTGTCCTCCACATCGGCGATACCCGGTGCGTAATCTCAGGCCAGGTGCAGGAAACGGGGGCGGACGTCGTTCCGTCCCCTGCCCTCGATCAGGTGCGCGAATACATTCGAGCTCCCAAGGCGGCCAACACGATCCGGGGTTATCGGTCAGACTGGCGCGACTTCTCCGGGTGGTGCGAATCGCGCGGGCTTGCCGCTCTCCCAGCGATTCCTGAGACCGTCGCCGCCTAAATCGCCGAGCGCGCCGGATCTCCGAAGGTGGGCAGCCTTCAGCGGCGACTGAACGCGATCACCGAAGCGCACAAAGCGGCGGGTCTGGAGCCGCCCACGCACCATCCAATCGTGGTCAACACGGTGAAGGGCATCCGGCGCACATTGGGGACCGCCCCACTCAAAAGGCGGCGGCGCTGACCGATGACATTCGCGCTATGGTGGCCGCAACGGACACCGGGCTGATCGGTGCGCGTGACCGGGCCCTGATCCTGCTCGGATTCGCCGGGGCTTTCCGCCGCTCGGAGCTGGTGGCGCTGGACATAGTGGACCGCGCTTTCGATGGGGACGGCCTTACGGTGATCCTGCGACGCTCCAAAGTCGATCAGGAGGGCGGGGGCCGGAAGATCGGAATACCATTCGGAGCGAACCCGGAGACGTGCCCGGTTCGCACGGTTCAGGTGTGGCTGGAGAAAGCGGCAATCGGTAGTGGTCCGCTATTTCGCGCGATTAGCCGCCACGGTCGGCTGCAAGCTGGCAGGCTGTCCGGTCTTGGCGTGGCGCGAATTGTGAAGAAACTGGCCCAGCGTGCGGGGCTCGATCCGGCGAAGTATGCCAGGGCACTCGCTGCGGGCGGGGCATGCGACCAGCGCTGCGATTGCGGGTGCGACGGAGCGAAGCATCATGAACCAGACGGGGCACAGGTCCGTGCAGATGGTACGGCGGTACATCAGGGACGGAAATTTGTTCAGGGAGAATAGCGCGGGAAAACTGGGGCTAAGGGTTGGACCCTAAACGTCGGTTCTTGAGGCCCCAAGGGCGAGCGGTGCGCTACACGTTGAAGATCTGACGCGATTCTTGGCGAATAACCGGGCATGTGGCTTCGTCTGATACCGATGTGTTGTATAATTCTTCATTCCTCGGCGGGGAATTCATGTCTATTTCACCGATGCCACCCTCTTTCGGCTCTGATGCCGACGACCAAATGGCTATGGTTATCGAACCTAAGCCTCCCGCGCTGCATTGGGCTTTGCTACTGCTCATAGATCTCGCAACTGCGGGGATCTTTGCCATACTCTGGTCTTTTGTGCAGGCGAATTTTGCTCGCAAGATCGACTCCGACAGCAAGGCGACGCTTTGGTACCAGTGGTGGCTATTGACGGCATTCGGACTGGCCGCGATGCGAGTTATTCTCGGTTCCGCGACCGTTGGGCAGAACGTAGGGTTATTCTATGGGCTCATGTACCTGGCCTGTTTCCTCTTCTATCAGATTGGAAACTTCAGCATCAAAAACTCCTTGGAGCGCTACTACGGTTCTATGGGCCAGGCGCAACGGAGACTGAGTGGGCGAATGATGGTCTTCTTCGGCCAGATCTATCTTCAGTACCACTTCTCCCGGATTGCGAAAAGGAAACGGGTGGCGTGACTGGTCGTGCTGGCAATGGACGAGAACCGATACTATCTGCACGGCCGTGTGCACGCATTGTGGCGCGGTCAACATGTTTCCGGGCATGGCGGTAATCGAGGCGTTCGTCTGCCGTGAGTGCGGCGAAAGCGTTGTGGTGAGCAATCCAGTGCAGTGAATTCCGGTGCCGTGGGCGAGGATTACCAAAGGTCATCGAGCGTCTTCGCCGATTCCAGTGCCTTTTCGTTGGTGTAGCGTAGGCCCTGGAAAGTGGCAACACGCCCAGGCTTGGCCATCGGAATCGGCCCGATTTCTTTCGCAGGTTCCGCGAAGTTCAGCATACTTGCCAGTGTCCTTCCACGGCTCAATCGATTTAACCGGCGCGATGTGGGCCATTGTGACCAGGGGGGCCGCATGGACAAGAGCGGAGCGAATACGTCCGGCGGGGTCAGTGGCCCGATGATGAAGACGTTTTGCCTGCAACGGTGCGTCGTGGGAGGTTGCGGCTTTACCGTGGTCCCAATTTCGCCTGCAAGTCCTGGAAGACGTTCTGTAGCACAACCGAGTCGTAACCCTGGAACGCCTCTTTCAGTCTGCCTTTGTTAATGTTGGCGAGATGCCCGGAAGCCTGGATGCGGATCTTCTGCACCGTTGCTTGCTGACCCTGCGAAGCTGGTATGTACGTGAATTTGATGCTGACTTGCACGTTGTAAACCCAATCGCCCTTGAGAACGACGATGCCCGCGTTCTCAGTGGTGCGGATGTAACCGGACTCCTTGTCCATGGTAGCAATTGCAAAATTGCTTTCCAGGATGGCGTTGATTGCCGTTTGCAGCATTTATCGTATTGGCCCTGCAGGTCATCCCGGATCGGGATTTCCCGCCATACCGGATCACCAACCAAGCATATCCGACCTTCCTCTTTCGTGGAGTCGGCATATCCGGCGGCACGACGCCTCCCTCATGCGAGCGGTCGATGGCTTTCCCCATCTTCATTTGGCTATGGGGTTTGCATTGTTGATTCAATTCGAGTATATTGCTTTCGAATCGGTATGTCTGGAACAGTTCCCCAATTCAAACCGGGCGACACTGACTCGCTGGGCAAGAAAGTCTTGAGAGTCCTGGCGCGGGAAGAGGGGAAATATATCATTTACGAAACGACCTCTCGTGAAATCTCAATTGAAGGCCCAGAGTTCGAGAAGTGCAATACTCCAGGAATTTTCGCGGCGATGAATGTAATTGCCGACCTGACCATCCATTATCCAGCCTTGAAAGAGGGGTACAACGGAAGGCTCGGCTACGCCTATAAAATGGCGCTTGATGGCGACACTGCGAGTTGCGAAGCAGCTCTGAAGACCATTTCGGAAGATATGCGAAGCCATCTACGTCGAAAATGTGTTGGCACATATCAACGCGGTGCCCTTATGGCGATATTTATCCCACCGATCCTCTTCCTCATCGCCTATTCGTACTTCCCTCTCAACGAAGTCGGAATGCGAATCTTTTCGGCGAGCGTTTTCTCAGCTCTGGGGGGATTCCTGTCCGTACTAATAGGTTCACGTAAGCTTGATCTTGATTTGAAGGCTCGGGCAAGCTCAACGACTTGGCTTGGTGCGTCGCGCATTGCGATTTCCGTCATCTGCGGCATTGTGTTCCTATTCCTGATAAGGGCGGACCTGGTCCTCGGGCCGTTAAATAGGGCCGACAATTTCGATGGACTAGTGATCGCCTGCTTCGTCGCCGGGTTTAGCGAGATGCTGGTCCCGAACATTCTGAAGAATCTGGAATCGGCTACCCGGTGAACCCCTGGCAGTTTGTACCGCTCGGCCGGAGCAAAAAATGGAATCCGTTCGATGCGAACCGCCGGGATCGACAGCCGCCCGCAAAATCCGCGAGTACTTCATCCCGGATTTCAGCAACTGGAAGGATCACGATTCGTACCAGAAAGCGTTCGACCGGCTGGTGCGCGATTTGAAAGCACAGGCAGGCTCCCAAGCGGATGCGCAACCAGCACCATAGTCGCAGGACTGCGGGATCTCAGGAGCAAGAACGGAGAAAGCTGAACTAGATGCGCGGATCGCGCAATTTATCGCCGAATGGGGTACGCCGGTTACGCTGAAAATGCCGAATTTGAGAAGGCTTTGAGGGCATTGATCGCAGATTGCGGACTGACTTCGCCAAAGGTGCGACGTGAATCCCGATAGAAGCAGAACGGGTTCGCCGAATGTATCGCCTCGATGAAGACCGACGAACGTCGATGGGAGGCCCAAATTGACGGAATCGAGAGCCCCAGCACCCGCCCAGCGCGCGTTTTCATTCCAGGAAGCGAACTCAGCGAACCAAAGTTTTGGAATGAAGTGGAATGAAACTGCGTTTTGGAAGGTCTATAAGCTACTGAAAACATGGTGGCCAGGGACGGACTTGAACCGCCGACGCCAGCCTTTTCAGGGCTGGAATCGACCAACGCTATCTATTTCAGGTCATTATGCTTAGCTCCGTTTCGACGGGTCCAAAGCGGCGATTTATTGGGACCATAATGGGACCACACGGTTTCTAACCCAACCTCGCTTGGACTCGTCATCCGAAGCGACCGGCACCGAAACCGCGCTGATTCATTGAAATATCACTGCTGCCCCGGCTCGTGGTCGTCGTAAAACTAGCAGGCCGCTCCGAATTCCGGTCACGGCCAAATGATCCTATCGTGACGCCCAAGGGCCAACGTGGACCTCCCCCGCTTCCGTTTCAGTTCCACCGCTCCGCGTGCCAGGGGACCTCAATTCCAAGAATGCGCCGATAAAACTCTTACAATCTTCGACTCTCCGAAATTGTCTCACGCCAACTTCGCGGGCAACCGTCGCCCCACTTTACCCCAAATATCCCCAGACTTCATCACTTTCTCCCCAACATTTGCACGAAACAGCTATGCTGGAATATGCACTTATATATGTATTAAGACCTTTTTATCTTTTGGAACGCCAAGTGCTAAAAAACCTACGGTCCAAAATCGGCCCCAACGGAAACGCCAGCTTTGCCTTCGACGAAGGTCCTCTAAGCTCCGGTGAGTAGAAGACCGGAAATGGTGTTCGACGCAGAGCGTTGAGCAGAAGGGAGAACGAAAATGACAAAACGCATCCTGTTTATGCTTTCAATCATTGCTGTTCTGGGTCTGATTCCTAATCTAAAGGCTGACGGCATCGGCCCGCCAGCTCCAACTGGCGGGGGAACAACTACCGGCACTACCACTACTTCTGAGATCTACTATACCCTTACTGATTTAGGAAGCGTAGCTCCGGGGGTCGAAAGTTGGGAGTATTCGTATACGATAGCCCCTAGTCTCGTCACAGTCGGTCCACGGGGGACTGGCCCAACCGGTGGGCTTTACGAATTCGATATCTATTTTCCTGCCAGTTCTTCACCGGATGCTTTTAGTTATTCCAACCTCACAGAAATAGCGAATCCGGATCCCACAACCTGGACTCCGACTATTATTTCCCCTTCTGAACCAGGCGACCTCACTGCGATTTATATTGAGGATGCTTCCCTTAGTTCACCCGGGATAGCCTCGGGGCAGTCTTTAGGCGGCTTCAGTGTAACGTTTGATTATTCAGGAACCGCTACTTTAGGCTTCCAATATTTTGAGTTTTACGATCCGACGGATTACGGCGAAGGTGCTATCTACAGTGGGATGACCGTGCCCACTCCTGCACCTGCTCCTACACCAGAACCTTCATCGTTAATCCTTCTCGTTTCCGTTACGTCTCTTCTTTTTGGACTCCGCCGCTGGGCAAAGAGCCGAATCTAAGTCTTTCGTCCTTTTTTCCTTTCCTCAACGGTAGGCGGAATTATCTTATAGCTTGGCCGTAAATAACAATTAAGTTTCTTGGAGAAGTCTCCGGCAACGTGGTGGCCCAACATGCTAACCATAAAATGTCGGGATTCGTTTTGGGCGGAAGGTTGAGCCTGTGATACCCATTCGACAGCGGCCCGCTAAGGGCAAAGGAGAAACGCCGACTGGGAAGCTGGGGGAAGCCGATTCCACCGCTGGAGAGTTGTTATTTACGCTAAGCTCTTACGTCCTGAATCTGGCACGGTACTATTACCCTTGAAAGGAGGGTAAAATGAGGAATCAACTTCGCGCGCCAATCCCGCTTTCAGTTATCGCAGCGGGAGTTTTAACACTCTCTTTGTTCGTTCTTTCCCCACCAGTTCTTTGGTCCCAGTCTGCTGGCGGAGCTAGGCCTGTTCCGAACCAGCCGACTGGCGGAGCACACCAAGTTTTGACCGACGCGGCGCGCAGACCAACGCCTCTTCCAAAACTGCCGAAGGGCGCATCGTGGGCTCCCTGGACCCAACCGGGGGGCGCATCACGGGCTCCCTTAACCCGGCTTGGAGGAGCATCGCGGCCTCGCCTTCCCATGCCGGGCGGCGGATCAGGGGTTGTTCTGACAGTTGGGACGACTTACCAACTGGTGAGTTCCGTAAGGGTTAGTAGTACCGTATGGGCGTACAGCTACACGGCGAGTATCACAAACAGTGGCGTGGCGACTGCGTGGGGTGCTTCCGCAACCGTTACCAGTCTAGTTTCGACTGCGGTTGTAACGCAGGGCACGATTCACTTTGGCAATGTGACTGCGGGCGCAACCCAAACCAGTACTGATTCCTTTACTATACGGATAAATCGGCTATACCCCCTGACGAATTCTGATTTAAGTTGGACGACCAACAGCGTCAACTGCACGCCCGTCGATTCGTGCCATCAGTGTGTCAATTGGAATTCCATGCAGGGCTGCGTGTTCGCTGATACATTGACTCCGGTCCTCGTATTACCCTGGGGACCCGAGTCTCCGCTGTGGCGCTACAGTTCCAGTTTGGCCGATGGAAGTACGAGCCTCTTCTACGACGACACAACCGTACCATGCGCGCCGTGGAACGGTTTTTGGGTTCAGGCCTGCGAGCCAGCGTCAAATTACTGCGGGCCGACCGCCGGCAGGAACCTGCTTGCTTGGTACGGCGAGGAAGTTAGTTATGCCACACTAGGCAGCGAGATGAGCACCAACAGCTGGATGTCAACGATTGACGAGGCCGCTGAGTGCGGCGTAATTTGCGGCTTTGATCCTGTCTGCTTCACGGCATGCTATGCGGCGGTTGACACGCTTGCCGACGCAGGAACGATACCGACTGATATGCTGACGGCATTTATGCAGAATTCGCCCATTGGATACCGGCCATACGCGTACCAAGGAAGCGCAGACATTTCGATTTCGTATTTTGATTGGATGCTACAGAACGGAAACCCGGTTGCCGTTTTAATATGGACCGGAAAGGAGTTGCATTGGACCCTAGTCACTGGGACCTATGACGATGGCGCAACCGGCGGCATTCAACTCGCCAATTATACAAACACGACAAGTTGTTCCGCAACAGCAGGAGGCGGTTACCTGGACTGGGACACGTTCGAACATCAATGGTCTTTTGCGGGTCTGAATTGGCCGCTGCCAGACGTATTTAGCGATTTTGCAGGTATCGATCCATACGACTTTGAATACTACGAGATGACCACGGAACTGAGAGGTGCAACGGTGCCGGGATTACCTGAGGGAATAACGAGGGGAGACTACCAGGAATCGTGGGATGGCCGTTTCGAGCTGATCCTCCAGAATGACGGCAATCTCGTATGGTATCCATTGCCGATTGTAACGAGCCCCGACAATGCTTTATGGAGTTCGGGGACGGCAGGTAGTGACGCCCAACTCGCAATCATGCAGGGTGACGGAAACTTTGTGATCTATGATTCAAACCACAACCCCCTGTGGGCCACCGGAACGAACGGGAACCCCGGCGCTTATCTGGCGATCCAGAACGATGGCAACCTGGTAATCTACGCACCGGACAATGTCACAGTGCTTTGGACGAGCAACACGTGTTGCCACTAACTGTATTTTGCCGTCCTTCTTTTCACGTGACGCAGTGGGCTAATTGGGCTAACATAGCCAAACCAACAGGAAACAACAACGTTTCTTGGTACGACCATTGAAGCGACAGAGCCTTGGACTACAACCCCAGCTTCCCCGCGCTGTTTTCGCGGAAAAGATTGCCATTTCGGATGTACCGCCGCACCATCTGAACCGACCGATGCCCCGTCTGATTCATGATCGACCGCTCCGACGCCCCACCAATGGCCGCCGTGGTCGCATGCCCCGCCCGAAGCGAATGGCCGGCATAGTGCGTAGAGTCTAAACCCGCCCTCTCGGCCAGTTTCTTAACCACCCGCGCCACATCGATACCGCTCAACCGCCCTTCCTGAACGTGCCCATGGCGATTGATTGACCGAAACACCGGCCCACTGGACATCCCCGCCGTTTCCATCCACGCTTGCATTGTGCGCACCGGGCACGTTTCCGGGTTCGATCCGTACGGTATACCAATCTTCCGGCCCACACCCTCCTGATCGGTTTTGGAACGCCGCAACGTCACCGTGAGGCCGTCCTTGCCGAACGCGCAATCCTCCACATCCAGCCCCACCAACTCCGACCTACGGAACGCCCCCGCGAACCCGAGCAGGATAAGCGCCCGGTCACGTACGTCGATAGTAGTGCGGTTTTCGAGCGTCTCAACCATGGCGCGGATGTCTTCGGTCAGCGCAGCGGATTTCTGCACCGGTGCCGTCCCCATCGTCCGCCGAATTCCCTTCATGGTGTTTCGCACTATGGGCGCGTGCGTCGGAGAATCCACCCCGGCCGCTTTGTGCGCTTCGGCGATGGCGTTCAACCTGCGTTGAATAGTGCCGACTCGGAGGCAGGCGGCGCATTCTGAAATATACGTTGCAACGCTTTGGGATGAGGCAGGAAGGCTCTCCGAGCCGTGGGCGACACACCAGGCCCGGAAATCGCGCCAATCGGTCCGGTAGCCTCTTAGCGTATTCTCTGCCTTGGATGCCCAGATGAATTCCCGCACGCGTTCCGAGAGGGCTCCTGCGGACACCGACGGGTTGGCTGGGAGCGGAACCAAGTCCGCCCCCGCGTTCTGCATTTGCACAATCTCTGTGGTTGGTTCCATGGGCGCCCTCGCTAGATCCACTCGAATCCCAGGGTGTCCAGAATGCTGGAAACCAGCTCCATGGCCGATTCCTGCCTGCTGAAATCGTGCCCCACCTCGCCATATGCGGCGGCAAAGTTCAGAGCTTCCCGCGCCAACTCAACGTGCGTGACGTGGTGATCGCAGAACCGTTGCGCCCACTCGATCAGGTCCGATTCGTCCGGGCCGATTTCAACCGGAGCATGGTGCGTGCCGTGATAAAAGACCTGGTAAACGTCCTCCCATTCATCGTCCTCAGAGACCGTGATTTCGTCACCGGGGGAATTGGCGATTTCGGTTATTGCGTGCCAAAGTTCCTCCGCCGTCCATGCGCCATCGCCAAGCATAAAGCCCTCGCAGGCTTCCGCGTCGCTTTGGCTTAGGGTGATGTGGTATTTGGTGCCTGCCACCTCGCGATCAAATGCCGCTTGGAATTCCTCCCACGATGGAAGGGTGCCGTACGTCATCGATTGCCGTGTCATCGCGCCACCTCCGCGTCATACACCAGCACCGAGTACCAACCCTCCGCATCGATGTACACCTCCACGGGAGAGGACAGGTCCGCGCATGTGTCCGTTTCGCGGATTTTCTCCAGCACATCGGCGGCGAACGATTCGCTTTGGACGTACAGAACGGGATGCGGAGAGTTCATCACATCCCGCGCAATGGCCAATTGCTCAGCCTTCGGCAGGCTCACGATTGCCTGATAAACGGTAGTGGGCCGATTTGATGGCGTGGTGTCGTAGGGGAACGTTTCGTCGGTAAAGAACTCCTCGGAGAATGAGAGGGAGTAGCTCATGCCGCCACCTCCGCAGTCCGGGCCGATTCGCGAATGAGGAAATCCGCCGCTTGCTGGGCTTTCGATGCTGCCGTGAAAACCGCGCGTTTATCGCCCTTCAAAACCCTCAGCCACGAATCGATGTACCGGGCATGATCTTGGCGCGGGGTAAGCTCCAATTCGAGGTGCGCCATCGTGTACGCTGAGCCAAGCTCCGCGATCAGTTCCTCCATTGCATAGGCGTTATCGCCAAACCGTTTTCCCAATTCCCGATCACACCGGCACGCGTGGGAAGTCCAATGGGTGGATTCGTGGGCTAGCACGCTGTAGTAGTCCACGCGATCCGGGAATTGATCGAATCCGGGAAGGTAAACCGCCTCTGGTGTGGAGGGATTGTAGAACGCACGATTACCGCCGTTGCGGACCTGCACCCCCACGCGCGCGAAAAACGAATCCGCTTCGGCAATGCGTTCGGCGTGGCTGAACTTGGGTTCAAACCGCTTCGGCAGCTTGCAGCCGTCCACTTGCTCGATATTGAAAACGGTGTAGCCCTTGGCGAACAGCCCACGGTGCGAGCGTTCGTCTTGATCTTCATCGGTCTGCTTTTCGTACGTGCCCCAATACACCACGGGCGAGCCATGTTCACCCTTGCGGACTTGCCCTCCGAGCGATTGCCATTGCTGATACGTTCCCCAAAGGGCAGAACCATAGCCCTTGCTCTGCGTTTCCGCCCAGAGCACCAGCGTATTCACTCCTCGGTACGGTTTGGCTGAGCCAACAGAGACCGGGCTAAACCCTCGATCCTGCCGGACGGTCCAAGGCATACGGTATTCCCCCGCGCCTTGCTCGATTGCATTGATGATTGCGTCCGTTACCCGCTGGTAAACGTCCGCTTTGGGTGCGGTATTCTCGTGTGTAGACATCGTGAAACTAGACCTTTCGCGTTGTTTAGGGATCGTGCGAGGTTGGCGCCTTGCGCGGTCCCGTTTCTGTTCTAGCGCTCGATTCCTTGCAATAATCGAACATCAGAACCACACTCAGAATGAGCTAGATAGTTACTAAGTGTCAACCCTTTTGGGGTTACTCATTCGCGTTAACGAAACACGCGGAAAAGTGCCCGGAGAAATGCGCGAGTTGTCCGGGGTTGGCACCCTCGCTTTCGTTTGCATGGATTCGCAGACGCAAGTTTTTTTGTTGGGTGGTCAATCCCGCTGGACAGAGCGGATCACTTTCAGCCGCGGCCGCATCGAACATTCGCTCAGAATTCACCGCGACTACCGAGCACCTTGCTTGCCCAAATGACGACCGGGCAATAGACAACCGCCGGTCGTTTATTCCAGTTTTCTCGGCGAGGTGTTCATTCCGGCTATTCCCTAGGCTTGACACCGGTCCCACCGGAAGATAGGCTCCCATTGTGCCCAAGACTAAGCCATGTTGCATTCGACCCCTCGTGCTCGGAGGCATCGTGCTGGTTTTCAGCCATCTCGCGGCGGGGCAGTCGTCGGGCAGCTATCTCATCACGACGGTGGCTGGCCTGGGCTCTTCCCCCGGAAACGGAGACGGAGGCCCGGCGCTATATGCGTCATTGATTACGTCAGCTATTGCGGTAGACAATTCGGGTAACATCTACATAGCCGACACGTGGCATTACACTGTGCGCATAATTTCGCCGGAAGGCATCATTAGCACAGTTGCCGGCAATGGCACACGGGGTTTCAGCGGCGATGGTGGGCCCGCCACGGCTGCCCAGCTCAACTGGGGTTCGTGGGGCTTGCCCACTCAGATTCCGAATGGGGTCGCCGTAGATAAGTGGGGCAATCTCTTTATCGCAGACACCGGTAACAATCGTATTCGGAAAGTGTCACAAGGCATCATCACCACAGTGGCTGAGGGTGTGGATACGCCTACTGGAGTCGCCGTAGACCAGTCGGGCAACTTGATCATCACCACAGTAAATAACAACCTAGTTCTTAGGGTTAATACCACAACGGGCGCTATCACGACGGTCGCTGGTGGCGAAAGTGGCGTCTTTGGCGGCGATGGCGGTCCGGCAACAGCAGCCGGTCTGGGTCTTCCCTGCGCCGTCGCCATCGATTCATCCGGTAATGTCTTCATAGCGGATTGGGCGGACCAACGAATTCGAATGGTAAGCGCCGCAACGGGCATCATTACGACGGTCGCAGGTAACGGTACGGCGGGCTTCAGTGGTGACGGTGGCCCAGCGACCTCAGCCAGTCTTCAGTTTCCATCGGGAGTGGCCGTTGACCGAGCGGGCAATCTCATCATCGATGATGTGGGTAACTTTCGTATTCGCATGGTCAACGCCTCTACGGGCATTATCACGACCGTCGCAGGTGGAGGTCCGGATACTGGTAATGGCGCCGGGGATGGTGGTCCGGCCAATTTGGCTCAGTTAGGTGCGTGTGGTGACGCGCTCAACTGCGGAACGCTCCCGCTGGGAGTCGCTACCGACTTATCTGACAACATATTGATCGGGGGCGGCGATGGTGCGGTCAGAGGACTCGTTCTTGCACCAACATCTACCGCAGGATGCACCTACTCGCTTGATCAATCCGGCGGGGCCTTTCAGGCGGCTGGTGGTTCGAACACCGTTGGTGTGCTTACCAGCGCGAGCACTTGTCCTTGGTTCGCTGTTAGTTGGGCCAGCTGGGCGACTGTCACCAGCCCTACTGGCATAACAACGGGCCTTGGCCTCTTCACCTACGACGTCAGCGCCAATTCGAAGTCGGCTACGCGAAACGGGACCATCTGGATTGGTGGCAGGAACCTAGGCGTCAGTCAATCAGGAGTTCCGTGCACACTGAGTGTGTCACCTTTGAACGTATCGGTCGCCGCCAGAGGAGAGACCGGCGCAACTTTTTCCGTGACAACCTCTGCCTCAGACTGCCAATGGGGCGTCGCCGCATGGGTCCCTTGGATTTTACTCGACAGCGGCAGCACCGGCATAGGAGGTGGCTCCGTAACGTTCACCGTAGGTATCAACACCGGGGCACAGCGATCAGGAACCATTACAGTGACCGGCCAACAAGGTGGATCGGCAACAATCACGATTACCCAGTTCGCGGTCACCGATTTCGAGGGTACTGGGGGTACAACTGTTGCGGATGTTCAGTTGATTATTAACGAATCTCTTGGCACTGGATCTCCAAACAACGATGTCAACTTTGACGGAGTTGTGAATGTCGCGGATGTTCAGGTCGTGATTGACGCGGCCCTTTGCATCAGCAATTGCCCTGTCTTGCTGAGCAGCGAGTTGCTGACGTACACCAATGTGACAAGGTCCACAACGCAAAATCTGACCGTCAGCGCATCATCAGTCACGCAGTTCACGCTGAATTCCGCCGAAACGTCCTGCACGAGTTCCAATTGGCTACAAGTGGTTAACGGGGGCTACACCGCATCCTCGACTGCATTCGAGATTCCGGTGACCGTCAGTCCGACGGGAATCACCAACGGCACCACGTGCAGCGGCACCATCTCTTTGGTGACAACCAATGGCGCTACCGAGACGGTGAAAGTGACCATGACGGTGGGATCGCCGCCATCCGGGAATTCGAATACCACAATCACGATCAGTGCAACCTTGACGAGTTTGGGTACTTCGTATGTGGCCTCAGGTCCGGCGACCCTGACTGGCGACATTTCGGATGTCGGAACGTTCAGCGCGAACCTGGACCTGACCACAATCGCATCCGGCGGCAGCACTCCGTACACGCTGACGCTCATGAACGGTACCATGGCCGGACAGATCACGATTGCCCATGGGCGTTCGAGGCAATGCTGGGGGGTGCCACATCCGCGTCTGGTATTTCGGCCACTATCACGAGTGGGACCGGGGCCTATACCGGTTACACTGGGTCCTTCCCCACGCTTGCTGGTTCGGGAGCCGTTGGCACCACCGGCGCAATTATGCTGACGTTCAGCGGAACCGGAACTGTCACAGGGGCCTGAAGAAGCCTTAAGGGGGATCTCGCGCCGCACGCCCCGCCGCCCGATGTGCGACTCCACCTGGAGCCCTAGCCCTATCCGTAGTCGGCAACCCAGCCGTCGGGAGGCGCTGATCTTCGCGGTAATTGGTTCCTGCGGTCGAGCAGTCCCGGAGTGTCGCCGTCGGAAAAGTAGAAGTGCCAGTTCGCCTTCTCCAACTGGGCGGCGATACCCAACTTGGTTAGCCCGTCATCGACGGATTTCGGGTGACAGGGGGGATGGCAGGATCGGAATGATTATTGCGTGAACAGGAAATTGGTTTCCGCCCGGCCCCGCGTAGACTCTAAAATCGGGTTCGGGCCGACCGGACCCTATTCCCCGATCACTACCCAGTAGTTCAGGGCCACCTCGGTAGCGGACGCGTGTTCTAGCCCGTTGCAACGCCCTGGAATTGGATTTTAGAACGGTCGCACCGCCACTGGATTCCCGAACTCTGCATTCGGCTCCCGACCCACATCTGCATTGCCTTCAACTAAGATAGACAATTCAGATGCCACGCGAAAAGAAGACCGCCAAGCTCAACGGCCACGGAGCACGCGTATCGCTCAGACCGCTGCCGACAGGGCGCACAGCAACGCGGATACCCCCGCGCTCCCGAGAGGAGAGAGCTACCCAAGCGAAAGTTGCGATTGGCACCGAGTTCAACGCCAAGCAGTGCGCCTTCCTCGATTTCGTTCTCGCCCAATACGCCAAAGTGGGCGTGGAGGAATTGGATCGAGAGAAGCTGTCCCCCTTGCTGAAGCTCAAATACAACGCCATCGCCGATGCCGTGGCGGATTTGGGCAGGCCGGAAGAGATCGGCTCAATCTTCGCCGGCTTCCAGAAGTATCTGTACCAACAATCGGCGTGAGCGGACGAACGCGCCGGGGTGCCTGTGGACCTGCACGCGCAGAAAGCCCAGCATAATTCACACGGGAGCGTTGCAACGAACCGCCACCTCTTTTCAGCAGCTCACCGGTCAGCGGGACTTTGCGTAGAGTCTCTGCGATCAGCCCGCCAACGGCGTGATTCAATTAACGAGCCGGACTCGAATACAGGTCGCAGCTTGCGCCGATAGGGATTGACGAACTGCCCGGCGGGGAAAGACTTGCACCAAACCTCCAAGGTTACGGCGCGGTATGCTACTCATAGTCCAATGGCGAACCAAGAACACGTTGGCAAGAAACCGGCTCGAACCCTTACCCGTTGGGGTAAGTTGGCTTCCATCTTTAGCCCCCGCACGGACAAGAAGTTGCATGCGCTGATTGCGTCCCTATGCGTTTTATTTGAGGATCTTAGAATAGAGATGCTGGCACAAGCTGCTGATGATCTAGGAAGGTTGGATACAAGCGGTAAGCACTTGCGCGAGCTGTACTTCCTACGGCGGTCCATGGCAACGATTTTCGAATTCGCGAGTGTTCTGGAAGATTTGGACGGCTTGGCGACGTTTCACCCAATCCGCGCGAGCTTCAGCGGAAGGGCTGCACATATCTGGGTTCGCTCGCTCAAATACTTTGGCAAACAAAGGCAATACATCAGCAGGATGCGCCACAACGTTGGCGGGCACTTCGGCGAGCACGCTGCCGGCCTATCGATTCAGAATCTATTGCCCGATGCCATTGGACGTTTGGAAGTCGCCTTTTATGATCGTGGCGGTGGTGCCAAGCTGTTTTTCGCAGGCGAAATAGCTGCGACGGCTGTGCTCCACCACGTTACGGGAAGGACCCCCCAGGCTAAGGCGCGAAAGTTGATGCGCCATGCCCTAGTCGCATACCGACACGCCTCATGGGCCGTTGACTGTGTGACGGTGAACTATCTTTGGGATAGGTTCGGCTAGTGAACTCAGCGTCTAATTCTCGGTTTCAACTCCCCCGCGCCATTCGCAAGAAACTGGCCACCTTCGCCCGCAAGCTGGCCCGTGACCATCGCGCCTGTTTGCCTCCGATCCGATCTACTGGGAACGCGCGGGCAATTCCTGACGGCTCCACTTCCACCGAAACCACGATTTCGCGGTGGGCCAGGGCGGGGCAGACGTTACGGCCGCTAACCGCTTTGCCCGGCCTCGGTTTAGACGGCAATTCCCACATGAACCATGGGTGCGAATCTGGGAGCGGATCTACCCGCTGGTCGTTCCCAGCTACCATGAGCGACATCGAGCAGTCCGACGCAGGCCAGGGATTGAGGAGTGGGTGAGGTGGCGTCTCCGAAATCGCAGTCCAAACAGAATAGCAATTCGGCGATTCCGACCTATTTGCCCTGCGGACCCTTCGAAGCCCCCACGCCTTCAGTAAGGGGAAGGTTGTCTGTCGCTTGCACCTCGTAGTGCTTCGGTGCCGATCTCTTTGCATCTTCAGCCATCTTTGCAACGGATTTTGCTAGTTCCTTTAGCTCGGAGTTCCCGGTTCTTTTGCTCATGGTCTCGATCATGGCCCTAACGCTATCTAATTCACTCCGCATGTACTCCTGACGCTGATCACCGCTTTGCAGTTGGGCTCTGAGCGATTCCTGCAATCTCTTTGCTTCCTCGCGCTCACGTTGATCAGCCACACCACCTTGATAGTTGGTCCAACCAATGGCGACAGTAAGAAGCAAACCAGCCATACCGAGGACCGCAAAACCCAAGATGTGCGGAGCTTTCTTAGTGTTCGCTGGCAAAGATGCAGCCGAAACAATGCCTCCCCATACGGCCATTACAATCTGAATTATCCCAAGACCGATGAATAATAAAAGGATCGCCATTCCCACATTCTACCATCCGATCCTTAACTGCCAGATGATTTACTAAGTCTCAACAACGGGAAAATCTTCGATTGAATTCTCCGTCTCTGAATCCCTCTCGATTCGTGGCACCCTCACTGCTCTATGAAGCCCCTCACGCGCGAACGACTCCAGTCCCGCAAGGAACAGGCAGTCCGAGTCTCAAAAAACGTGTTTGGTGATCCCGAGAGGACCGGCTAGATGATGTGCTTGGGATGATCCGGGCCACGCCAGCCGAGCGGAGATCGGAATTCGCACGAGAGATTGGGAAAGGCGGCGGAAACGGGCGGGAGAGGTGCCGTTTTGAACAGGGCAATTTCTTTCGGCACAAAAAGGGGGCGTTGGGCCGAAGGCTTAAATCAGAAGGTGCGCGCCTCAACACGAATAAACCTTCACCAGCGTCATCCCTTGCTTTGCAAAAAACCCACTTAAGGCGGTTGTGTACTCTTCATTAGAGCGGATGTCTACAACGGGCAACAACTCGCGACCACACCGGGATAAGGCTACGCCATTGAATTTGAAAACCCTTTTCACTCCTGGATCGACCTTCACGACAAGTGCCCATTGCTCCCTTAGATAATCAAGCGGGAGGGTAGCTTGGTCGCCGTCGTCTACGTAGGCCTGGAATTCGAACCACGAATTGTAGTCGGATATAATTAGCCCGTACTCCTGCAAGATATTGAGGGAATCGAAGTCTAAGCCATAAGGCCTAAGTGAGTTCGTACTGGCGCTCTCCCCCATTGAAACGACGCGTGCGTCCTGAATGATATTCGAGCCTGACTCGCGGTACGATATTGCTAACGAACAGAGCAATCTGAACAGCGTCGCAGCACGATTGTCGAGTTGAGCCACGAGCTTGATAGTCTTGATCGAGTAGGAACTCGGTTTTCGAATCTCACCTGCGAGGATCTTGCCGAACAATTGCTGCATTTGCTCTGAACTGATGTTGGCAGCCTCATTCTCGAATACGTTAAGCCAATCTTCACTAATCGGTGTACCTTCGGTTGGAGTATCACCTTGAGCTTTCGATGGCTCAGACGTTAACTCGGTACCAGCTATCTCCGCGATTTGGTCGATGTTGACTCTTTCGCGAACTACTTTCTGCGCGAACTTCCTTCCGGCGGCTCTCACGAATTCTGGGTTCGTTTTCATTTGCTCCGCGATTTGGTTGCCAGATGTTTCGATCAGTTTTACCCGCGCCGCCGTTTCAGCGCGTTTCTCGGCGACTGCCCCTTCGATAAACACGGCTGGGTACTCAACAGCGGCCGTGCAAAGGCGGGCAAATGCCTTGAACGCATTTTGACGGACCGGTTCGGGGAGACTGCTTATAAAATCATGCATTGCAACGCCAGCAACGGAGATAATGTTGGGATCTAGGATCATAATCCTATTTCATCTTCCTTAGCGCCTTCCACGCTGTCACCAACACCTGAATCTGTTCTGCTGGTGGTAGCCTACCTCTCTCCAGTTTGCAGCGCTCCCAGGCGTCACTGTACACGTTCTCCAAGCTCGACGGGCTCAGCATGGCGTACCGATGGCGCAATTCGGCCAGAACTTCCGGGGAGAGCGGCGAGTCCGGGGCGGAATCGGGGCGGCTACGCATATTCGCCTTTTGTTCGCTTATGATACCGCGAACTGAACCGGGCGCGCAACTCGACTTCGGGCGATATCCCCGATCCGCCGGAACCGCGTAGGCTCTACGGGAATGTGCCCGCTGACGCCGACATCACAACCGCGCCCAGCTCGCCCAAGTGCCGTACTCGGTATCCAAGCCTGTGCGGCGGCAAATCGGCTTAACTATCCTCACCCACCTTGGAAATATAGCCAATATCCCCTGCGGGACACAATGTTGTTCAAATCGCGATAAGAATGAAGTCGCGGAGGTTGTTCAGTAGACCAGCCCTGGCCTGCCACCCTGACATGCTGGGCAGCGACGCTGAAAAATGTCCGAACCGTTCGCGCCATATTCGTGCCTGCACCCGCCACATTGTAAGACGTATACCGATTGCCCGTGGTCGGTTCCGGCTAGCCCCGTAGATCGAAGGACCGTCTGACCGTTTCTGTTTTGGTATCCCGGTGCCGTAGTCCGGCCAGAACCTCCCCGGTGTCGCGGCGGACCGGTAACCGGCGTAGTGGTCGATAGCGGAATGGGAAGAGGCCGCAAGGCCAGACGCGGCTGCACCGGCTGACCGGAGAGTACCCCGAGCGTCCATCCCTCCTCACGCTCAATCGTCTCCCGCTCTTCGGGAGAAAGATGTTCAGGACCCGCGAACAACATTGCAAGTTTCCCGGCGTCGTCTAGTGCCGCGAAGTGGGTCGCCATCGTCCTGACCTGGACTGCGTCCTTCACCTCTCCTGCGGCTGGCTGGATGCGCAGCAGTGACGGATATATCTCGGCGTGGACGATCAAGTAGTCGCGTTGAGGCCGGCCGGCCAAGGTGCCCAGTCCAGTCTCGAACGGCCACACGCGGGATATCGGCGACAGTACTGCATCGTTGTGCAATGCCGTCAAGTGCGGGATGCCAAGGAGTGCTTGGCTGCCGACGCACCCATTCCCGTACAACTTCCAGATAGGCTGCATGTTCCCGATGTCTGTGAGCCGTTTCTCCGCCAGGAGCCCTGGACGGCCCTTGGTGCAGGACATCGTAGCGGATTCGCGCCCCTCAGGACAACCCCAGAAGGGGTAGCAACCGCCCGAAATACGGTGGTTCAAATCGGCCGCAACCTCAAATCGATTGTTGCTGTTGTCGTCGCGGTCGATGATGCGGCCGGCGATCTCGCGCCAGACGCCGAGCCACGCGGGAGTGTCTTTCAATCCGAGTGCCGCAGCAGTACCTGCCGGGTAACCATATGGGAAATCGAAGCCGACTAACACCGTCTGCTCTCGGAGGGCGAGCCCTCGGAGGATGTCGTTTATCTCGGCCACTGCCCGCCGGCGTGTTGCCGGGTTCTCCAGTGCTGCGACGGAAAGGTTATTGCCTTTACGGGCGACGAGACAGTACCAGATGCTGTTTTCTCCAATCACCGGCCGACTGCTGGCACTCCAGTCAACCATAAGATAAGCATCAAACTCGGGCATTGATTTTGAGTCTACTCCCAACGCGATGCCCGAGGCATTGAGGCACTAGGACTCCAGGCGTTAGACTCTAAGCTCGCATGGTAGAGAAGAAGGTCAAAGCAACGTTCATCGCCCCGATGCTGCTCCTGCGCACGGAGAAGCTCCCGGAAGGCCCGCAGTGGCAGATTGAGTTGAAGCTCGATGGCTATCGCGCCCTTGGCATCAAAACCGGTGGCAGGGTTCATCTCCGCTCCCGCAACGACAAGGATTTCAATACCCACTATCCCGGCATCGTGAAGGCTCTGGCGCCGATGCCCGATGATACGGTTATCGACGGTGAGATCGTGGCCCTTGACCCTGAAGGCAGACCTTCATTCAACACACTCCAAAATTATGGATCGGCGGGCGCACCACTCCACTACTTCATCTTCGACCTACTCGTGTTGGAGGGGCGGGACGTGATGGGCGAATCGCTGGTGAAACGCCGCGAGCTTATCGAGGAGCATGTATTGCCGGAACTCGCGGACCCGATCCGGTATTCTCCGGTCCTGGAGGGACGCCTCGCGGACCTGGTGCGCTCCGTGAAGGCCCAGGGGCTGGAAGGCCTGGTGGCCAAGCGCAAAGATTCCAAATATGAGGCCGGAATGCGCTCGGGCGCATGGCAGAAAATGCGCGTCAATGCAGGGCAGGAGTTCGTTATCGCCGGCTACACACTCTCGCCCAAGAATTTCGATGCGCTGGTCATCGGTTATTATGATGGCGATAAGCTCATCTACGCGGCTCGCACGCGCAATGGGTTCACCCCGGCGTCACGCGCCGAACTGTTCAAGAAGATCAAACCTCTGGAAATGAGCGAGTGTCCGTTTGCCAATCTGCCGGAGAAGAAAGCGGGGCGTTGGGGCGCCGGTCTCACCGCGACGAAGATGGCGGAATGCCGATGGCTCAAGCCGGTGCTTGTGGGGCAGTTTGAATTTGTGGAGTGGACCGAGGACGGTCATTTGCGGCACAGCCGTTTTGTGGGGCTTCGGGAGGACAAGAAGGCGAAAGACGTAAGCCGAGAACGTTAAACGGAATGACGGAGGAGGCCCCAGAGAACGGTGAGAGTCACCGCAGGGGCTTCGGCGGGCCACTGCGTAGAGTCTACGCGATTCCGTCGCCGACGGGCACGCCGTGGCTGCAAACGGCCCCAGCAGCCCGCCCGTCATGCGGACCTAGGCCGGTGGATCCATCGGCTTCGGCAGTCCAGCGGGAACCAGCGCAAATCGTCGGCACCGCCTGCCACCTCTGCCGGATGGGAATGGACGCCCAGGCCGGCGCGAAGGCATCACAGCCCGTTGCAACGGGTAAGAACCAGGCAATAGGCGACAATGCGGGTGAGGAGTTAGGGCGCCCGCTCGACCACGTTTGCCCCTGCCTTGACTGTTCAATAATCGGCTTGGCGAGCACATAAATCCCCTTCACCCGTTGAGCGTCTGGAATAGCCGATGATATATGGCAAATATTCCTCCCTTCCTGAGTGCCAGTCCACTGGCTTTGAGCCAAATTTGCGATCCCGACCATTTCTAGTTTGGCCCCATGTGCGCGAAATGTGCAGATTCCCGTTTGCCGCGATCTATAATATTGGACACAATGGCCCGAAAGCATGAAGCGGTCACACTATTGAAGAACGGCCTCTCGCCGACGAGAATCGCCGCGCAGATGGCCGTCAGCACAGAAACGATCATGGGATACCTATGCAACCAAGTCGGTGAGGGTGCCATTCTGTTATCGGACATTCTCTTCGCCATCGATGGTGAAACGCGGGCGGCCGTGAAGGAGATCCAATCTTCAGGAGCAAGGTGGAGCGAGTACCACTTCCGTCAACTCGTCCACAGGAAGTACCCGTCCATCTCGCAGAGCGACGCCTGGGTCTACTACCATCTCAGTTCACCGACGGTTTATCTGGGCGATATGTACACTTGGCTCTATGTCTGGGAGCAGCTTCTACATGGTTACATTCGTGGAAGGCTCACGCAGGCATTCGGTCCTGATTGGTGGCGTAAGGGTATACCGGAAAACATCCGCTCGGAGTGCGCGGCGGCCCTGGAGCGCGATCCTGAGCCGGCCGCCGAGCCGTACTGCTATACGACGATCATTCACTTGAAGGACATCTTTGAGCGAAGCTGGAGAGAGCTATCGAAGGGCCTTCCGCCGGCCGCAGCGGCTGATCGAAAACGCTTTTTGTCGGGGCTGACGCGATTGAACCAAATCCGAAACCGCGTGATGCACGCCGCAAAGGGGATCGTGCCGAGCGAGGACGACTTCCGCTTCTTGCGTGAGTACCTCAATTTCGCGTGCCCAATTCGCTTGCCCAACGTGGGCGAAGGCGAAGTAGTCGCAAGCCCAAACGGCGCTGTGCGCTCGTAGCCGTCTTACTTTAGTCCGTCACCTGGCTCCGATGAGAGCGTGAACTCAGAGCCGGCGTTTTCGAATTTCACTCCAGACTTTAACCGGCCCGCAACCTCCGAGCCGCTCCCTGAATCTCAGGATTATGCACGTCGTGCGGAAAGAAGAGTTGCCCTTGATCGGCAGTTCTTACCACTTTGTAGGCGCCGAGCAGGGAGATGTGGCAGTGTCGTTGTTTCTGGTGGGAAGTGCAGCCGGGGCAGGGGGCACCGCTACACTTCCACGATTACGACGAGATCATCCTGGTTCAGGAAGGGGTCTCCCGGCTTGTGGCGGGCGATGAAGTACGGGAAGTGAGCGCCAATGACGTGATCGTCATTAAAGCCGGCACGCCGCATGGATTTGTCAATATTGGGGCGGGCGTCCTGCGGCAGGCCGATATTCACGTCAGCCCCCGCTTCCATCAGGAGAACCTCGCCCCGACTGCCACATCACGCCGCGCCGGACTTCCGCAGTGATGCGGGCGGCACAGTGTAGAGTCTACGGTGCCTTTTTCCGTCTGGCCCTGGCGTTCTCAAACTCTTGGATCTGCTGTTCGAGCGAGATCCCCCTCGCCGCCGCCAACCTCTCAGCCAACAGTACCGACGGATTCCCTTTGCCTCGGAAGAGTTTGGACAGGTGATCCGGGCCGACGCCTACCGCAGCGGCCAACTCGGTAAAATTCAGTTCCGGGCGAATGGAGGATCGCCTGCCTCTCCTATCCGTGTGCGCAAATTGAGATTCAACCGGCATTGGCGAGGGTGGTGTGGTTGCAGTCGTCACGGACGAAAGTTCGCCTTCCGCGATGGGCTCACCCGCCCACTCAATCATCCGGTTGAACATTCGAAGACCGTGCCAGAGCCGCTTCATTCCTGCTGATATTCGCAAAACGGCATGGCTTATTCAATCGCGACCAGCTTTGGTCGATTTCCCTCACTGCACTTTTGGATTCGCCGCCAGGTAGTCGTTAACCAGCGCGTCGAGCATGTCCGCCAACCACTTTCGCAACAGATCCGCCATTTTGGCGCTGGTATTCATTCCGATTTCAGCATCGCTCCATGTTTGCGCCGGTGCGCCGATCCGATTGTCGCGGTTTAAGGTCGCAGGTTGGTAAACCGCAACGCGAACCTGGCCGACGCACGTGAAATTCAAACAACTGGCGAAAACCGAGACGTAAACAAACGCCCCAGTTCCGGGATCTGTCACGTGGATTCCGCCCTTACGCAATCGAAGCTCCACGTCAGTTCGAATTTGGTCGTCCCTGAGTCCGAATTCGTTTGGCTCAGCACTCTCGATGCGCGTGTGGACTTCGCCTAAACCTTTCAACATGGCCCGACGTTCGGCGACATCGGGGGTTTGTGAAAAGGCGCTTGGAACGAGAAGGGCGGACAGTGTCATGCAACTCACGATCAGCCCAGGAGTGTGGGGGTGAAACGATCTTGCTGCACGGCGGCAGCGGTTTATCGATGCACGTCCATTACCCGAACTTGCATCCAGGCCAACCAGGGAAGTGACCATTGTAGGCAACCTTCAAAAGGGCAATTGTAACTCGGATCATACAAAATGAAACCTGCCATTTCGCAACGATTGAGGGTTGGCGGTCTCCGAATCCAAAGTTCTACGGCTCTTGGCTGAGCGAATTAAATCTCTCCGGCGCGCGAAGGGGTGGTCTCAAGAGGTGTTTGCCGAACGTGCCTCAATGCAGCGCAGCTACTTGGCGGATCTGGAACGCGGGCACCGGAACCCCTCGGTGCGGACGCTGGTGAAGGTCGCAAACGCATTCGGAGTGCCGGTAGCGGACCTGCTGCAAAACTTCAAAGGGGAGCCGGCCGGGAAAACCGCTCGGCGCTAATTTTGGTGTTCGGTTCGGCGGTTGGTCGGTTGCCTGTGGGCGAGATCGAGCGGGGGGGAGAGCAACGTCACGCTTCAAACACTCAAGATTCTGGCGGACGCGCTAGCAGTGAAGATTGTCGATTTGGTGAAGGGGCTTTGAAATACCTCGGATTCCCCCCCCGACGTGATTGAGGCGGCCTAGCCCTGCACGAAGATCGAGCCCCGGTCATCGCGCCGAGCAAATACCCGTCTTGGGTTCACTCTGCATGAAAAGGCGAGCTGGATGGAGATGTGGGTGCGTGAGCAGGCCAAGGCCAAACCGCGCTAAACCGCATCGCATGAGGCACCGCGTGGCGTTGGTCGTTGCGGCGCTTTTCCCGGCCGTGGTGGTCGTTGGTGCGGGCAACTTGGGTTCTGGTATGCCCCAGGCTCGGGGGCGGCTGTCCCCCCCAATGGGCCGCCGGTGCGTAGACTCTAAACAGGGGGGCGGTGGCGTCCCGACATTCCTTCACGGGGGCGCCGATGTGATCGATTCGGCTGCCCTTGACTCGAAGGGCCACTTACCGATATACCACTTTCCTGGCACAACCCTTTCCGAGTGCAGTCCCG
>Ga0181538_10001409_pt1 | contig 27109 bp, 23 predicted proteins | sample PEATcosm2014_Bin_40_FD_119773 | JGI IMG/M metagenome (GOLD analysis project Ga0181538, IMG submission 119773) | Peatland microbial communities from MTU Mesocosm Facility, Houghton, MI, USA - PEATcosm2014_Bin23_30_metaG | ecosystem: Environmental > Terrestrial > Soil > Wetlands > Peat | place... | reverse complement strand
GAGCGCTGGCGACCTTACCGCACCGTCGCCAGTTGGTATATGTGGCGCGCCTTCGAACGCGCCGGGTATAAAGTCACCAACAAGTTCCGCCCACGCCCCGTCCGCCGCAACAAAGAACGTGCGACACGCAAAACCAAAAAGAAATAGGCTGCTTACGGTTTGATGGAGACTTCGCGCACCAGAAGAAACATGGCTGCGAGGCTCAGGAGGAGAACTGCGCCTTCGTAGCGCACGGAAGCGTGATGGAGGCGGTTGAAAGCGACGCGGCGCTGATCATTCTCAGGCGTGTTCTGCACGGAGACCATTTCCTTCTTCAGGCCTTCCATGCGATTGCTGACGGTGAATTGCGACGCAGCCGTCAGCAGCACCATTAACACGATGCAAAGGCTTGCCGGCGATGTGAAGCTGGCGAAGCTGTGCGTCCGCAGGAGCCGTGCAACCAGGAAAATCAAGCCCAGTAAAATTCCGGCAAAGTGCAGCCGCGCTAGCGAAAATCCCACCATCATGCCGGCGGCATCGCGGCTGCCGAGAATCGCGAACGCTCCGGGAGCGACAACAAAGCTTAGGAATGCGTCCGCCCCGAGCCACAAGCTCAGACAGAGAAATTCCCCTGTGCGGAGAAATTGCGACATGAGCGACATTTGCAATGGCGAAATTGGCGCGGCCGTAGATCGTTTCTACTCTATCGCGCCTTGCAAGTTACGCAAGGCTCTTACGTAAGATACGGTATTCGTCACCATGTAGATGGGTGTGACGAACAGTGAGATCGTTCCCCATGGGCCAAGCATCAGATTCTTCCCCATGAATTCCCAATAGTGCTTGCGAATACAGGTCTTGCACAGATTCCCCTGCAGGATTTTGGTCTGGCGTGCGAACAGCATGCCGATATTGCGATGAAAAGTCACTGGGGTAGTTTGTCTCATGCTCTTGCAGGCCTGACACTGCCCCGGATTGTTAAAGGCATTCATTGCAGGGACGGGATTGATGGCGCTCATGATTCTCCATGTGTTGTGCAATCGAAGGATGTTTGTCGAAACTTGGTCATACCTTGAATAGCTACAGGCATACCGGGAATAAGCATTTTTTACGACAGAATGGTGGTTAATGATGTCATCAAAACTAACCACCACCCGGAGGCGATGCTTTGCGACGCATTATCCCAATTCAACGGGCATTGCGCAACGTGTAGCTGGGATGAACCCTGAACTCCATTTTGGGCACACCATCGGGCCTGAATCTTCGACTTCAATTGGGAATGATGCTAGAACTGAAGTGGTGGGCGATAAAGGATTTGAACCTTTGACCTCTCGCGTGTGAGGCGAGCGCTCTAACCGCTGAGCTAATCGCCCGTCCTGGAACGGGTAATCCTGTAACGGGTAACCGTTGCAACGGGCCGCCCGTCAAACTGTAGAGGGAGATGCATTCGCGCCAGCCAGCCGCGCGTCCCATGTTCTATTTGTAGCAGGAAGAGTAAGGGTTTTCAACCAATGCCGACGGTCACCTCTCAAATCGTCACGCAATTGCAGCGCTCGATCGCGCGCGCCATTTACGGCAAGGAAGATGTGATCCAATTGGCGCTGGTAACGCTGCTGGCGCGTGGCCACCTGCTGATCGAAGACGTTCCCGGCGTGGGCAAAACCACGCTGGCGCAGGCGCTGGCCAAATCCTTTCACTGCAGCTTCCAGCGCATCCAGTTCACTTCCGATTTGCTGCCGAGCGACGTCCTTGGTGTCAGCGTCTACAATCCGGAAACGCGCGAATTCGAATTCCGCCACGGCCCCATCTTCGCCAACATCGTTCTGGCCGACGAGATTAACCGCACGACGCCCCGCACGCAATCGGCTTTGCTGGAAGCAATGAACGAGGCGCAGGTGACCGTGGATGGGCGCACGCTGCCCTTGCCGCAACCGTTTCTGGTGATCGCCACGCAAAATCCCGTGGAGCATCACGGCACTTACCCGCTTCCGGAATCCCAATTGGACCGCTTCCTGATGCGCGTGAAGATGGGTTATCCCTCGCACGAAACGGAGCGCGCGATTTTACGCAGCCGCACCACGGACGACCCCGTTACAGCGTTGGAACCGGTGGCCGATGTTGCCGATGTTTTCGCCATGCAAGAAACGGTGGCGCGCGTTCGCGTGGACACGAGCTTGCACGATTACGCCCTGGAGATCGTGAACCGCACGCGCAAGTCGGACCAACTTGCCCTCGGGGTCAGTCCTCGCGGCACGCTGATGTTGCAGCGTGCGGCACAGGCGCGCGCCTTTCTGGACGGCCGCGATTTCTGTCTCCCCGATGACTTCAAACAACTGGCGATTCCCGTTTTCGCTCATCGCGTGGTGCCCAGCGCCCGCCATGCTTCATTGCAGAAGAAATCGGAGAGCACGGAAAATGTTTTGCGCGAAATTGTGGAATCGGTGCCCGTGCCAGTGTAACGCAGCGGCGTTTGCAAACGCCGATCAGTGAATTCCTGGATGAAGCAAATGCCTTCCCTTTCCACCACCTTCGCCAATCTGCTGGCCAAATCCGATCGCCCCGCGGTCCGCGCCTTCTTTCTGTCCATGGCTGCCCTTAGCGTGGCGCTGATTCTTGCGCTCTATTCCGGGGCTGCCGCACAGCTGGGGAATTTATTCCTGGCGAGCGCGACGGCCATCACCGCCCTGCTCGTAGCGGCCTGGGTGTCCATCACGCTGGTTCCCGTTCTGGCCAAACGCACAGCGCTGCGGTGGATTGGCTACCGCATGGAGTACCGCGTCACGCGGGAAGGCTGGATCTACATGGTTGGGATCGTTCTGGTAGCGATGGCGGCCATCAATACCGGCAACAACCTGCTCTTTCTAATCCTGGCTTGCCTGATTGCCAGCATCCTGATGTCGGGAATACTTTCTTCCGTCACGCTGACCGGCGTCGAGATGAGTCTGAACCTCCCGGAACATATCTTCGCGGGGCAAACGGTGCGCGCCACGGTCGAACTGGTGAACCAGAAGCTCACGCTTCCCTCGTTTTCGTTGCGCGTGGAGGGAGTGAAAAAAAAGGGAGCAACCGCGGCGGCGCTACTGGAGACGCCGGTCTACTTTCCGTACATTCCCAGAAAGGCTTCGGCACGGCAGACCGTGCCGATGTTGTTCTCGCGGCGCGGCGTCTATCACCAGGAAGCGTTTCGAATCGTGACGCGTTTTCCGTTTGGCTTTCTGCAAAAGGCCCGGCGGCTAGATCTTTCCACGAAAGCTCTTGTATATCCTTCCGTGGAAGCTACACCGGAATTCCTGGAGGTCCTGCCCGGCATTCAGGGAGCGATGGAAAGCCAATTGAAGGGCCACGGCCAGGATCTTTACGCGTTGCGGGATTACCTGCCGAACGACAGCGCGCGCCACGTCCACTGGAAGGCATCCGCGCGTCTGGGCGTATTGATGGTGCGCGAGTTTGCCCGCGAAGACGATTATCGCGTGCTGCTGGTTTTCGACCCGTACAGTTCCGCGGCGCATCCCAACTCTTCCGAGAACGAGCGCTTCGAGCGCGCGGTGAATCTGTGTGCGGCGATTGCCTGGAATTTTCACGAGCAAAGTGCGCAACTGGAATTCCGCAGCGCCGGGGCTGAAGTTCCGCTGGCCCCCGCTACGGAAAACATTTTCGCGATTCTTCGGCATTTGGCGCTTGTGCGGCCTTCCGCTCCCGCTCCGGATCACGATCTGCTTTCGCGGCTCGCGGCGGATCCTGATTTCTGCAAAATTGTAGTAACTTCTCAAGCCCACGGTTCCATTCCCGCCGAAATCTGGAACTCCTCCTACGTCGTCTTCGCTGAGGATTCCCTGCCCTGATCATTTCCCTTCCCGGGGGGCGCTCCCAGCGTCGTTTCGTGCGAAACTAATCGCGGCGATGCTGACCGGACCCGCACTCACACGTTTTCGCAAGAATCTCCTGGCGTGGTTTTCGCAATTCCAGCGCGATCTGCCGTGGCGCCAATCCAAGGATGCGTACCGCATTTGGCTTTCGGAAATCATGCTGCAGCAAACACGCGTCGCCACGGCCATTCCTTATTACCAGCGCTTCCTGGAACGCTTCACCGATGTGCAGTCCCTTGCCGAAGCGCCCGAAGATGAAGTGCTGCGACTGTGGTCCGGCCTGGGATATTATTCGCGCGCGCGTAACCTGCAAAAGGCCGCTCAGCAGATCGTGGCTCTTCACGGCGGCGTTTTTCCAGCCACGGAGCCGGAAGCATTGGCCCTTCCGGGAATCGGCTCCTACACCGCCGCGGCAATCCTCAGCATTGCCCACGGCCAGAAACTCGCCGTGCTGGATGGAAATGTTGCTCGTGTACTGGCTCGCCTGCAGGCCATCCGCGGGGACCTTCGAGCCAGCGGCCGTTGGCAGGGACTCCAGACAAATGCTGACGCGCTGCTGGCGCAGGATGCGCCGGGTGACTGGAACCAGGCCATGATGGAACTTGGCGCTACTCTGTGCTCGCCTAAATCGCCGCAGTGCCTGCTGTGCCCTGTCAACGAATTTTGCCGGGCGCGCAAACTGGGGCTTGCCGATACCATTCCAGCGAAACGCAAGAAGCGTCCCATGGTGAAAATTCGACTCGTTGCCGCCGTCCTGCTGGATTCCCAGGGCCGCACGCTGCTTCTGCCACCGCCAAAGCGTGAGGCTGGCGCTAAGCGGAAAGCCGATGTTGGTGCATTGGTCTCGCGCATGTGGCACTTCCCCACGACCGAGGTCCGCCGTAATGCCCCTCTCGATTTACGCGATTATCTTCAGAAGTCGCTATTTGATGGCCGAAAAATTTCGGCAACGTTTGAACTGTTGCGCAAAGTTCGCCACGCGGTTACGTATCGCGCGATTACGTTGCAGCCTTTCCGGATCAAGCTGAAGAAACTCTCACATGTTCCCGGGGCAAAAATCCTCTCGCTCGACGAGCTCTCTTCTGTCCCCATCTCTAACCTGACGCACAAAATTGCCCGCGCGGCTCTGGATTCTTGACTAAGCCAAAGATCGCCGGTGGCCTCGGCGCCTCCTGGACTCTTAACCCCTGCTGCCGGTCGGGATAACCCTTTCGTTGCCCGCCATCCGGTCCACGCTCGCCCGATGCTATTCTGGAAGCTGCGCCATGGCCTCTCCCGCCGCATCTTCTGGAACTTCGCTTCCGGCCGATCGCTTCTATCGCACGGCCCTGTTCTTCCTTGTCCTATCGAGCGTGCTGGCGCTGGTGGCGACCGGGAAGCTCGACGCCATCAGCAACATTGTTGCGCCGCTGTTAATTCTCTTTAAAGGAATCCGCTGGTGGCGCGGCTATCCCGCGGAATTGCGACAAACCACCGCCACACGTTTCGTACTCGGCTACATGTTGATTATTCCCGCGGATGTGCTGTTCTTCTCCCGTTCGCTGGCCGAGGGCAACGGTAATCCCACGATTTACGCCGCGCTGCTGGCCTCTGTCCACTTTCTTCTGTTCGTCATGGTGCTGCGGCTTTACAGCGCCGTGACGGATCGCGATGCCATCTTCCTGGCGATGCTGGCGTTCGCCGCGCTGCTGGCCGCCGCTGTCTTCACCGTGGACACCCACTTCCTGTTTTTCTTTCTGGCGTTTTTGCTTTTTGCGGTGGCCACTTTTGTTGGCCTCGAGATTCGCCGCGGCGCCACTGGCGCGGTCTTTCCCCCGTTGCAGGCGCGATCGACAGCCGAAAACCGATTCCACCGCGCCCTGGCGCTCGCTGTGCTGAGCGTGGCGATTGGCGGCATCACGTTCGGCTCCATGTTGTTCTTTTTCTTCCCGCGATTCAGCGCGGGGTATCTCGCGCGAGGAGGCTTTCAGCCCTCACTGATGAGCGGCTTCACCGATGATGTGGAACTCGGCCAGATTGGCGAGATCAAGCAGAACAGTTCGGTGGTGATGCGAGTGCGCACGGGGTCGCCGGTCAATTATCCGATGTTGCGGTGGCGCGGCATCGCGTTGAGCAATTTTGACGGCAAACGCTGGTCCAATAACGAGCCGGACCGGAGAATTCAATCTCCCGCCCAAGATGGCTGGATCAATCTGGCGAACCGCAAGGATTTTGTGGCCCCACGCGCCACGGAGATTCAATTCACCATCCTGCTGCAACCCATCGCGAGTGACGCGCTGTTTGCGCCCGCGCAGGTGGTAAGGATGCGCGGCAACTTCTTCTCCGAAGCTGCCACCTATTACGATTCCGTTCGCAATAGTGCGCTGTACCTGGATTCCACGGGGTCTATTTTCAACAGATCCCACAATTATTCGCAGATCCGCTACGAAGGCATTTCCATACTCCCGCAGTCGCGGCCCGTGCAAGCCCGCTCCGCAGGCTCCGTTTATCCTCAGGAGATTCGCGATACCTACCTGCAGCTTCCGCACGCGCTCGATCCCCGCATTCCAGAGTTAGCCCGGAGGATTACCGCCTCGGCGGGGAATCCGTTTGATAAAGCCGTGACCATGGAAAGTTACCTGCGCGACAATTTCGCCTATACCCTGAATCTGACCGGCAAGCCCGGCGACGATCCGCTGGCTCATTTCCTCTTCGAGACCCGCGCGGGGCATTGCGAATATTTCGCTTCCGCCATGGCCATCATGCTGCGCACGCTGGACATTCCTTCGCGTGAAGTGAACGGTTTTTTGCCAGGCGAATTCAACGACGTCGCCGGCGACTACATCGTGCGCGCCAGCGACGCGCACAGTTGGGTGGAAGCCTATTTCCCCGGAAGCGGCTGGGTGACGTTCGATCCCACTCCGCAGGCGGCAGGCGAAGCCGCTGGCTTGCTTTCCCGTATGGCCTTGTACTTCGACTGGTTCCAGCTCAACTGGAACGAGTGGGTCATCAATTACGATTTCTCCCATCAGGTCCAACTTGCAAGAAACATGCGGCAGGGCTCCACGGACTGGGTTGGGATTACGCGCCGCAAGTTCGAGCAGATGAAACATCGCAGCATGAATAGCCTGACAGGGTGGCAAGCCGTTCACCCTTGGCTCAGTATTCTGTTTCCCATCGGGTTGGTGTTTGTGCTGGTGGTGCTGCGCTTCGATTGGATTCGCACTGTGGTGCGCCGGATTACCCTTTCCTGGCAACTCCGGCATTCCGAAGGAGAACGCAAGAATCCGCAACTTGCCTCGCGCTTGTATACGGAGCTACTGCGTCTCCTTGAAAAGCGCGGTTTGGCCCGGCCGATCACGCAGACTCCTCTGGAATTTGCCACGTCCGGCGGACTGCAGCCCGAACTTGCCGGCCCGCTTCGTGAATTCACGGAGTTGTACGCGCAGGCCCGCTTCGGTGACAAGCCTTGCGATTCCTTCCGCCTGCGTGCCCTGATGGAGCAAATTCGTTCTGTTCCCCGATCCCGCTAGCCTTCTTTTGCGCGGCCAGTTCGCCATTCTCACACCGTCGTTGCGCGAAGGATGTGGCCGCCCCTGTCGGACAAGGTGCCTCCACGATTCGCAAAATAGCGCTGACGAATTGAGGCCGGGCCGAGATCTTCAATTTCGCGAAAACCAAGTGTTGTCAGTTTGGCGTGAAGCTCGTGCGTTTCAAAATCGCTGCGAAAGGCCTCTCCTACGGAAGCAACGCGCGCGGCGAGCACCTCTCGCGCGGCGGCGTATTCACGGTGACCGGCAGCTGAATCTGGGGGATTGCTATAGTCGAACACAACGTGGGCGCCACCCGGCAGGTGCGCGATGAAATCCAGCGTCGAGTAGACAGCCTGCTCGGTCAGATACGGCACAACGCCCAGCCAGCTGAAAAATGTCTGTTGCGCTGGATCAAGGCCGACAGCGGCGAGACCGTTTGCCAGAGTTTCCTTCTCGAAATCTACCGGAGCAAAGGTAAGCGTAGGAGGAATGGGGATAGCCACTTCGGTGAGGCGTTGACGCTTCCAAGCTTGCGTCGCAGGATGATCCACCTCAAAAACGTGAAGATGTTCACCGAACGCGTTGCGGTAGGCGTAGGTGTCCAGCCCCGCTCCAAGCACCACCAGTTGCCGGACACCGCGCGCGACAGCAGCCGCCAAGGCATCCTCGGCGAATCGCGTTCGCACAGCAATAAATAGGCGCAGGAATCGCCGGGAGGGATTGTTTTGCGCCTCGCGGACCGCCGCTTCAGCATCCGCTCCCAGAATGCGCACGGCCAGCGGATCGGAAAAGATGCTTCCGTGCTCGAGTACCTGGTGGACGGCGCGATGCGAGGCCGCTCCAAGAGCGGTGCGGCTTGGTTGTCCGGGTTGCATCGGAAAAGGGTAGTGGCCTTGGCCAAGGCCGTCAATCACGCAATTGGAAACTTAAGGGATTGTCACCCCACGGCTCAGAGCCGCCATCTGGGCGCCTTCGGAATCGCGCACCACAATGCGCAGCAAAAACGTGCCGGCCTGCAGATCATATCTGGACCTGACATTGAGGCCTGCTTTGTTCATCCTTCCCAGCGTGGAATCCCGCAACTGCATTTCGACGACCTTTTCTGAACCGGTAACCAAATTCCCATTTCCATCAAAGATGGCCGTTGCGATTGTCAATTTGTCAGTGTTGCGATCATCGGCCTTGCGGAATTTCAAGGTGCCGGTTTGGATATGGACCAGGACCGACAGATGTTTACCGGCCGCATTATTGAAATACTGCGTCTGGCATCCGATGGGCAGATCGTGTAATTCCCCTTGAGAGTAAACCGCCTGGCGAATCTCGTCTTTGGCTGCGGCTTCGGGATCGGCCTCGCCATGCGGGGCGAAATAGCCATGGCGAGCCTGGAGCGAGCATTTTTCCTTGCTCGTCAAAGTTACTTTCAAGTGGTGGTACTTGCCATCGGGCTTTAAGTTATCGGGCGTAAACCCGAGGACGTAGGAAACTTCCGGCTCCGCCGCTGCTTGCAGTAGACCCTGGTCAATGTCATTGCGGTTGTGAAAGAAAATCCCGCCGGTACCGTCGGCAATTTCCGCGAGCACGTCATTCTGCAAGAACTCTTCCGTCTGGATGAGCCGCGTCTTCTCAGCGCTCGGCGCAACATTGCTATCCGCCTGAAACATCGAGGAAACATACAAGCCGCGTGCATCAATCGTGTTGATGACAACATTCGACCTCGTAGCCCGATCAATACTGTCGGCGGTCTGTTGTTGGACCGAAGGGGCCTGGAAAAATCCCGGAGACATCAATACGACGGTTCGCTGTCCCGGCAAAGCGGTCATCCTGCGAATGAGTTCGTCAAGCATTTGGAACGCCTGGCGCACCTGGAATTCCCCAAGATTGAGCGCGCGCCGAGCCGCCGACTGCACCAGAGGCTCGGCCTGATGAGCGTTGACCTTCGCGCAATACATGGCGTCCTGGATCGCCACTCCGTAGGCTTCGCGATCGTTTGCCTCCATAATCTGATAGGCCTCGTAATAGCTCATCGGCGGGCAATCCATTGCCGAGGTCTGTGCGTGCGGCATGATGCGCTGGATGGCCTCATTCAGTTTCGCCTGGTCTCCGTTAAAATCCTCGAGCACTTGGCCGGAAGTCGTGAGGATGGCGAAGCGGTCGCTTGCCTGCATGGATCCCAAGAGCTTCGTGGCAGCCTGCTTTGAAAGCATGGCATCGGCCATGGAAAGATGAAGGTCATCGAAAAAGAGTGTGACAAACCTTTGCGGCAACTGCGGCGCTTTCACCGGCACTGGCTCTTCCGGGCTTGCGTCTGCCGTCCCCATTTTCACGGTGGAGACTTGAGATGCGGGCGTCTCCACGGAAAAAGTCGAAATGAGCTGCCGCTTGCGGTTGTCCTCGAGCTGAAAATCTTCCTTTTTCAAATTCGGGATTACTTTCCCGCTTGCATCGCGCACCACCACGCGTACGAGAACCAGGTTTACGCGCACTTTGAACGTGGCGGGAGCATCGCGGGAGCTGAGTTCGTCCGGCGGCAGGTTCGCGTCCGGCTTTGGGGCTTCTTGCGGCGTACTTGGCGGAGAGCTCCGCGAAGCGGCGGGAGGAGTCTGGGCGGCCGCAGACGGCAAGTGAGCCACCAAAATAACGCCGGCCAGAAGGGTGAGCCAAACGGTGTTCGGGAGACTGCTCGAAGCGCGGCCAAGAATGAATCTCGCCATGCGCCCTCCATTCCTGCACGTTGTCAAGACTAGTGTGCAGCGCAGAAGCTGTCAACGCGCGTTCGTGGTCACCCTAATTTAAGCAGGCGGAGGGCGTTGCGCGGTCGATGGCGAAGAGAGAGCGGCGGCGACACTTCCAGCGCGCGTCGCCGGAAGGTCGAGATGAAAAAGCGATTACTTGGCGTAGACGAGCAGGGTGAAAGTGTCTGGCAGAATCGCCGGGCGCGGGCGAGGATTGTCCGCGGTTGCGGCTGGCGCTGGACCGAATTCCGCGGTGACAAGATAGACGGAGTGCGTGGCGTAGTCGATTGCCATGGTGCGGGCGCCGCGCTGCGTCTGAATCATCTCCACCGGAGAGAATTTCGTGGGGGAGTCTTCATGGGCGATCGTCAAGGTGCCGTCGCCGCAAGAGGCGAATGCATAGCCGGTGACGGGATCGAAGCGGTTCGCATCCACTCCCTGGCCGATGGGAACAGTGCCGATGACCTTGCCGGTGTTGCCATCCACGAAAGTCATGAGCTTGTTGTGGCAGCCGACCACCAGAATTTCGTGCGCGGCGTCAATCGCCAATCCAGAGGGAGATTCGCAGGGCGTGAGGGGCCAGGTGTTTTCGATCTGCAATGTCTTTGCGTCGAACTTGACGAGAGAACTCTTTTCCTCCAAGTTGACGAAAATATTCCCTTTGCCGTCGGTCGCCCCAAACTCCGGCTTCCCGCCGAGCGGGAAGGTGCTGACCAGTTTTCCCGCAGCAGTATCAATGGCCGACGCGGTGGCGGCATCACCATTGAATGTGAACACGCGCTTCGAGAATGGATCGTAGATAACGCCGTCCGAATCTTTGTCGGTCTTGATTCTGTCCAGCACTTTGAGGGAGGTGAGATCGAACATGATGGAATCGCCGCTGCCGCCGTCGGTGGTAAATCCTCTGCCGGATTCATTTGCGAACGCGACGCCGTGGGCTCTCTGAGAATCGGGGATGTCGCCGATGATTTTGCCTTGCTCGGGATCCACGACGACGTAGTGCGTGCCACGGGAAATAAAGAGGCGATGCGTGGCGGGATCGACTTCCAGATAGTCCCAACCGCCGGTTCCACCAAGCTTCACTTTCTTGACGAGATGGTAGCCGGAGGCGCCAGTGGATTGCGCGACGGCGGGAATGCCGATCATAGTGAAGATAGCGAACAGCAGCAGCGCGAGAGAAGCGCGAACACAAACATTTTTATGCGACACGGAAAACCTCCAGAAGCGTTGATAGGAGAATAATGGGCCGACTGGCACAATGTCACGTGGAAGATAAATGCAAGATAAATAGAGTCCGGAAGAAGGGCCGTCCCGAGCAGAGAAACCTGTTGTGCGGGAAGCGCGCTATTTGGCCACTGCCGCACTTCCATCTGGGGCATTCCATTGTTGCCGAAGCCCCGTAGTTGAAACATCAAAGAATGCGGTTAGAGCTCATCCGGATTGGTTAACTTTTTTAGATATGCGATGAAGACTGTTTTTCGCACCCACTTTGTATCTTCACTAAACGAACCCCTCGTTGAAGAGGGGTAAGTCTTCACGCTCTTTGGCAAAATCAACTGAAAGGTGTTAACTCTAATCCCGTAGTCACATTGTTGTGCAATTTCCTTCCCGTCAAAGACGCAATCATACTTAACGGGCAGGGCGCTGTAGCCGTCATACATGACAAGGTAGAATGACGAAATTGGGCCGTAGCTCAAGCCAGAGGTTGCCGCCTGCGATTCTGGTTCAATCCCCTTTTCGGAGTGATGCAGAAAGACGAGCAACTCATCCCCGAGACCGTAACCGATAAATGGCCCTAGGTAAAGGTTGGCCCCTTTTTCTAAGCCCTTGAACGGTTGGAGCACTTGAGCTTTATAAACCGCCATTGGATAGTGTTCCGTATCGCCCGACAGAATGCGGATAATCGCTACCAAATCCGCTTGCTTCAACAGGTCTTCAACCTTGACTGGGGCCGGGTCGCTGATTGTAGTTCTTAGTTCCTGAGCTCTGGCAATTTGAGCTGAAAGAACAAAACAGAGAAGCGATGAAAAGAACACTCGACTTTTCACATTCTTCATGTAGAAGAATTTGCACAAAAAACTCGTCAAATCAAGTTCTATTTAGGCCTACGCCTTAGTGCATACCAAGTCGTTTCAACGAAAACTGACATGCCACCATTGCACTGGCCTCCAACGCCGCTCTGCCCCTTATGCTAAAGTTAAAAGGTTGCGCTTCTGCGCGCATTTCGCTCCATGACCAAGGTCGGATTCATCTCTCTGGGTTGTCCCAAGAACCTCGTTGATAGCGAGGTGATGATGGGCATTTTGGCGCGCGAGGGCTACGAACTGACGCCGCGCGCCGACGAGGCGGAGATTCTGGTTGTCAACACGTGCAGCTTCATTGAACCGGCGCAAAAAGAATCCGTCGAAGCGATTCTGGAAATGGCGGAGCACAAGAAGTTTGGCGCGGCCAAAAAGCTGATTGTTGCCGGCTGCCTGGTGGAACGCTTCCGCAACGAAATCCTCCAGCAGGTGCCCGAAGTGGACGCCGTGGTGGGCACGGGCGAAGTCGAGCGTATTCTGGAAGCGGTTGAGGGCGAATTGAAAATCCTGCCCGCGCAACCGCCTTCGTTTCTGTACCACGACTTGACACCGCGCATCGTCACCACGCCAAAACATCAGGCTTATATCAAGATCGCTGAAGGCTGCGATCATCCCTGCACATTTTGCATCATTCCGGAATTGCGAGGCGCATTTCGCAGCCGCCGCTTTGAATCCGTGATTCGCGAAGCGGAGAATCTTGCCGCGGCCGGCGCGCGCGAAATCACGCTGATCGGGCAGGACACAACTTCGTACGGCGAGGATCTTCATCTTCGCGACGGCTTGGCGGTTCTTCTTGAGCGGCTCGCGCAAGTGGAAGACCTGACCTGGGTGCGCTTCCTGTACGCCTATCCGAATCGCGTCACACAGAAACTTTTGGACACGCTCGCCGCTCATCCGCGCCTGGCCAAGTACATTGATATGCCGCTGCAACACGCCAGCCGCAATGTTCTGGCGCGCATGAAGCGTGGATCCAACGGCGATGCCTTCCTGAAGCTGCTGGAACGCATGCGCACAACGATTCCCGGCGTCACCCTTCGCACCAGTTTTATCGTGGGCTTCCCCGGCGAAACGGAGGCCGATTTTCAGGAGTTGTATCAGTTCGTTGCCGCCGCCGAACTCGATTGGATGGGCGTGTTTGAGTATTCCGACGTGGACAATGCCGAAAGTTTTCCGCTGGACGGCAAAGTGGATGCCGACACGATCGAAGATCGCCGCAATCGCCTGATGGCCTTGCAGAAAAAGATTTCGCGCCAGAAATTGCGCGCCTGGAAGGGTCGCGTCGAGACCGCTCTGGTTGAAGGCCCGTCCGCGGATAACCCGCTCGTGTGGGAAGCGCGCCTGGAAGGCATGGCGCCAGAGATTGACGGAAAGCTCTACCTGACGGACATCGAAGTGCCTGGCCCGGCACCGTCCTCTCCCGCGATTGCCGCGCAACCCGGTGATCTGGCTCGCGTCGAGATTACCAAGACCGACGCTTACGACTTAATCGCGCGCGTCGTCGAGATCTTGCCGCGACCCGTCCCGCGCGCACTGCAAAAAATCACCCCGCCGTCCCCACATACTCTCACACGCATCACTACAGGCGCGCCTCTCCGCGTGCTTGGCTAGGATTCTTGGTTAGCCGGCCTGATTACCCGCGCGGCGAGTTCCCCTTAAACTTCAAGAGCGAAAGGAAAGGACTGCGTGTCAGGGGAACAGTTCCCGATAATAGAGATAGGAATCGCTCGGGCCAACCACCATCCAACCGCCGCCTTCGAACTTGCGGGAAACGCTGAAATAGCGAATCGCGCGGCCATCGGGAGGTGGCGCTCCATCCACGGTGACTTCGACTCGCACAAAAGTTACCGGTCCGCCCATTCTGCCGTGCGCTGCCATCGAAGTGAACTCCACGTCTCGCTGCACCTGCTCTGGCAGAGGTTCGACCGGCGTTCCATTGCGAGCTTCCGCCAGGAGCCGCGCAACATCGTTCGGGCCGCGTCCGGAATACTCATTAAGAAGCCGCTCTCTTACTGCATCGCGCATGCCGTCTTCCACGGGGCGGACACGCATCCACGTCTGAATGCCCCCATATGCAATCAGCGCCGCGATGCCGACGATGGCGTGCCACCCTCGCAACTGGAAACTGTATTCGGGCAATTCCTGCCTCCCAAAAAAAATCACGGGCGATCGCAACTTTATTCTCCCTCGAAAGCAGGACAACACCTGCACCACAACGTAGCCGCCGCACCGAAAAGTTAACAGGGGCTGTGAAAACATCGTCGCTCCGCGACAGCCTATTGTTGCCAGGTGGCGACCGTGGCCTTGCTCTCTTGTGCTCATGGGTACCCTTTGTGGTAAAACACTTTCTTCGATATGAAGCACCGCTGCCCCATCTGCAAGAAGCCTACGGACTCCGACGAGCACGCCGATTTCCCGTTCTGTTCGGAGCGTTGCCGCCTGCTCGATTTGGGTGCCTGGGCTTCGGAGAAATACGTCGTCTCCGATCCTATCTTCGACGAAGAAGAACTCCTGGAAGGCGATGGGCCAGCGCCACAAAAGGGCCAGCGTGAACCCGATGAAACCATCCAATAACGCCTCGTCCACCCCGGCGGATTCGACGGCGCAGAAACCCCGCGCTGCCTTTGCGCTGGCCACGGCCTTGGGCACCGGCTATCTGAAGCCCGCGCCTGGCACCTGGGGCTCGCTTGTCGGACTGTTGATTGCCGTGTTGTCGCATCCGTTCACGTGGTTCGTCTTCGTAGGCTACGGCTTGGACAAAAGCATGCATGAAGACGCGCCTTTGCTCTCGGGCTCCCTCGGCGCGCTTATTCTGCTGGTGCCTTCCGTCGCGGTGTGGCTCCTGTTGGCTTATTTCGGAGTGCAAAGCAGCAGCGAAGTTGCTCAGTTTGCGGGAATCAAAGATCCGCAATACGTGGTGATCGACGAAGTCTCAGGAGTACACCTGGCGCTGATGCTCGGCCTTGCGCCGCTCACCACTCCCGCGACATTTTTCCACTCCAGCGATGCAGCGGCCTTCGCCATTTACTCTGGCATGAGTCTTCTCAACTGGAGATACCTCCTGGCCGGGTTCGTCCTCTTTCGGATATTCGACATCGCCAAGCCCTTTCCGTGCCGCCGCCTGGAAAAGCTGTCCGGCGGCTGGGGCATCATGGCCGACGACTGGATGGCGGGGATCTACGCTGCCATTTGTCTGCGTCTCGCGCTACACTTTGACCTGTTGCACTTTCACTTGTTTTAAAGGGTTGTTGCGGTAAACCATCGGCGAAAAAGCGGGTACGGGCTGCGGAATCCCGGCGCCTGCTGTAAAATCAGGCTCCAGTTATGAAACTTGGGTTCGGCTCTTCGGCAGAAAAAAACGGCGTCCCCCGGATTGAGCGCATTGCGCCGGCGGCAGCCATTCCCGGCGGCGAAATCACCGTGTACGGCAGCGGGTTCACCCCACGGCCGGGCGCGCGGCCCGTTGTCCGCTTTGGAGAAGCGGAAGCGCCACTCTCACTTGCCAGCAGCACTCGCTTGATCGCGCGTGTTCCGGAAAACGCCGCAAGCGGAACAATTCAGGTGGTGAGCGCACAGAACGAGAGCCCGCCGTTTCCCGTTTCCATCGGCTTTCAGATTGCCGACAATTTACATCCAGTGGCGAATCCCGCCGTGGATGCCCATGGCAACATTTATGTCACGTTCAGCGGCCCGCGGGGGCAACGCGTGCCGGTCTCGCTCTACAAAATCACATCCAACTACAGCGTAAAACCCTACGTCACTTCGCTGATCAATCCTTCGGGGCTGGCGGTTGACGTGAAGGGCGACCTCTTCGTTTCCTGCCGCCACGACGGCACGATCCATCGCGTAACTCCCGACGGCCAATCAGAGCAGTGGGCCGAGGGCATGGGCACCGCAACGGGCCTTGCGTTCGATCGCGCGGGAAATCTGTTTGTCGGCGATCGCAGCGGCACCATTTTCAAGATCAGTCCTTCGCGCGAGATTTTCGTGTTCGCCACGCTGGAACCCTCGGTCGCCGCCTACCATCTGGCGTTTCATCCTGGCGGGGAACTTTATGTCACCGGCCCGACGACCTCGAGTTACGACCGCGTTTACCGTATTACGCAGGGTGGCGAAGTGATTGTGTTTTATCGCGGACTGGGACGGCCCCAGGGCATCGCCTTCGACCGCGAATCGAATTTGTATGTGGTCGCGTCGTTCGGCGGGCGCCGCGGCATCGTCAAAATCACGCCGCAAGGTCACGCGGAGCATGTGCTCAGCGGCTCCGCCCTCGTCGGGCTTACGCTGTTGCCGACTGGCCGCGCTATCCTTGCTGCCAACAGCGCCCTTTTCACGCTGGATTGGAACGTTCAAGGCCTGCCCCTGCTGGGCTGACGCGCGTTCGCGGATAACGTCATTCACCAGTTTCAGCAACATGCAAACACTCTGCGCTACAATACTGCTCGCCTATGAAAGCGGAAATCATCGCCGTTGGGTCGGAACTGCTTACGCCGGATCGCCTGGACACCAATTCCCTTTTCTTGACCGAAGAGCTGAACAAGCTGGGCATCGAGGTTCTTCGCAAGACCATCGTCGGTGACAATCGCGAATTGCTGGCCGAAGCTTTTCGGGACGCGTTGAATCGCGTGCCCGTGGTGATCGCCAGCGGTGGACTGGGCCCGACGGAAGACGACCTGACGCGTGAAACGGTTGCCGAACTCCTGGGCCGCAAACTGCGCCGCAACGATGACGTCGTCCGGGCCATCGAAGCGCGTTTCCGCAGCTTCAAACGTGACATGCCCACCGTGAATCTTCGCCAGGCTATGGTGCCCGAAGGCGCGGAAGTTCTGGAAAATCCGCGCGGCACCGCTCCCGGACTCTGGCTCGAAGATAACGGCCGAATGATTGCGCTTCTTCCCGGCCCACCGCGCGAATTGAAGCCACTTTTTCTGGAGCAGGTATTTCCGCGGCTGCAGCGACGCGTTTCCGGCGTGCGCATGTTTCATCGCGAACTGCGTGTCACCGGCCTGGGCGAATCGCATGTGGAAGAGCGCGTCCGCCCCATCTACACGCGCTATTCCGATGTGAACACCACCATCCTCGCGGCTCCCGGCGAAGTGCAAATTCACCTGCGCGTTTGGTCTGACGACGCGGCGCAGGCGAACACCGCGCTCGATGAAATGGTCCGCAGTTTTGAGTTGGCGCTCGGCGATCGCATCTTCGCCCATTCGGCCGTCTCTCTCGAGGAAGTCGTCGCCGAAATTCTCACCGCGAATCGCGCCACAATTGCGGCGGCGGAGAGTTGCACCGGCGGCTTGCTCGCCGAACGTCTGACGCGTATTCCCGGCAGTTCCAGTTATTTTCTGGGCGGAGCGGTTTGCTACAGCAATGAGATGAAGACCGCGTGGGCCGATGTGCCTGCCGCGCTGATTCAGGCGAAAGGCGCGGTGAGCAACGAGGTGGCCATTGCCCTTGCCGAAGGCATCCGGCGGCGCGTTGGAAGCATATTGGGAGTGGGCATCACGGGTGTCGCCGGGCCCAGCGGCGGGAGCGAAGAAAAACCAGTCGGCACGGTACACATCGCCCTCGCATCTCCTGAAGGAGTGAAAGAGCGCATTGTTCACCTGCCCGGCGATCGCGAGATGATTCGATTCCAAGCCACGCAGGTCGCCCTGGACATGGTGCGCATACACTTCTTGTTCAACGCTAAGCCTCGTGCAGCGATGTAGCGCAGGGAGGGTCCGCGCTTCCCCGCCGACTACTGGCGGGAGCCCTGCGGCTTTTTCTTTCTTCCGTTCTGTATTTGTCCTTATTCCAGCGCGCCAACTTTCCCCACTCGCGCTATCATTCCTTCCAGCCCCATGCGTCTGTTCATCGCCATCGAGATTCCCCCCGACGTGCGCGCCACGCTCGCGACTCTGCTGAAGGAATTCCGCGCCATTGCGCCACAAGCGAAATGGGTTCGCGCGGAAAACATGCACATCACCCTGAAATTCCTGGGCGAAACCGAAAATGCGAAACTCACAGCAATCCAATCGGCGCTCTCAACGATTCGCTCCAGTCAAACTGTTACGCTGAAGTTCCTCGGTCTTGGCTTCTTCCCGAATGAAAATCGCGCCAAAGTCTTTTGGGCCGGCATCGAATCTTCCGCAAACTTGCCGGCAATCGCGGCGGATATTGATCAGTCCATGCGCAAATTGGGATTCCCTCTGGAGAATCGTCCGTTCACGCCGCACCTCACCCTGGCGCGCTTCGAGCCCCCCGGCATTCCTGCGAATCTTTTCGCGGCGGCGGAAGAACGTTCGTCTCGAGAATTTGGTTCGCTCACCACCCGCGAGTTTCACCTCATCGAAAGCAAGCTCAAACCTTCCGGCGCGGAGTACACTACTTTGCATTCGTACCCTTTTGTGTCGGAGGCTTGAGTTTCCATGGCCGGGATTTTGCCGATGAATCTCCTGCTATTGCTGGGCGCCTATCTGCTCGGCTCGATTCCCTTTGGCCTGCTAGTCACACGGCTCTTCGGCGGCACGGATATAAGGCAATCCGGAAGTGGCAATATTGGAGCGGCGAATGTGACGCGCATAGCGGGGCCGCTTCCCGGCATTCTCACGCTGGTGCTCGACGCGGCCAAAGGTGCGTTTGCTGTGTGGCTAGTCGAGCGCTTTGGCGATCACACTGCCAGAATGATGATATTCGCTGGCGTTGCCGCGCTGCTGGGACATTGTTTTCCCGTTTGGCTGGGATTCAAGGGAGGCAAAGGCGTGGCCACGGGGCTCGGAGTCTTCGCCGCTCTGTGTCCACCGGCTGCACTCGCGGCGGTGGTGCTGTTTGTGCTTATCGTTGTATCTCTCCGTATCGTATCCCTGGCTTCGATCACCGCGGCCGCCGCCATGCCGCTGCTGGTTTACTTCCTTTGGGCGCCCCCACATGCGCCGCCGCTCGTCGTCAGCTTTGGCACGTTGTTTGCCGCGGCACTCATCATCTTCAAGCACAACGCTAATCTGCAGCGGCTCGTCGAAGGCACAGAGCCTCGCTTTGCCTTTCACAAGTCCAAGGGTGACTTCGAATGACAAGGATTGCGATTCTGGGCGGAGGCGGCTGGGGCACCGGGCTCGCCATGGTGTTGTCGCAAAGCCGGCGGCCGCATGAAATCCGATTGTGGGTGCGGGAAGCGGCTATCGCCGCATCCATCCAGCGTGACCGCGAGAATACGGTTTTTCTTCCGGGAGTCGCCATTCCCGCGAGCATCGTGGCCTCCAGCGTTCTTGGCGAAGTCCTTCAAGAGGCGGACATCGTGCTGGGTGTTGTGCCCTCAGCGTATGCGCGCGCGGTGTTCACTCAGGCGTTGCCTTTTCTTCGGCCAGGGGCCGCCATCGTCAGCGCTACCAAAGGCCTCGAGCCTGCCACACACCTGCGCATGAGCGAGGTTATCGAGCAGGTAGTTTCGCTGCGATTCCGCCCCCACCTCGCCGTTCTCTCCGGCCCATCCTTTGCCCTCGAGGCTGCGCGAGGCGAGCCCACTGCGGTCGTCCTTGCCTCCCACGATCGCCCGCTGGCTGCGTTTCTTCAGGAAGAGTTTGCCGGGCCAAATTTCCGCCTGTACACGAATGACGATGTCATCGGCGTGGAGCTGGCCGGCGCGATGAAAAACGTGATGGCCATTGCCGCCGGGGCCTGCCAGGGATTGGGCCTCGGCGCCAATTCGCTTGCGGCGCTGATCACCCGCGGGCTTGCGGAGATGTCCCGCCTCGCCGTCTCCCTGGGCGCGAAACCTGAAACCTTGAGCGGCTTGGCCGGGCTTGGCGACCTCGTGCTTACCTGCACGGGTGCGCTCAGTCGCAACCGCAGCGTTGGTTTTCAACTCGGCCAGGGCCGCTCGCTCGAAGAAATCCTTTCGGGCATGACCATGATCGCCGAGGGCGTGGGCACCACCGCCGCGCTTCTATCGCTCGCGAGCGAACACCAGATCGATTTGCCGATCACCAAGCAAGTGGACGCAATTCTGCGCCACGGCAAGTCACCGCGCGACGCCATCCGCGACATCATGGAGCGCCCGTTGAAGAGGGAGTGATACGCCATGATCAATCGACGCGAATTCCTGCATGATTCGTTTCTCGCGAGCGCAGCTTTTCTTGCGCTGCCCGGCGCTCGCTCTAACCGCTTCTTGATTGAAACGATTCCCCAAGCCTCTGCGCACCGACGCCTCGCAGAGAGAGAACTTCTGCGCGGATTAAGCCGCCTGCAGTTGGGCGGTGAGGTCAGGATGGCCTCGCCGGATGAACGGCCTGCCAATGGTGATCTCGTTTTCCGATTTCTCGCCCAGCCTGAGCAATTCAAGAATCCGGAAGCCTATTCGATTGCCATGCAGGGCGCGCTGGTCGGCTTCCACGCTGCCACGGACACCGGGCTTCTCTCCGCTGTATTTGATTTTCTGGAACACCAGGGGGCTTATTTTGGAATTGACGGGGAAAGTTATCCTCCGGAGGCCGGTGGCAGGCTTGTGCTGCCCGCCGAACACGAAACTTGGGAAGCGACGCCTCGCTTTGCGGTCCGCGGGCTTCTGCCCTGGCCGGATTTCTTGAACTGCATAACCAATTTCAACGATGAAGACTTCCGCGCCTACTTTGAGGCCATGCTGCGGATGCGCCTGAACACTTTTGGCATGCATGTTTACTCGCAACAAGACTATTGGGCCGAGTCCTATCTTTCCTTTGAATTTGCCGGCGCAGGCCATACGGCTTTCCTGGATAACACGGCGAGCGCACGCTGGGAATACCTGCCCGAGCGGACTTCTCGCTTCACGATGGGCGGTTCTCAGTTCTATGACAGCGAGGTCTTCGGCTCCGACGCCACCCGGCTGGGGAGAACTCCCTGGGAAATTGCCGAGCGCACGCGGAAACTTCTTTCGACAGCGCTTTCCTACGCCAAAGCACTCGGCATCGCCACGGGAATTGGATTTGAACCCTACCAGATCCCCGACGAGATTTGGAAAGCACTGCCTCCCGAAGTGAAACCCCCGGAGGACAAACCCGATGCGTTTCATGGAGCGCGTTTCGATATTGAATCCGTGACCGCGCGAAAAATGCTGGAGGCGCGGCTAGGCCAACTCCTGGATGCCTATCCGGATGTGGACCACGTGTGGCTTTGGGAGGATGAACAGATGAACTGGGAGAGCCGCAAGACAGGCATCCCGCTCTCCACCACTCCCTTTCTTCAGGCTCATGAGTTCCTGCGTAGAAATGCACCGAAAAAGCGCATGATTTTTTCCGGCTGGGGCGGCGTGGCACGCAATTTCGAGTACTTTCACAAAAAACTGCCGGAGGACATCGTGTTTGCATGCCTGAACGATAGCCTGGGCTGGGACCCTGTGAATGAAGTTTTCGGAAAGCTGGAGGGCCGCGAACGCTGGCCGATACCCTGGCTGGAAGACGACCCGGGAATGTGGTTGCCGCAATTTCACGTGCATCGCACACAGCGCGACGTCAAGCTCGCGCAAGCCATGGGGTGCCAGGGCATGCTCGGCATCCACTGGCGTCATCGCATTATGGATCCCACCGCTGGGTACCTTGCCCGGGCCACCTGGGACAAGACGCTTACGCCCGATTCCCATTACAAAGCCTACGCCAGCTCGCAAGCCTCCGGGCAAAGGGCTGCCAGTTTGGCGACGATTCTGAGCGACGCCGACCTGCACCAGAAGCTGCTGAACACCGGCACACACGAGCTGGAAGACGGTCACGTGGTCACTCGTGAGTTCTCTGGAGATTACGACGCGGCCTTCGAGTTCTGGAACGACTATGAGCCGTCCAAGGAAATTGTAGCTTCTCAGAAGGAGGTGGCCACCGCACTTCGCGCCATTGCGAACCAGGCGGGATCACCGGTCGAACAGGAGCGTCTGGAATACTTGACCGGGTTTGTGGAGTTTGCCGTTTCCTATACTGATGCCTGGACACTCGCGCACAATTTACAACTGGTTCTCACCAGCGCGGCAAAGCTGAAAAAATCTGGCGATTTGGATGGAGCGCGGAAAAAGGTCAGCCAGGAAGGGCTTCCGCTTTGGAAGCAGCTTGTACCGATAGTCCGTGACACCGTTCTCCGCTACCAAAGAATCGTGGCGACTCGCAATGATCTTGGCCAACTTGCATCTATGCATAACAAGTTCGTCAGGCTCGCGCTGTACCGGCTGCCGCTTTCCATCCAGGAATATTTGGGTGAATTTCCTCCCGAAGCTGAGCAGCTATTTCAGCAAGTTATTCAGCCGGACCCGAATGCCCCAACACGCCTGTTTGTACCCACGCGACCAGGCATCCTGAAAAAAGGCGATCGTGTGCGCATCATGATTATCGCCACCGGAGCTTCTCCTGTTTCAGATGTTACGCTCGATACGTGGGCTCGCGGCATCTCTAGCTGGACGCAAAGCCCGGCCCAATTAATGGGTCGCCGCACCTGGCAAGCCACCCTTGGCCCGTTCGACCCCGAAACAGAACTGGTGGAGTACTACGTTTCCGCCTCTATCGGAGGCACCCGGCATGTCGCCCCACCCAGCGCCCCGCGGAATTCGTATCTGATCACGATGGCTTAGAAGCCGCGTTTAGACACAACTCGGGAGTCCCGAAGTGGCTGCATCCCTTACAGGCAACACGAATACTCGCCTTACTTAGAACCTAGAACTGAGAACTTACAACTCCTGTCTTCCCTTCCCCTGTGGTACTTCCGGTCTAGTTGCACTTGCGCGCCCCCTGTACTTCCGGCCAGCGGCTTTTTGTGGCTATATCCTTCTAAAATCAGTGTGTTGCAAAATGGGCGTCTCTCTCCCATCCCTGGTGACGCGCCTGCGTGCCGGCCGCGTGCGCATCCTTTGGCTAGTGCTCGGTGCGCTCCTGCTTGTCAGCGCGCTCCCTATCGGTTTGTATCATCGCCAGGTGCTGGAACTTAGCCAGGAAAAACTCGTCGACACGGAGCGCGTGCAGCAAACCGAAATGACGCGCTCGCTGGCGCAGGAAGTGCAGTTCTTCGAGTCCAACCTCACGCAGCAGCTCATCAGCGAACGCCAGATTCTCACTCTTACGGGCTTGATTGACAATGTGGAAGACCCCGTCGCCGAGCCCAAAGTCACCAGCTTGCTCGAGAATTTCGTGGACTCGAACCGTAATACCTTCATCTACCTGACTGCCGTGGGGCGTTCCGGCAAGGGTACTAGCGCTTCGCAGGGGAATTTTCGCGCGGAGCAGGATCCCTTCGTGGCCAAGGCGCTGCAGCGCGCTTTCGTGAGCTGCGTGCAATCCGTGAAATTCCGCAGCGATCCCCTGGCACTGGCGCCGGACAACCGGCCCGCGTTCGTCATCGCCGTACCGCTAAAGGATTCCAACGACAACTTCAGTGGCATGCTTGCCGCCGTGGTTTCCCTGGACACGATTCTTCGCCGCCTGCAGGACGCCAGCGTGCGCGGGCGCAGCGTATTCGTTGTCGATCACTACGGGCACATCGTGGCGCACCCGCAGACGAAGACGTTCGTGCCGGGCGAGGACCTGAGCGAGAAATCGCACCTCGTGGCGCAAATCAAGGCCCTGCCAAAGGAACTTCGCAATACGGAAACCGTGCGCTTCACCGAAAAGGAAAATAACCACTCCATTGAAATGGTGGGGACGTACAGCACTTTCCCGGAGGTCAATTGGGCGGTCATTGCGCAGCGCAGCGTGAACCAGGCGCGCGCCGATGCCGGCGTGACAGAACTGAACCAGCAGGCTCTGGCATTCGTGTCCGTGGTCGTTTTGCTCGCTGTCCTGTTCGGCTATTTCTTTGCCGTTGGCATCAGCGGGCCAATTCGCGGTCTGGCCGCTTCCACACGCGCCATCAGCCGCGGTGAATTCCACCAGCGCACGCCGGTTCGCGGGGCCGCCGAAATCAGCGAACTCGCTGAGAACTTCAACCTGATGGCCAGCGACATCGAGGAGTACATCGAGCGCCTGAAGGAAGCCGCGGAGGAGAACCGCGAGCTCTTTATCGGCTCCATCCGCATGCTCGCGGCCGCTATCGACGAAAAGGATCCTTACACTCGCGGTCACTCTGGCCGCGTGGCCAAATATTCCACCATGATCGCGCAGGAGTTGAAGCTTTCCGCCGAGGATTTGGACAAGCTGCGCATTTCCGCCCTGCTCCACGACGTCGGCAAGATTGGCGTGGACGACCGCGTCTTGAAGAAGCCCGGCTCGCTTACGCCGGAAGAGTTCGACATCATGAAGACGCATACCACCAAGGGCGCCAACATCATGCGCCCGGTTTCGCAGCTAAAGGACATGCTACCCGGCATCGAACTCCACCACGAGCACATGGATGGGCGCGGCTATCCTTACGGCATCTCCGGGCCCCAGATTCCGCTCATGGCGCGCATAATCGCCGTTGCCGATACGCTGGACGCCATGACCACCAATCGCCCCTATCAGAGCGCCATGGACCTCGATTACGCCCTGGGGCGCATCAAGGCCCTGACCGGCTCCAAGTTTGACCAGGCCGTCGTTAATGCCCTGGAAGCCGCCGTAAAAGCAGGGAAAATCCGCCTTTCTGCCGTCGAAGTGAACGTCTAACCTCCCTTGTGTATCTCACAAATGCTGTCATCCTGAGCGAAGCGAAGGACCTCAGCCGATCCGATTCTCCTGCCATTCCGTGATCTAGAGCGTTGCCTTTTAGCCCGGCACACTTCCATCTGTTACACTTTTCTTGCGCGCTTCCATTCGAGCGCGCAACGTATGATTACACTATTCGGCAAACCCGAACCCACACTCCTCGAACGGCTGAAGGAATCCGTCGGCAAGACCAAGGACGCCCTTGCGGATACGCTGGATACCATCACGCAGGGTGGCCGGCAGATCGATCCTTCCGTGCTGAAGGAGGTCGAGACCGCGCTGCTTTCCGCCGATCTGGGCGTGAAAACTACGCGCGAAATCCTCGATTCCGTGCGTGAACAGATGTCCCGCAATGCATTGAATAACGGCGATCAGCTCAAGCGCGAAATCAAGGCGCATGTTTTTCGCGCGCTCAATGTCTACGGCGCTTCGCCCAAACTGGCGGACGCCGCGAACGGCTCCGACCCGCGTGTGATTTTTGTGGTTGGCGTGAACGGCGCAGGTAAAACCACCAGCATCGGCAAGCTTGCCAATCGTCTGCGGCTGGATGGCCGCAGCGTGGTGCTCTGCGCGGCGGACACCTTCCGCGCCGCCGCCGTCGAGCAACTCGAAATCTGGGCGCAGCGCAATGGCATTGAAGTGATCAAGCAGAAATCGGGCGCGGATCCTGCTGCCGTGGTTTTCGACGCCATGACGGCTGCAAAGTCTCGTGCTGCCGACGCGGTGATCGTGGATACCGCTGGCCGCCTGCACACCAAATCGAACCTGATGCAGGAACTCGAGAAAATGAAACGTACTGCCGCCAAAGTCATTCCCGGGGCGCCCCACGACATCCTTCTCGTGCTCGATGCCACAACTGGCCAGAACGGCTTGGCCCAGGCGCGCGAATTCACTTCCAGCGTCGGCGTTACCGGCATTATCCTTACCAAACTCGATGGCACAGCCAAGGGCGGCATTGTCGTGGCCATCTCGCGCGAACTCGGCTTGCCCATTCGTTTCGTTGGCACGGGCGAGCAGCTCAACGACTTGGTCCCTTTCGACGCGCAAACTTACGCCGACTCGCTATTCAACTGACACCGTGAACGAACACGACTTCCATTTTATGCAGCACGCGCTGGACCTGGCGCGCAAGGGCGTTGGCCTCGCCAGTCCTAACCCAACTGTGGGCTGCGTCATTGTGAAGGACGGCTCGATCGTCGGCCAGGGTTTCCATCAATATGAATCGCGCGACCACGCGGAAATCGTCGCACTTAAACAAGCAGGAGACCACGCGCGCGGCGCCACTCTGTACGTCACGCTCGAACCGTGCAATCACGCTGGCCGCACCGGCCCTTGCACTGAAGCGATCATCTCCGCGGGAATTGCGCGCGTCGTTGCCGCCATGCAGGATCCCAATCCAAAGACGAGCGGCAACGGTTTTGTTCGGCTGCGCGAAGCGGGCATCGAGGTGGAAACGGGCTTGCTGGAATCCGAAGCGGAAAAACTGAATGAGGCCTTCGCCTGTTGGATCACGACGAAGATGCCTTTCGTAACGCTGAAATCCGCGCTGACCCTCGATGGGCAACTCGCGCTCCCCAGCGCGCGCAAGGGCAAGAAGCGCGTGTGGATCACGAGTGAGGAGTCTCGCGCCGAAGTGCAACGCATGCGCCACGCGTCCGACGCGCTGCTCACCGGCATTGGCACCATTCTCTCCGATGATCCGCTGCTCACGGACCGCAGTGGTTTGCAGCGTCGCCGCCCCCTCCTCCGGGTAATCCTGGACACAAAGCTCCACCTTCCGCTCAATTCGAGCATCGTGCAATCCGCCGACGACGATCTTCTCGTCTTCACCGGCGCCTCCCTGAAATCTCCAAAAGCGCGCAAATTGCAAGCCGCCGGAGTCGAAGTAGTGCAATCAAAATCACGCGCCGGCAAGTTAGATCTCAATGCCGTGCTGAAAGAACTGGGCCGCCGCGAAATTCTCAGCGTCCTCCTCGAAGCCGGCCCTCATCTCAACGCCGCCGCCCTTGCCTCCGGCCTGGTCCACCAACTCGTCCTCTTCTACGCTCCCAAACTCGCAGGGCACACCTCCGTCCCCTTCGTCAGCGCCTTACCATCGCCGATGCACTCTCTCAGCCTCCGCTCCATCCAGCAGTTCGGCCCCGACATCGCCCTCGAACTGGTGATTAAAAATGCCTGCTGACATCTCACAAAAGCGAAAAGCTTTTTCCTTCTTCCTTGCCACTGCGTTGGGTCTTGCCGGAGGAGCGGTGTGCGGTAGCCTGATTCTCAGTTTTTGCTACCTCATCGGAAGGAGTGGCGATACACCTCCAGCTCCGGCTTGGACCATTTCATGGGCCGCGGTTT
>Ga0181538_10001405_pt1 | contig 27150 bp, 21 predicted proteins | sample PEATcosm2014_Bin_40_FD_119773 | JGI IMG/M metagenome (GOLD analysis project Ga0181538, IMG submission 119773) | Peatland microbial communities from MTU Mesocosm Facility, Houghton, MI, USA - PEATcosm2014_Bin23_30_metaG | ecosystem: Environmental > Terrestrial > Soil > Wetlands > Peat | place... | reverse complement strand
TGGCTGCTGAACCTCGGCATGTTCGGGCAGCGATTCAAACTGAAATCCGCCTGCTCCCCCGGCTTCAATTGCCACGGATGCCCCTGGGCCACCGCCGCCTGCCCGATCGGCGTCATCGCCTACGGCTCGGCGATGCACGCCATCCCCGTGTTCGCCATCGCCTCGGTGCTGGCGATGGCCGCGGCCTTCGGCCGCTTGATCTGTTCGTTCGCCTGCCCGTTTGGCCTGTTTCAGGATCTGCTCTACCGCTTTCCGTCTCCGAAGATCAGGCTTCCGCGATTCTTCCGGTACGGCAAGTACGTGGCCCTGGTGCTGCTTGTATTGGTGCTGCCGTGGGCGCTTGGATTTGTGCCGGCCGGATTTTTGCGCGTCGAGAAGCCGGCCGTGACCAAGAACGCCGACGGCAACATCAACGTTACGGTTGCGGTCACGAATCTCGGCAGCGAGCCGGTAAACGGCGTGCAACTCCGCGCCGCCTACCGCGCAAACGCCTCGTCCGCCGTCGTCTTTCAGGACCAGAAGGATTTTCCGCAGATCATTGTGCCGCCCGGCCAGACCGTCACCGTTCCCGTTTTCACCGTGCCGAACCAATTGAGCCAAGCCAATCTTGTGATCGATTCGCCCCAGAGCACGGTCGAGCAGGAGCCGCGCTGGCAATTGTATTACTGCAAGCTGTGCCCCTGCGGCACGCTGACGGCCGCGCTGCCGGCAATTCTCGGTGCCAACTCTTCGCCAAGTTTCGCACGCCTTTCTCACGACGCCCTGCGCCTGAGCATCCTGGCGGCGTTTCTGATCCTGATGGTGATCTCCGGCCGCCCGTTCTGCCGGCTCTTTTGCCCTCTGGGCGCCATTTACGCCCTAACCGCCCCGCTGAGCCTGACGGGCATGGCCATTCACTCCGACGCCTGCATCGACTGCGGCAAATGCGACAAGGTCTGCCCCGTCGGCCTGGACGTTCGCCGCGAGGTCGGCTCCGCCGAATGCATCGCCTGCGGCGACTGCAAACAAATCTGCCCCCAACACGGCATCGTCCGCACCTTCGGCTTCTCCCGCCAACGCCAAGGCGTGGCGCTGCCGGTTCTGGAAGATTGAACCGCCCGGCGCCCGGCACCACGCGGATTACCCCGGCGATGGCCCCTGGCGTTACCGATCATGTTTGGGAGTTGGATGAGCTGCTGGCTGCGATCAAAACCGCCGCGCCCATCAATCCCGCCGCCTCTGGGCGGCTCTTTCGTGCGCGGGTGGTAGAATGATCGTCGTACCTATTGAATCGCCCAAAACATCTTTGGCAAAAGAGCAGGCAAAAGAAGAAACGAAAGGAATATCTATGTGGTTATTGCGACTTACGCTCCTGCCCGTCTTGTGTTTGACGCAATTGGGTTGCACAGACACACCCGCCGGTAAGGCGGTGTCGGCCGATGACGCGAAACCACATTTAAGTCGGGGCGGTCCTCGGAATGGACACCTTTGGGTGGTCTACCCCGATCTACTGGCGAAATGGGTCCGCGAGATACCTGAAATCGCCAAAGGAACCCCTGCCGACGAAGTCATAAAACGACTGGGAGAACCGGATCAGGATTATATTTGTGCCCCAGAGACCATTAACCCTTTTTTTCCTGATGCAGGTTATGACCGCTACGTGCTGTACTTCGTAGCGATGGACAGGTTGGATGAATACGAGCCGTTCAGTTCTACAAATCTTACAGAGATTGAGAGCATCACTCTCATATTCGGCCCAGATAATCGATATAAAACTTATTGGGTAGAGAACCCTTTGCATCACTATCGAAACGACTCAATTGACTTTCTTCAGGACCAGGACTTAACAAGTTTGACACAAGCAGGACCCGCCGCTTCCACGCGTCCGACAGTCAGTCAGCCGGCTCCTTAAATTCCAGGAATTTATGTGAGCGTTCCATAGACCGCATGCCGACCCTGGCGATTTCGGATTCCGCGACCTCCACTTATCCGGCAGCCATCGCTCAAGCTCGCTGATCGGCGTGGCTGCCCGTTCCCGTCCCGATTGAGGATAATTGAAGGGGACGGGGATAATTGAAGGGGACGCGAACCTTAATATTAACGTTCGCGTCCCCTTCAATTGCAATCGCCGCCGATCTGTCCCTGCGGCGCGCCCCAAACGGCCAGTCCACTAATTCGATGTACAATCCCGCCCATGGACATTACCAATCCCAAGCTTCTCTACGTCAAAGCCGGCCTCTTCGTCATCGGCGGCTCGATCTCCTCCGTCCTGATCCTGCTTGATCATCCCACCCTAAAGATCGCCGCTCTGTTGCTGATTTCAGTCTGGTGTTTCGCCCGCGCGTATTATTTCGTCTTTTACGTTATCCAGCACTACATCGATCCTGCCTACAAGTTCGCCGGCCTCTTTGCATTCCTCCGCTACCTCTTCACCCGCCGCCGCTCCGACGGATAGCAGCGTTACCTTGGGGCAAGCGGCTCAGGTTCCCATATCGAGGAATTGAATCCGACGCCTTCTCTTCGAACTTAAGTTCAGCCTGATTTTATAATCGTCACATTTTTTTAGCGCACCGAGGCAAAAATGCCCCCAAAACCTTCACCTCCCGGCTATATATCTAGAGGGAGGCGCATTTTTCGTTGTCGATCCAGGCATTATCCCGTCCGGAATAGCCCCCGGCCCGAACAGCGACAAAATGGCCGACCCATGCTTTTTCGATACGTGCCCCCCGGTAACGGTAACGAAACCCCGCGCCGCGCTATCGAAAACGGGGGTTTTGTCACCACCGTGCTAACAAGCAATCTTCAATCGTAGGTTTACGATGACAAATCCGGGGCTGTCCGCTCTATTCCTTCATCCTTCCCGCCAGGATCGCCGCGCCCAGGGCGCCGGTCATCAGCGGATCGGACGCAGGCATCAGCGGCTTACCGAGTGCGGTTTCGAGCGCGGCCTTCATTCCGGTCACCAACGCGACTCCGCCGGTGAAGACGATCGGCTCTTCCGGGTTGCCGGCGGCCATGGCGGCGATGCGCTGGGCCATCGAACGCTGCACGCCGGCCACGATGTCTTCGCGGCAAACTCCGCCGGCCAGCAGGCCGATGATTTCGCTCTCCGCGAAAACGACGCACGTGCTGCTGATGTTGGCCGGCGATTGGCTGCTCGCGGCCAGCGGGCCCAAATCCTGCAAGCAAACTTCCAATCGGGCGGCGACAACTTCCAGGAACCGCCCGGTGCCGGCGGCGCAGCGGTCGTTCATGGAGAAATCGCGCACCAAACCGTCGCCGTCCAGCCGAATCAGCTTGCTGTCCTGCCCACCCATTTCCAGGATGGTCATGGCCCCGGGCATCTGCCGCCGCACTCCCACGGCATGGCAAGTGATTTCGGTAATGGCCCGCTGGGCGATTCCGATGCGGTGGCGCGCGTACCCCGTTGCCACGATGCGCTTCACGTCGGATTGCGATCGGCCGATGCCGCCCAGCAGCCGGTCCAGCAGTGCGGCCGCCAACGCCTCCTGCCGTACACCCTGGTCGCAAGCGCCGCTGGCCAGCACCGTCTCGCTGGCCGTGTCCAGCAGCACAACCTTGATGGTGCGCGAACCGCCGTCAATCCCGGCCACAATCATGTTCGGCTCCGTTCCGCGCCGCGGCGTGCGGTCTCGATCAGCGCCTCGATCCTTGTTCGCAACGACGGGGCCAGGGCATCGCTCACAGACGGCACCTCGATCTCCAGCACCGGCAGCCCGAGTTCGTCGCCAACCCGCTGGCAAATCACGCCGCCTTCAAACGCGCAGTGGCTCGCGCCGGCGATGCGCGAAACGATCACCGCCTGGGCGTGCAGGTCACGGGCCTCGCGGCAGATTCGGGCCGCGCGGTCGTGGGCCGGTCCGACCATGGGGTCGGCCAGGGCGCAACGTGCCAGCGCTTCCAACGGCGGCGCGTCTTCGGGAATTTCGTCGGTCGCGTGAGCGAACATGAGATCGTTTCCGCACAAACGCCCGCCACAGTCCTCCAGTAAATTCATGGCCCGCAAATCGGCGACGGGATTCACCCAGTATATCCTCACGGCATCTGGCGGCAGCACCCCCTGCCCCGCCGCAATGCGCCGGCGGATTTCCATCAGCAAATCGGTGAGCACCTCCAGCGTTTGGGTGCGATCCGAGCAGAAGTGGATCGCCAGCATCTGCGCGATCAGCATCTCAAGGGCCGGCATTGGGCATATTTTCGAGCCAAAGACCAGCCGGCAAATTTCCGCCAGCCGGCGGCGGATTTGGTTGGCCGCCTGAATTCCGCGAGCCAGAACCGCGTCATCCAGTGTTTGTCCCGCGGCGGATTCCAGTTGGGCGCGAACCCGCTCCAGTTCACCGGCGACGAATTGCACCTGGCTGCGTGGAGCCGTGCCGCCACCGGGCAAGGCCACCGCCTCCTCGCCCGCTTCGGGGTGGCGGCGGGCGCAGATTTCCCACCAGAAGATGGGGAATCTCAGCGTTTCCAGCCGCCCCGCGATGGCCGAGAAATCGTCGCACGTTGCCCCGGCGCTGCACACCAGCAGGTCCGGCCGGGGAAAACGCCGGCCGCTCAGGAAGGCCCCCGCCATCGCCCGAACCGGGCAGAACGATTCGTCCAGCCCCGCGGCGGCGGCGAGGGCCAGGTCGCAGGGTGAAGCGTGCATCATGCACGGCGTCCACCACGCGCCGTCGGGATAAAACGCAACCGCGTGGTCCATCGCGTAAACCATCACCGGAACCGTCCCCAGGTCTTTCATGGTTCCGACAATAACATCGCCGGCGGCACGCGCTTGGCGAAGTCGATCCTCCTCACTGAGCAGGAAATTCCACAGCCTTAGCGCCGCCGGCGAGTTGTCGTAACACAACTGAGCAAGCCGACTGTCTCCAGCCTGAAGATGCCGGCGCAGCGGCCCGCCGTAGGGCTGTTGATGCAGGCCTTGGGCAAGCAGTTCGGCGTAGCGATGATCCCATTGTTCGAAGGCAATGCGCGCTGGAGGAGCTCTCATCGGATCGCCTCCAACAAGGCCTCGATGCGGGTGCCGATGCGTGCCGCGTCGCAAGCCGCTCCGCTGGCGGAGCCGCCCACGTCCACTTCCGCTACCGGCCGGCCGCATTGCCGCAGCCATGGCAATTGCGCGTGCCACAAGTCGCACCAAATGCCGCGAATGAGCACGATCGCCTGGATTCTTTGCTGGTCCAGGGCAGCGGCCAGGTATTGATGCAGCATTGAGAGCGGCCGTCGGAAAGCGTCTGGAATGGTGTCGAAGTACGCTCGCACCAACTCGCCGACCGCATCCTCCTCCATCCGCGCCGGCTCAAACGGCGTCGGCAAGGTGCGCTGGCCCGTCTCAGTGGCATCGAGGGCGAGACACGCTCCGCGGCTGGCAAGCATCCTGACAATCCAGTCGTCACCCAACCGCAACGGTCCGCCGATCAAGGCCACTCGCGCCGCGCCAGGCGCGACGGCTGGGAAAATCCGCTGTGAGGCGCGGCGATTGTCATACTCGATCATGACCCGGATCAACGTGCCGTGGTCCGGCGAGCCTCCGCCGCGGCCAACCAAGAAACGCCCCAGGCGAAGCAGTTCGTCCCGATAGAGTTGTCTTGACGCGGGATTCGTCCAGAGCGCCGGGACGTTCATGAGAAAAACGCGCCCGGCTCCCTCGATGGTTTCGCTGGCGCGGCGCATCTGATCGCAGGTGGTGGTGACGACGATCACATCGTCGCCACCCCCCGCCGGTGGAGGCGAAGCCTTCCACGCCTGCGCCAATCCCGCGGCGATGGGACAAACGCCGGCGCCAGTCGCGACTTCTGTCGGCAAACTTACAACCCGCAGGGGCGCCAGGCCATGCGCCTCGATCCACTCGGGCGGCACGAAGGGCGAGGAGTAAAGGACTCTGCCGCTCAATGTCCATCCGCTTCAGCGTTTGCGTGCCGCAAGCATCCCCTGGATCAACTTGCGTTCGCGCACCAGGCCTTGCATGAATTGCATCTCGCCGCCCAGCGTACGCATCAGGTCCGCGTCGAAGCCGATGATCTTCAACGCGTCGTACGTCAGTTGTTGATCCAGCATGGCCAGGTAAAGGTCGATGGCGGCTGGAAACCGCCGGGTATCTTCCGCGGCCACGATCTTGCACTGGTTGGATTGGAATAAATCGACGTAGTCACTCATGGACGCGATGTTGGGGAATTTCATGAATCGCAACAGGCGGCCGGCCTCGCCGTCGCTCATGGGGGTTGGGCCTTCCATCCAATCAGTGAAGGCGATCGTTCCGCCGGTGCGTACGAGTCGGACCGCTTCCGCCGCCAGCGCCCGCTTGTCGAGAACGTAACACCAGGCATCCTCGCCCCAGACAAAATCGGCCAAGCCGTCCGGCAGCTTCGTCGCCGAAGCGTCTCCCAGGACGAATTCGATTTTGTCGCCGACGCCTTCCTCCTGGTTGCGCTGGCGGCCGCGCTCGATCATGCGTGGCGTGGCATCGACACCGGTCACGTGTGCCACGCCGCAAAAGCGGACCAGGAAGCGCATGCCCGCGCCGGTGCAGCAGCACAGGTCCACGCCGCGCCATCCCGGCAGGATTCCCGCCGCCGCCGCCAAGGCTCGCGAGGATTGCAAGCCGCCAACGTGAATCTGCTGGCCCATGACCAGTTCCCACAAGTCGGCCTCCGGTCCGCCATAGACCGCTTGCACTTGGGGTAAACCGATGCCGTCGATTCGCTTCATGTCATCCTCTGGCTATGCCGTATGGTTTCGAACAAGGCCTCCAAACGCACCTGAATGCGTGCCGAGTCCGAAGTGGAATAATCCGTGTCAATCTTCAGGTATGGCAGACCCAGGTCCATTTCCGCGAGCGTTCGCGTGCGATGCGATTCAACGTCGTAGGTCAGGCACGCATGCCAAATCAGCTCGATGATGCACTGTGGCTTGTATTCGGACGCCAATCGCCGCAGGACGTCGGACCGGCGTTCGTTGGCAGTCATCACGGAACACGGCAGATGGTAATATTTTTCGGCCAAAGCCAGGAGCGGATCGGCGGCGGTTTCGTCCACGTCGTCAAGGATCGGTTTCAGGCCCGTGCAGTTCTCCATGCAAACGACCAGCCCGCCGGTGGATTCGATGAGATCGACGACGCGCTCGGCGCCATGGACCGTTGGAACGCCGGTCATCAGCACGCGCACGCGCCGGCCCAAAGAGGCATCGCCCTGGCTGGATTCGTATTGCTTCCATGCCGTTTCGTACATGGCCAGATCGGCCTCAATCCCGGAAATGCTGCTCTTGAAATCCAGCAACTGCCGGCCGCTCAGAGGCGGACTTGGGCGTTTCATCAGCGACGCCAGTTGCCGGCGCAGGCCGCGCTCGCGATTCATCAGCCGAATCGCGCGCCGCAGGGCCTCGTCGGTGATGCTTACGGCAAAGCGCCGCTCCAATTCGGCCCGGAAGGCGACCAGTTGCCCGTGCCAATATCCAAGCGATTCGGCGCGATCGCTCTTGTTGGGCAACTCGATCACGTACATCGGCCGGGTTGCGCCCATCAATTCGTACATCTTCTTCTTACCATCGCACGTGGTCTCGGCAACGATCAAGTCGGCCATCTCCATGAAAGGATTGCTCCGCATCAGGTGATATCCGTAGGTCGATTTGATGAGCGGGCACAGGTTGGCCGGAAGGTGCTGCTCGGCCGCAGGGATCGTTTTGGCCGAGCCGCCGCACAGGCACACCGGCACGGCGTCTGCCGCCAGGATCAACTCGCGCGGAGTGAATTCACAAGCGATCCCGACGATCCTGCGGCCCGCGGTCTTGGCGGCCTGCGCGTAGGCCAGACAGTTGGGAATCATCCGCGCGAAATGCCCCAGGGGATCGCTCTGTCCGGAAGCTAGGATGCTCTTGCCCATTGCACCTCATCGGCCGGCAGTTTACCCGCGCCGCATTCGCTTGGCGCCAAGGCTTATTTTCCCCTGGCGGGCGCGGAATAGACGACTTCATGGTTGAATAAAGGGACAAGCGTCGGCGTCAAGGTGGACGCAAGCTGCATGACATAGCCGGCGGCGGCGTTGTCCGCGCCGAGCATTTCGGCCCCCGGAAATGGGGACACGGTCTTCTCGTGAAAACCTGAATCGTCCGTCCAACTGATCGAGCCGGCCGGCTCGATTTGGGCGAGGAGCGTATCGAGCGGCGGCAGCACCATCGCCGGCGATTGCAACCCGAACAGATCGCCAAGGCCAAGGTAAAGCTGGGAGGCGAAAAGCCAGCTTGCATAGGACTGCGGAATCGTGCGCGATAGATCGACAAACGTGAAGCCGTCCAATTCCGCAAAGTCGGGATGATCCGAGCCTAGCTTCGACTGAACGTGCTGAAACTCTGGATTATCGAGGATCGCTTTCCCGTCGGATTGCCGTTGGACGGCGGCGACGACGCTTTGGGGATACATGGCAAAAATAAGCGTGCCATCTTTGATGGCCCAGGCCGGCGAGAGCGCGGGCGCCGCGAAGTAGTGAATCTGAACGCCGTCCAGCGTCGTTTCCCTGAATTCGAGGGTCAATTTCTTGTCGCCGAGTTGCTGGTGCAAGAGGTTATTGATGGCGGTTCCGAGGTTCGTCAGGGATGCGTCGAGGCGCGCCGGGTCTTTGGGCCGGTTCAGGCCGACGAACCCGAGGCTTCCGGAGCCGGTCTTGTTCGGATCGACGTAATACACCCATTGCGATCCGAAGAGACCCAGAACGTCCTTCTGAAGATCGACCCCGAGCGTCTGGTTGATCATCTGGGTGACGCTGTTGACCTGCTGAGCGTTATCCGGCGCCGCCTGCTGAACCGCGGTGAGGATCACATTGAGCAGTTGATTGACATCAAACGATCCCACCCCGGCAACCGTGGCCGACTGGGGAATCAACTTGATCAAGTCATCGGAAAGCCGCTCCGATCCGACCATGGCCAAAAGGCCATGGCGCGGCGCCGGCGCCTGGATGAATCCCTGATCGAGCCAGTTCTTTCCGTCCAGCCCGCTCGTCCAGGCGACGCGCTGAAGCCCGGCCAGGCCCAGTGCATCGCGAACAGCCGGCCAGACCGGTTTCACCGATGGACCGCCAAATTTGCCGACCATCTGGTCGATCACCGCATTCATGGCGATGCCGTTCAGGTAAAGAGAAGCGACTGGATCCTTCCCAAGCTGACTGAACGCAGCTTGGAAATCACGATCGGCCGCCAGGGTGCTTTGCGGTTGATCGGGAAAATCAAACGTTGAGATGATCACCCGTTGATCCGCGGTTTTGCAACGAATGTTGGCGCCGGCGGGGACTTGGGCGATGAAATCCGCAACCGTTTTGGCCATGGCGGGGGCATCAGCGCCGGCATCGCAGACGATAGCAATTCGGGGGATCGGCATCTCGGCATTTGCCGCATCCAGCGGGCCGACATAAAAAGCTGAAGGATGGCGTGCCAAGTCGCCGGCGATTTGCAACCCGGCGTCGATTGCCGCCCCAGACTGCGGATCGAAATCGCCGATACGATGAACCAGCCGCGGAAGAGAATCCGCCAGGAGTTGGCGAAGGTGCGAAGCATCGGCGATCCCCTTCAAATGTGACTGGTCATAATCCGGCCCAAGCGAATCGACGCCCTTCCAGCCAAGGTAAAACACCGTGTCGTCAGGCAGTCGATCGGCCAGCGTCTGCGCCCGGCAGAAAGCCGGTACGACCATCAGGACCACAACCAACGCGGCGATGTATCGCATGAATGCTCCTGAATGCTGGGGGGATTGTGATTAACCCACGCATATCCTCCCGCGCGAGCCGGGCGTTGGCAAGAAAATGTTCGGCGGAGAGGGCTCTGGTTATGCCCAGTTTTTCGGGAGCGCGCCAACTCCGGCCCCGAAGGGGCCTGCGGAATGTGGCCACGGGTGGAGCGCAGCGCAACCCGTGGAAAGGATCATTCTCCCCAAACCGCCCCGGAGGGGCGGAGGAACCCCTGGCATCCACCATGTCTTGGCCCCTAACGCATGCCAAGACTCCCCTACTGACCGACAAGCCATCGCTTGGCCGGACTGTCCGTCAGAATGGCTATTGCGGCCTTAACATTGTCCGGTTGCACGGCCAAGCTGGTCCAACTGGCTGCCACAAAAGGATCCAACGCGTTCTCAATAATGGCCTCAATGCCCGCCGCATCCAGTTTGCTCGACGCCAGGCGAGCGGTGATCTCATCTGGGAACCGAGCGATGGCAATCCACTCGTCCGTGTGTGCATCGGCATAATTCAGGATGGGCGGCTCTTGGTCATCCATGCCTCGTATTCTAAGGCAATCCGGGTCTATCCGAAAAAGTAATTTAAAGGGTCATGCGTGAGTCGCGCTATTGGCCGCTCATTTGCCGCTGCATGACCTGGCTCGTCTGGGTCGGGGCATCATACTCCGCCCATGCGGTCTGGATTCCGGTGGCCAGATCGTAGACGCATGCCCGGCCGCTGCTCATGTTCGAGGAGGTAATCTCGACCGACTGCCCGTTAATCTTGCTGACCACCGTTTTCATCTTCGTATCCGGGTCGTTATCCAGGATTTGTCCCTGCTGAAATGACGCGGCAGACTTGGGTCCGATCCACAGGCCGCAAAACTCGCCGGGACCGTAGAGAATCGGGGGTGTGGCAACCATCAGCCCTGAAACCGTCCCCTTGGTGTCGAACCAGATCCATCGCAGCCCCCGTTTCTTGAGCATGAAATCGATCGTGACCGCCTGCGGCGCCAGACGGGCATAAACGCCGCCCCTTTTCAATTGCCCGATGTAGTGCATGGAATTCGAGTTCAGGGCCGTTTGCGGAATCGGCTCGCTGGACCATGGAATCGCCAGATCGCGCATGCGAATCAAATCGGAGCGTGTGATGTGCGTGTCGGCGTCTGCTCCCGATACCCACGCGCTGGCCACGTGAAGGCAAATCCCGGTTTGAAGATCATAGATTTCCAACTGGTAAAGCCGGTCATTGGTGATTTGAATCCGCACGGCATCGCGCCTTTGCTCGCGGAACGGCCAAGTGACGCGCGTCACCAATATGCCTTTGCTCGCATCGGTCGCCTCGCCTGCCAGTACGACCGGGGATTTCCAATAGTCGTTTGAAGATACGTCGGCGACCTGCGACATGCTCGGCTGCAATATCGGATCGCCAAATCCGAGATTCTGCTCCAGGTTGAAGGTCACGCTATCCAATGCCACCGAGTTGCCGTCGATGGCCAGGACCCTGGTCTGGCCCAGCATCGGGGCGGAAGTCCCGTAGTTGACGTACTTGTCGTAGGATTGTCCCGTCCGTGGATCGATCCAGTCGCCATAGTCGTTTTGTTTCCAGGTGATCGGCTTGCCGGGCACGATCGCCGCGTGTTTGGAATACGTCAAAACGGTCCCCTCGTGCAGCCAGGAAAATGCAGCCGCCGGTCCGGCATCGTCGCCGCGTGAAAGTCCGGCGCTGCTACACACGACGAAGGCTGCAATGATGGCGAACGAACGAATTTTGCTCACGGTATCCTCCGGTTCACTCGGTTCAATTGGGATTCCCGAGATAAATGAACGGGGCCCAGAAAAATGGCTCGGAATAATCCTGCTTGAGTTGTTTGCGGGCGGCGGTGAACGCGGCGAGCTTTGTCTTATACTCCGGCGCTTGGAGGTCTCGATAAAATTGCTCCATCAGTTTTGCCGTGCTGGCATCCTGGACCTCCCAAAGGCTGGCGACCACGGCCGGGCTGCCGGCGTACCAGAATCCCCACGGCAAGCCGAAGACCCCTTCGTCCGTCACGGCGTTGGTGCCGCCCTTGTCGATCCCCTGTGAATCGCAGGCGCTGAGCACCACCAGTTCGGTTCCATCAAGCTTGCCGCCCCAGTGATCGAACAAATCCTGAAGCGTCAGGAGCCCTGTGTCCTGCGAAGTGACCGCCCGCGGCTGCGTGAGAACGATGCCGCTGTAGATGGCGTCCCTGCCGGATTTCGCCAGGCCGTGCGTCGCCAGATGCAGATAGCGCGTGTCTGCCACCGCGTCGGCAAGGCGCGGCGATGTGGCATCCTCGCCCAGCAAGACGACGACCGAATCATCGTGATGGCCGGTATATGGCTGGCCGGTGAGCACCTTATAAATGCCCGTGACCTCCGTTCGCGTGCCGGGAAGCGGACTGAGAGGACCGTAAGCGGCGAGGCTTGCGTCTCGCGCTTCCGCCACGGCCGGCGGCGATCCCGGCGAATCGGTCGCATCACGCTGAAGGACCGGATCGCCCAACAACACGGCCTGATGCGCAAAGGCTTTTGCCGGGTGTCCGGCTTGTTGTCGGCACAACCTCAGTAGCGCCGCGGCAGACGGGCCGTAGCAGATCGCCGGTCCCTGATCGAGCCAGTATTGATCGTTCTTCGCATCCGGCCTCTCGGGTTTCTGGACAACCAACGTCTCCAGCGGCAATCCGTTCATCTCCCAGTCCGGGACCACGAACACCAGATCATCGTCTTTGATCTCTCGCCAGACCTCGCGCGGCATCAGCCGACGGAAAAGATCGTAACCGTCCTGGGCCATGTTGTCGGTTGGCCGCGTCGCGGCATGGTCGTTCACGAGCCTCGCGCCGCGCGTGAAACTCCGGCCATGGCTGATGATCGCCTGTTGGTAGGCCCAAATCGGCCTTATAAGCGCAGCGCCGGATATCGGAGTCTTTCCGTCAATATCGGTTAGTGCGACGGCGCTGATCGCCTGTCCGGCCGGCGGGATGACGATAATCACCTGGTCGATAATCGAGTACATGAGCAGATGTTGGCCTGGCTTGAGAAAAGACTGAATCTGCTGCGCCGAAGTCGATTCGGCGAACGTCGACCCGCCGGCAAGATTGACCGCTCGCCGGTGCGCCGACGTGTATTGTTCGCAGGCTTCGCTCAGTTTGGGTTGCAACTCATCGATCTGCGCCTCGGCGTCGGTCGTGTTGATCGAGCGGGCGTAATTGATCTGGGACGTTAGTTGCCGAACCCGCTCGTCCGCCGCGGCGAGCGCCGTCCCGGCCTCTTTGATCTCCTCCACTAATCGCGAATCGTGGGCCTTTTCCGCCTTCGCTTCGATCGGTGAGAGCAAATCTCCGCCGGACTGGCGCTCCGCCCGCTCCAGAAGGTCCAGAAGACTTCTCGCTCTGCCGCGATCGAGATACTCAGCAGCCTTATCCGGCCGATTCAGCGCAAGCTGAGCCCGGACTATGCCGTCGAACGCATCAAAATCGTCCAACTCGTTCTGGTCCATGAATTTCATCCGGTCCTGCTCGTCGCCGCCCAACGCCACCCGGGCCTGCTCGAACGCATTAATCGCCTTGTCGTATGCGGCAACCGCTTCGCCGGATTTCCCCATCGACAACAGAATATCCCCCACTTTGCTGCTGTAGTTATATGAAACGGGGTCGCTTAGACGTTCGGACATGGCCATCGCGGACTGGTAATTCGCCAAAGCCTCTTCTTTCCGCGCCAGTACCCGAAGGCATTTGCCAACCACCGAGATGCTCCACGCGACTATTGGATGGTCGCGCCCTTTATGGATTCGCTTCTGCATTTCGAGCGCCGCCTGCGAATTCGGCAGCGCCTCCGCGGCGTCGTCCATGGAAAGCTGGCATCCCGCGAGCAAGCTAAGATCCGTCGCCACCTCGGGATGATCCTGAAAATTGTAAAGCCGACGAGTCATTTCCAGTGCCTGCTCATGCAGCGGCAGCGCGTCGGCGAAGCGATCGAGATTGTCCAGCGCAACCGCCGTATTACTCAGCGCGCGCGCCACGTCCGGATGGTCCTGGTCCTTGAAAATGCGCTGGTACGCTTTCAGGGAATCCTCATACGCTGCCAGCGCGTCGGCATTGCGCCCAAGCGACGTGAAACACCCGGCCAGATTGCTGAGCGAACTGGCGATGTCGGGGTGGTCCTGGCCGTTGTATATGCGCCGCCGCATTTCCAGCGCCGCCTCGTGATCGGGCAGCGACTCGCCGCTCCGGCCCAATTCGTCGAGACATCGCGCGACATTCGCCAGCGCCGTCGCCACGTCCGCGGAATCATGGCCTGGGTGGATGCGCTTGAGCATGTCGAGCGCGGCCTGGCATTTATCGAGCGCCTCCTTGTTCCGGCCCAGATATCCCAGGCAGGTCGCCAGATCGTTCAGCGAGCCGGCGACATCCGTGTCGTCCTGTCCCTTGTAAATGCGCTGCCGCATTTCCAGCGCGGCCTGGAGAATCGGCAGCGCCTCGTCGCAATGACCGAGCGATTCCATGCACGTGGCGAGGTTGTCCATCACCGTGGCGAGATCGGTGCTGTCCTGATCCTTGCACAGCCTCCGCATCATCTCCAACGCCGACTGATAAACCGGCAGCGCTTCGGCGCCGCGGCCAAGCGCGTCGAGACATTTGGCCACGTTGTTCAAACTGCTCACGACATCGATTTGATCCTGGTTCTTGTAGAGGCGCTGCCGCATTTCCAGCGTCGCCGTGAAAACCGGCAGCGCTTCGCCGTACCGGCCCAGCGAAAATAGGCAATACCCGACGCTATTTTCCGTGGCGGCGACGTCAGGATCGTCCTGTCCCTTGCACAGCCGCTGTTTCATTTCCAGGGCTTGGCGGTAAGCGGCCAGGGCGTCGTCCTCGCGGCCGAGGTCGTCCTCGCACGATGCCAGGTTAACGAGCGACATCGCGACATCCGGATCGTCCTGACCTTTGGAAATGCGTCGCCGCATCTCCAGCGTGGCCTGGCAGATCGGAAGGGCCTGCTCATCGCGGCCCAGCCCGATCAGGCAATTGGCGAAATCCTTCATGCTGGCGGCAAGGTCGGGATCGTCCTGGCCATTGAGAATCCGCTGCCGCATTTGCATCGCCGCCTGAAAGACCGGCAATGCATCTTCGAGGTGGTTGAGATTCCGTAGACACGTCGCGACGTTCGTCATTGCCACCGCCACGTCGGGATCGTCCTGATTCTTGTGAACGCGCTGACAAATCTCCAGGGCGGCCTTGTACAACGGCAGCGCATCGGCATCGCGGCCAAGTTGGGTGAAACACGAACCCTCGCCGTTCAGGCAGGCAGCGGTATCATTGGTTTCCCGAGTGCCATAAGCTTTGGTGAAGAGATCCGCCGCGGCGCGAAACTCAGCTAGCGCTTGTTCGGTTTTCTGGGAATGAAGATCGTTACACGCCGCCGTAAACAGATCACCCGCCTGCGCCGCCGCGTCCTGTGATGGCGCAGTGCTCGGTTCCGTGGCGGCTGGATCGGCCGATACTTTCGCCGGCGCCGTCAACAGGATTGTGACGCAGAAAACTACGACGATGTCTCGCAACAATTCCCGTGTCCTCATTGCGGTCGATCCTGGTGCGCCACCGCGATGCCGACGAAGAAATATCCGCGATCCTTCAATTGCCGGCTGAGACCATCCAGCGGCGTCGAGACGCCGGCGCAGCTATCGGCGCTTTCGCCGCCAGGGTCGCGGGATCGTTGGCCACCATCGAGAAACCGGGCCCGCACCCCGGTGGAATCAACCAGCACCGCGCCGGTCGGCGGAAGTTCCGCCAACGCATGATCCGCGAAGTACGCTTGCAATTGCGACTGGAGCGCCTCGGCCTTTTTAGGATCCCCCAAATCCCGTCCGGAAACCATCAGCAAAAACTCCGTTCCCGCCGGACCCGAAAGAGCCGTGGCGCTATTTTTGTCCGGGCTGAAAACGTGATCGAACTGGTCGGGATCATGAACCTGAGCGACAGGCATGCGAAACACCTGCCCGCCTGAGCCAACCCAAAAGACGATGGTCGGCGAATCGCGCGGGACGCGCCCCTCGATTTTCAGCTTCTCCCCGGTAACCAACGGCAAATTGCCGTCCAGGCTGCTCTGACCGTCGGGAGTAATCAGGAACTGTCCGCCGGGCGGCATGGGTGCCGACCGGGGCCACCACCACCAAGTCGCACCCGCGGCCGCAAGCACCATGACGACGGGAAGCGCCCGCACGAGCCACCGGCGCCGCCGCCTGGCGCGATCCAATGATTCCAGCGATTCCGCCATTTCCTCGGCGCTGGCGAAACGATCCTCCGGCGATGCGGACATCGCCTTGATCGCGATTTGCTTCAGCCGCGCGGGCGCTTCCGCTTTGTCGAGCGATTCCCGATCGAACTGGCAATTTGACGCCTTGGCCAGACTCTCCTCCCGCGTTGCGCCGGTGTACGGAGGCACGCGCGTAATGAGAAAATAAAGGACCGCGCCGAGGGCGAACACGTCGCTCCGGCCGGTAATTCGCCGGGCATCGGAGCGGGCCTGTTCGGGAGCCATGTAATTGATCGTTCCGCCCAAGGGCTGGTATCGGTCGTCCGTCCACGCGCCGTTCAGGCGCGCCATGCCGAAATCAATCAATTTCGGCTCGTCGCTTTCGTCGATGACGATGTTCTGCGGCTTGACGTCCTGGTGCACGATGCCGAGGCGATGCGCCGCGCCCAAAGTCCTGGCGACCTTCGCCACCAACGCAGCGATCTCTTGCCAGCTCAAACTTCGGTCGCGGACATACTGATCCAGCGCCCGGCCACGCACGTATTCCATGACCAGGTATGGACGGCGTTCGTAAAAATCCATGTCGTAAACGCGCCCGATGTTGGGATGTTTCAACTGGCAGAGAATGCGCCCCTCCGCGATGAGCCGATCGTTCTTTGCCGAGTCTCCCTCGTCAAGCGTTCGCGATGAGAGCTTAATAACGACTTGCTCGTCGAGGGTGGGATGAACGGCGCGATAGACGCTGGCCTGACCGCCCCCGCCGAGCGTCCCGACGAGCAGGTATTTGCCGATCATCTTCGGTTCCGCAGACGTGGTTTGCGCCTCGGACGCCGGGGCGCGATGAACGTTCGGCGTTGGGGATGGATTCGGATCGTGCTCGGTCGAAGCGAAAACCTTCTGTAATTCCTTCACTTCCAGTCGCAGGCCGTCGACCCTGCGGACGCAACGGTTGCACTCCTGGAGGTGGGACTGGAGGTCTGACGACGGCGCGTCGCCGCTGGCGACGGCCAGCAGCTCCTCGTCGCTTGGACAAACGATGATCATTGCCGAACCGCTCCGTTTACGCCGCCCCAAGCGGGTTCAATTCCTCATCGTGCTGCTCGCACAGCTGGCGAATCTTTTCGAGCGCCCGGTGTGCATTAGTATAGACCGCATTGACGCTCAAGCCCAATTCCTCGGCCACTTCCGGTCCCGAGCGGCCCCGAAGCATTCGCTGCTCGAAACACGCCCATGTTTTGGGCTCGAAGAATTCCCGGCTCTTCTTTAGCGCAAACTGCATGATCTGTTCGTGATGGTATTGCTCCCATTGCCGGCTCAGTTCCTCCGTGACCGAGGGGACTACCGGGCCGGTGAATTGACTGTCCTGGCCGACGGCCGCGATGCGGTTCTGCCGGCTGCGCGCCCAGTCGCGAATGGCGTTGATCGTCACCTGGAATAACCACGTCCGAAACCGGCCCCTCTCGCGATCGAAATCGAACGCCGTCATCGCCTGGCGCAGCTTGTTTATAAAAATGTCCTGAACCAAATCCTCCGCATCGTGAGCCTCCACGTCGTGACTTCTCACGTATCGCAGCAAAAGCGGATGGTACACCTCGTAAAACTCGCCCCAGCTATGCCGATCATTGGGGTCATGAAGACGCCGAAGCAAAGAGGATCGCGTATTTTCCGCTTCCATCTTGCATCCAGTTTATCACCGTGGCGGCTTGAGCGTCCACCCAGTCGCCTCCCAAGCGGCGAATCGTAACTCCTTTGTATGCAGGAACCAATGAACACCGGGATTTGGGCCGCAAAATCGGCATTTTTGTCTGTAAGGGTTGGCGCGCTTCCGCGTAACACCAAGCGAGAAGCAAAATGCTTTTCACGCGATATGGAACGGCGAACGGTTCCAAAAAACGGGTTCTGAGGAACCCCAGAAGAAGAGGGAGCCCGACATGTTTACCACTCTCCATAATCGTATCAGCCGTACGCTGGTGGCCGCCGTCCTGCCGTTCAGCATGACCTTCGGTTTGGCCGGTCCCAGCTTCGCCCAGACCCAATTGACTCCGGCGGCCGTGGCCCCGCAGAACCAGCTTGCCGGGAAATACAGTATCACGATGAACGGCACCACTATCACCGTTCGATTCGACCAAATTGACGGCTCGACCGTGAACGGCGTGATTCTTGTCGGCGACACGGAATGCCCCTTCGGCGCTCAATTCGATGGCCAAACCTTAAAGGGCATGTTCGTTTACGGCGGTAATCAGTGCCCGTTTACGGCCACCGTCCAAGGCGCCGTGATTTACCTCGACTTCGCCGGAACCCATCTGGTTCTCCAGCAGGTTGCCTAACAAACGCCGAATGCGAAACGGATCAATGTTCCGCCCCGACATCCCCATCCTACGTTGGGTGGGGATGCTTTTTTTCGCACAACCCAAAGATGCGTCGGGATATTTCAGAACAGCGTGAGTGTGGCTTTTCGAATGCAATTTTTTCTGTAAGGGTCGCACCCACCTCCGCGTACCACTGAACGAGAAGCAAATCGCTTTTCACGCGATATGGAACGGCGAACGGTTCCACAGCACGGGTTCTGAGCAACGCCGCAATAAGAGGGACCCCAACATGATCACGACACTCAAAAGCCGCATCAACCGTAAGCTGGTGGCCGTTATCCTGCCATTCAGCATGGCTTTCGGCCTGGCGGGTTACAGCCTCTGCCACATCCAATGGAGCCCAAGGCTCGGACAGCAAGCCGCCGAGCAAGACGATGCGGCGGTGCCGATCACCCAGCACGTTGTTCTCAATTTTGACGGCTTGACGGACACGCAGAGTACGACCGAAATTCTTCAGTAACAGAAGGCATCCCTCATTTCGATACCCAATCGCCGCTTTTTATCCTGGGCAACCGCATTCTCACGCAAACCCCTCTCCTGGTACTCCGGGAGAGGGTTGGGGTGAGGGCCTGCCTCGATGAACCTCACCAAATTCACCATAAAACCCGCGGCATTCAAAGCATTCGAGTTTATCTGTAAGGTTTTGGCCACAGCTCCGTAACACCGGGTGAGAAGCAAATTGCTTTTCACGCCCAAAGAAACGGCGAAAAGTTTCTAAAACCATAGGGTTCATTGAACCCGGAAAAGTAAGGAGCTTGCCATGTTTGCCAGCCTCAAAAATCGGATGACTCGGACCCTGGTCGTTGCCCTTGTGCCGGCCAGCCTCAGCCTGGTTCTGGTCAGCAACAGCTTCGCGCAAGCGAACTCGCGAATCGATTCCATTCAAACTGACGGCCCCGGCGGGTCGGGCTACTGCCTGGCCACTGCTTCGGACCGAGTCGCCGATGATGACGACGGCCCCGGTCTTGGCGGCGGGTACTGCCTAGCCACCAATTCGAACCATGTCGCCGATGATGACGACGGTCCAGGTCTTGGCGGCGGGTACATTACGTCAGCCACCCCGACCCCCATCGCCCTGGATGGCCCCGGAAGCTCTGATCCGTACGTTCTCGATTAGATCTGCCCCGCGAGCCTTGCGGCCGAGTATTGTGTCCCTCTGTGACAACTCCGCGAAAGCGGAGTTGTCTCTTTATGCGCACGGGGGAATGATGCTGTGACGGAACGTGAAAACGATGTACCATCATTAACATCGAGTCGCTCGGTTGGCCGGCGCGAGGTCAAATGGGCAATTCCGATTGACCGCATCCATCCGCACGGTGCAGGAGACTTGTTTTTATGAAGACGTATTTGATGCCTGATCCGGTGCGTTATCGCACGATGACGACTGACGAGTTGCGTTCGAATTTTCTGGTCGAGAGCCTGTTTCAAAAGGGACAGACGGTGATGTGCTACCTTGACTTGGACCGGACGATCGTGGGATCGGCCGTTCCGATCAAGGAGCCGCTGACGCTTCCAACGGCGGACGAGTTGCGCGCGGCGTATTTCCTGGAACGGCGGGAACTGGGCATCCTGAACATTGGGGCCAGGGGCGCCGTCAACGTCGATGGCAAGGCGTACGATTTGGAGAACCTCGACTGTCTTTACGTGGGACGGGGCGCCAAGGACGTTCGCTTCACCTCGGCCGACGCCCAGAAGCCGGCGCAGTTTTATCTGCTGAGCTATCCCGCCCACACGACGCATCCGACGGCGCTGGCAAAGAAGGCGCAGGCGGCCGCCGTGCCGCTGGGAAGCCAGGCGTCGCTCAACAAGCGCACCATTTACAAATATATTCACCTGGAAGGGATCAAGAGCTGCCAGTTGGTCATGGGTTTCACCGAGTTGGAGGCGGGGTCGGGTTGGAACACCATGCCGCCCCATACCCATCTGCGGCGATCGGAAGTCTATCTTTACTTCAATCTGGCCGAGACGTCGCGCGTGTTCCATTTCATGGGAGAACCCCAGCAAACCCGGCACCTGGTGGTAGCGGACAAGCAGTTGGTTATTTCGCCGAGTTGGTCGATCCACGCGGGGGTGGGAACGTCTAATTACACGTTCTGCTGGGGCATGGGAGGCGAGAACCAGGCATTCGACGATATGGACGCGGCCCCGGTGATCAGCCTCCGGTGAGGCCCGGCAAGTTGTAGGGGTAAACGTTTAGACGGGAGTATCGGCACATGGGAATTCTGGATCAATTCAAGTTGGATGGGAAAGTGGCGATCGTGACCGGAGCGGCACGGGGGCTGGGCCAGGGCTTGGCGCTGGCGCTGGCCGAGGCGGGGGCGGATATCGCCACCGTCGACCTGATCGACCAGGACGAAACGCGGTCGAAAATCGAGGCCATGCACCGCCGCTGCACGACGATCCAGGCCGATCTTTCGAAGACCGCCGTCATTCCCAACATCATCGACTCGACGGTGAAATCCCTGGGCCGGATCGACATTCTGTTCAACAATGCCGGGATCATTCGCCGCGCCGATTTGGTCGACTTCACGGAAAAGGACTGGGACGACGTGATGAACGTCAACCTCCGGACGGTATTTTTCCTTTCGCAGGCGGCGGCGCGGGTGATGATCAAGCAGGGCCAGGGCGGGCGCATCATCAACACGGCGTCGATGCTGAGCTTCCAGGGTGGGATTCGGGTTCCATCATACACCGCCTCCAAGTCGGGCATCATGGGAATCACCCGTCTGTTCGCCAACGAATTGGCCCTCCACCGGATCAACGTCAACGCGATCGCGCCGGGCTACATGGCGACGGACAACACGGCCCCGCTACGGGCGGATGCAAAGCGCGCGGCGGCAATCCTGGAGCGCATTCCGGCCGGACGCTGGGGAACCCCCGACGACCTCAAGGGCGTCGCGGTGTTCCTGGCGTCGGCGGCGTCGGATTACGTGAACGGATACACCATCGCCGTCGACGGCGGCTGGCTGGCCCGGTAGTGGCGGAATCTACCTGATGCCGCTCGCCGGGAAGGAGAATTCGTACGCGCCGGCCGCAAGCGTCCACGTGCCATTTTCACCGCGTACGGCCGGCGCGCCGGCAGTCATCAGATCGTTCCCGCTGGCGGGCAGCGTCAGCGTCGCGGTCGTATTGGGTGGAACCGTAATCTCGTAGCTCACCCGACCACTCGCCACGTACCAGGCGGATGAGATCAGGCCGTAGGGCGAATTGAACGTCGCCTTGAACGACGTGAACTTCGTCGAGAATTGCGGATCCAGAATGAAATGCTTGAAGCCGGGATGTTCTTCGTCGATCCCGATGCCTCCCGCTCCCGAATAGAGCCATTTGCCGATCGATCCCAATGAATAGTGGTTGAAGGAATTCATCGAGGAGGCCTGAAACCCCCGCTCCGGAGTATAGCCGTCCCATCGCTCCCAGACCGTGGTGGCGCCCTGCTTCACGGTGAAGAGCCAGGACGGATACGTGTCGGTCAGCAGCAGTTGATATGCCAGGTCCGATCGACCGACGGCGGTCAGCGTGGGGTTGAGGAATCCGACGCCCACAAAGCCGGTGCTCAGATGGCCCTTGCTGATCACGTCATCGACCAGATGCTTGGCGACGGCATCGTGCAGCTGGTTCGGAATGATGCCAAACGATAGGGCAACGACATAAGTGCTTTGCGTCCCGGCCACCATGCTGCCGTCCTCGTGAACGTACGCCTTCACGAATGCGTCGGAGATATCGTGATAGAGCCTGTCATACTTCGCGGCATCCGCGGTCCTGCCGAGAATCGCGGCCGTTTGGGAGACGATCCGCGCCGACTGCGCGAAGTATGCGGTATCGAGGACCGCGGTGGTGCTGTTCGTTCCGCCAGACCCTGCACGACCACGACTCGTATCCCCATTGATGGGCGCCAGATTATCACCGGCGCCGCCGGTGAGCAGAAGGTTGTCCGAGCGCCGCTGATTGAAATCGACCCACCTGGCCATGTGGTCGTAGTTTTGTTCGAGGAAGGCGCGGTCACCGTAGGTCGTGTACATGACCCAAGGGATAATGACGCCGGCATCGCCCCAAATGGGATAATCTGCCGCCCGGCTGTCGACGCGCGGGGAAGTGACGCAAAAGGCGCCGGCTCTGGGACCGTCGGCAAGCTGACCGTCGTTCACGTCCACCATCCATTTGGTGAAGAAGCTGGAGACATCGGCGTTGTACGCCGCGGTCGGGGCGAAAACCTGCGCATCGCCCATCCACCCCATACGTTCATCGCGCTGCGGGCAATCCGTGGGGATCGACAGAAAATTCCCGCGCTGGCCCCAGCGGATATTGGAAACCAACTGATTGACATCGGCATTGGAGGTGATGATCGTCCCGGTATCAGTCATATCGGAACCAACGACGATGCCGCGAATATTGTCCGCCGTCAATTCGCCTGGATAGCCGGTGATCTGAGCGTAGCGGAAGCCATGGAAAGTGAAGTGCGGCTCGAAGGTTTCGATTTTTCCGGTTCCTGCAAAAGTGAATTCGTCGAGTGAAATGGCTTGGCGGAGGTTCTCGTTATACACCGTGCCGTCGGGATTGAGCATTTCGCCATGCTGGATTTCGACCTGGTCTCCGGCAGACCCGACACCGCTCAGGCGGACATGACCGACCATGTTCTGGCCAAAATCGACGATCCACGTGCCGCCCATGCGGCTGATCTTTTTCGGCGATAGCTCCATTAACTTTCGGACGGGAACGCCAAGCTGGGGATCAAGCTCGATATTGTCGTGCTTCTCGGTGGTGACGCTGGGCCATCGCGAATCGTCGAATGACCTCTGGTCCCAAGAGACGGCCTTGCGGGCATCCTGAACCTCGCCAAGCTGCTCATCGGAACCGACAACCTGGCCGGGGCCGCCTTTCCACGAATTATCGCTGGCGATTGTTTCCGTCGTACCGTCGGCATAAGTAATTTCAAGCTGCGCGTTGAATGAAGGGTGATCCGCAACCCGCCTGTATTGCTGCAATCCCATCCACCCGACCCGGCCGGCGAACCAGCCATCGCCCAGCAGAGCGCCCAGCACATTGCTCTCACCCGGCTGTAGCAGGTTCGTAACGTCATAGGTTTGAACCATTGTGCGTTCGAAATAATCCGTCCATCCCGGCGTCAGTTGATCGTCGCTGACAGGTTTGCCGTTGATGGACGCTTCATAGACGCCCAGCGCCGTCGCATATAACCGCGCCTTGGCGACCGGGCCTTTGACCATAAAGCTTTTGCGCAGATATCGGCCCGGCCCGATGGTGCTATCGGCGCTGCGGATAGGCGGAGTGTCGCTGTAAGGCCCTTCAACGATTGCTGCCTTCCAGTCTGAATCGTCATAATTCGGGGCGAACCAATTGTCGCCGGGCGCGGCCGTCGCCTTCCACTTCCCATTCGTGTTCACGTCGATGCGCCGTCCGTTCTGCAACTCGATGACCGCGTGGGCCGCGATGTTGTTCTTTGCGTTGGCATCGGGTCGGACACGAACGCTCAAAGAAAAGAGGCCGATGACGTTCCGGCCCGGCTGAAGTTGTTGGCCAAAGTTGGCGTGAAACGGCGCAGTATGGCTGCTGGCGCCCTGGCGCGTCGCATGGCCGTTGACGTAGAGCGAAATCAACCCGGCGGCGGCGGCGTCGATGGTGGCCGTCTTGACGTTCGCGTCAACCGGCAAATCGATCGCGATGCGCGCTGCCGTCGGCTGCTGCTGCGTTGCTCCGCCGTCGATCCACGACGCGCCGGCCAGCGGTGTCGCCATGATGTCGTAGCGAGGCAGATTCGCGGTGATCCATTGGCCCTTCCAGTCGCTTTCGGGGTGCAGAAGCCCCAGCTCAAACGATGCCGGCTCACTCCAATCGGAGACCTCATCGGATTTATCCCAGACGCGCACCTGCCAGAAGACGATCGCCCGGGAATCGAGCGGCCTGCCTCCCCAGCGCACGAGCACCGATTGATCGGAGGCGACTTTTCCAGAGGACCAAAGGTCCGGCTGATCGAGTTTGTCAGGCGAGGAGGCGGCGCGAACTTCGTAAGCCGTCTGAATTTCACCGGGGCGGTCGGATTGCAGCTTCCACGACAAACGCGGCTGTGCAATGCCGATCCCAACCGGGTGCTCCATGTGCTCGGCCGTGAGTTCCGTCAAATGGACCGGCGAGTCGGCGGCGAAGGCGATTGACGCGGCAATCAGAACCGCCAAGACGGCAATCGCAAACGTGCGCATTTCGGCTCCTTTGACTTTTCAACGGCTTAGGGTCGGGTCAGGCTAAAGGTCTCATCTATCCGCCATGCCATGGCCTTGTTCGAATGATACCACTTTCACCGTGTCTAACGGCTTCGTCACCGCATAGGTCCTCAAAAAAGTCCTGCGACATCGTCTCGCTCTGCATCCTGACTGCCGCCTCGCCGCATTGCGTGGCCAGGACAGGGCGGGCGAATGTGAGCCGAAAGTAGCGGCAGTGCCTATCCGTAGAGGAGTCTAAGGGATAGTTGCAACGCACCACGGTGATGAATCTCGTGATCGATGTTGAAACGCAAGATCAGATTGGACAAGGACACCAGACCTCGTTTTCCCAAATCAAATTGTCTTTGCGAAAAATCACTTTTAGTGAATTCATCGATGCGACGACAGCGTTCGGTTCCCAGTTGGATGAACTCACGCAATAGCGTGTCCCACGCTTGGGCATCCGCCTCGCCAGACGAAATTGTAACGCCGCTCGACGCGGACATGCCATCCAGCACGTCGAAAAGCCAATGATCGGCATCTACCAGGTGTTTGAGGACGTCCACAAAGCTCAAAAGGTCCTGGCGCTGGCGCCATAGGCGGTGCTCCGGGCGGACCAGCCGGAATCGCTTGACGCTTGATTCCCGAACTTCAGAAGAGAAAGCGGAGAGAGCGACGCAGAGTTGATGGTCTTCCATCTTTTGACGCTAATTCCGGGTCATGGCCGTGTCAACAGACATGTAAGCTGGAGAATTCCGTGACATGGAATTTAGCGGCCGCGTCGAATCCGGTTGGTATCGAATGGCGACCGGTGCGGGGCTTGGCGATTACAATGCCCGGCGACATGACCCTTCAACAGCAACTCGAATCCGCCTTGTCGCATCATCAGGCGGGCCGTTTCGCGGAGGCGGAGACGATCTATCGTCAAATCCTCTCGCAGAATCCGAATCATGTCGAGGCACTGAATTTGTTGGGGACATTGGCCGCGCAGGCGGGCCGTTTGGACGCGGGGTTGGAATTGATGCGGCGGGTCATTCGGCTCCATCCCGACCTTGCCCAAGCGCACTACAACATTGGAATCGCCTTACAACGCAAGGGCCAACTTGACGAGGCAATCGCTTCCTATCACCAGACCATTCGGCTCAAGCCCGATTTTGCCGAAGCATACAACAATCTTGGCAGCGCGTTGCAGGACATCGGGCAACTTGACGAGGCGATCACGGCCTTTCGGCAGGCCATCCGGCTCAAGCCTGATCACCCCGGGGCGCACGTCAATTTGGGCAACGTATTAACGGACATGGGGCAACTCGACGAGGCGATTGCATGCTATCGGCAGGCCGTTCGGATCAAGCCTGACCTCGCGCTGGCGCACAATAATCTGGGCAACGCATTGAAGGACATAGGGCAACTTGATGAGGCCATCGCCGCCTGTCAGCAGGCCATTCGGATCAAGCCGGACTATGCCGAAGCGCATTGGAACCTGGCCCTGGCATTGCTGATGAGCGGGGATTTCGAGCGGGGCTTGGCCGAATACGAATGGCGATGGAGGGTAAAGTCGATGTGGGTCGCTCCTTCCTTTTCGCAGCCCCAATGGATGGGGGAGGAGCTTGGCGGGCGAACGATTTTGCTCTTTCCCGAGCAGGGATTGGGGGATGCGATCCAGTTCGTGCGTTATGTTCCGCTGGTGACGCGGCGCGGTGGACGGGTCATCATCGCTTGCCAGCCGGAACTGGCCCGGCTTTTTGAGCGAATGCCGGACGTTGCCAGGGTTGTCGTCAGCGGACAACCAATCCCACCGTTCGACGTGCAATGCTCGCTGGTCGGTCTTCCGCGAATCTTCGCCACCGATTTGAATTCGATTCCCGCCGCGATCCCCTATTTGACAGCCGATTCCGGACTGGTCGAGACGTGGAGCAAGAGGCTTGGACCAACCGACGGGCGGTTGAGGGTGGGCATCGCCTGGTCGGGCAGTCCCCGGTTCAAGGCGAATCTAACGCGATCGCTGAATTTGCAACAGTTGGCGCCACTTGCCGCCGCGCCAGGCGTCAAGTTTTACAGTCTCCAGAAAGGTCCGGCCGGCGAGCAGGCGAAAAATCCGCCGGTGGGATTGGAATTGGTCGATCTCGGCCCGCAGTTGAAAGACCTCGCCGATACCGCGGCGGTGATGTCGTTGATGGACCTGATTATCACCACCGATACATCCGTGCCGCATTTGGCCGGGGCGCTGGCCAAGCCGGTGTGGGTAATGCTTCAGCACGTGCCGGACTGGCGCTGGCTGCTGGAGCGACAGGACAGCCCCTGGTATCCGACGATGCGATTATTCCGCCAGCCCTCCCGTGGGGATTGGGATAGCGTCATCAAGCGAGTGGCCGATGAATTATCCCTTTTGATCGAGAATCGCGCCTGATTTTCCGGAAGTGGATATCGCACAACCCCTAATCGGCGGGATCGCCATAAAGAACGCCGCGGCCGTGCGTGCCGACGTAAACTCGTCCATAGATGCGCGGGTCGCCGGTGATCTGCAACAACAGGCCGTATTGGTGCCGATCGTCGTTGATGCGCACCCAGGTTTTGGCGAAATCGTCGGAACGATAGATGGCGTCTT
>Ga0181538_10001399_pt1 | contig 27207 bp, 19 predicted proteins | sample PEATcosm2014_Bin_40_FD_119773 | JGI IMG/M metagenome (GOLD analysis project Ga0181538, IMG submission 119773) | Peatland microbial communities from MTU Mesocosm Facility, Houghton, MI, USA - PEATcosm2014_Bin23_30_metaG | ecosystem: Environmental > Terrestrial > Soil > Wetlands > Peat | place... | reverse complement strand
GCTCACGGTCTGGGAGCAGGTGAGCACGCCGCGCCGGATGACGTGTGTGGGGGTGGCGTCGGGGAAAGGAGCCAGGAAGTGGGCGGCCATGAGCGCGGACGCGAACGGCTTTAGTTTTTCGCTGCCGCGGATGAACCTGACGCCTTCGACTTTAGGACCGGCCGCCAGCGCCACGAAGAACTCCGCTTCCGCGTTCTCCTTCACCAGCGGCCCGAGCTTGAGGGTGCGCTCGTGCGCCAGCTCGCCCCGGTATTTGTCCACCGCGGCGCTCACATGCTGCTCGCCAACCAGCGCCGCCAGGTGCGGACGCGTCTCCGCCGACGGACGCTCCGCCGCCAGCGCCATCGCGTACAGGCGCTCGGCCTTGGCCTTGTCACCGCGGCGCTCGTAGATTTGCGCCAGATGGTCACCGATCTCCGAATGCTGGTCCAGCACCCACGCCGCGCTGATGAATTCCTCCGCCTGCTTGAGGTCGTCTTTCTGGAAATAGATCCACCCCAGCGTGTCCCAGTACGCGGCCAGCGACCCGACCAGAACGAGGTCCTCAATGCGCAGATGATCGAGCGAGACGTTGCGCAGCTCCGCGGCGGTGGCGGCAATGGCCGACTCCGCGTATTGCTGGGCGCGGTCAAGGTGCACCTTGCGCTGCGAGAGTTCGTAGGCGACGTCGTTCCACACCAGCGGCGCCGGCTGCAGCTCGACCGCCTTGTCGAACGCCGCCAGAGCCTTGTCGGGCTGGCCCAGGTTCAGATACGCCTGCCCCAATCCCACCTGATAGAGGGCGTTCTCCGGCTTGAGCGACACGGCTTTCTCCAGCTCCGGCGCCGCGTCCGCGTACTTGTGCCATTCCACGTACAGCGCGCCCAGGTTGGCGTGGGCAAACTCATCCAGGGGATTGATCTCGAGCTGTTTGCGAAACGCGCCCACCGCATCTTCGTACTTCTGCTCACGCCAGTAAGCGAGTCCCAGGTTGTTATAAGCCCATTCGTCGTAAGGATCGACCTCGGCCGCCTTCTGGAAGGCGAGGATGGCCTCGTCGGTCTTCTGCATCCCAAGATAAGCGCGTCCCAGGTTGTTCCACGCGTACTTGTGCTTGGGTTCAAGAGCCACCACGCGCTTCAGCAACTCCACCGCCAGCTCGTAATTGCGGTTGCGGAGCGCCGCGATTGCCGAGTCATGCAGGTCCTCGGCCTTGGCGTTCTCCGGAATAGCGGGAGTGCCGGCCGCAGTGGTTTCGAGCTGAAGCTTCTGCTCTTCATCGGAACGGACCGCCCGGCGAAACGCCAGATAGTCGCGGGCGCGCGCGGCCGGCAGTTCGCTCAGACGCGTCACCAGCACGCGCTCGGCGGTAACGCGGTTCTCTTCCACGCTGTAGGTGGAGCGGTACTCGCCGTAGTCGCGTTTGACCGTGACCGCAACCGGTGCCCGCGCCAGGTAGCGGCGCGGCAGCTCCAGCTTCAAACGTACATCGGTCTCCGACGGCGCTCCCAGATGCAGGGGCTCGGCGTCCTTGTCGGTGGCTTCGGTATCGGCGTCCGGCAACCCCAGCAGCGGCAGGAACAGGGCGGGCTGCGTCTTGCGCGCCGACCAGTCCAGATAGTTGGGCTGGGCCACGCGGTATTCGAGGTGGAAAGGCTTGCTGGTATCGGCGGGATCATCGGCCTGGACCTCGCTCACTTCGCCGGGCATGCCGTAAAACGCGTCGAGACTCTGAACCAGGTCCTTCCAATGGCTGGAGGGGGTGCGGCGGAAAGCCGCGCGCAGGGCCAGCTCGTTGTCGCCGCGCGCCGTCTGCCGCACCGTCGCCTCCAGCTTGCCCAGTTCGCTGATCTTGCCTTCCACCTCCATCAACTGGCGGTTGGGAAAGGGCGGATCGGCGGGGGTCTGCACCAGGCTGGCGGGACGGCCGCTGGGAATCACCAGCGCCTTCTTGTTGCGCAGTGAAACCGCCAGCAGCCGGAAGGGCGCGACCTCGGTGGTGGTATCCATCCAGATGTATTCGTCTTGCAGCGGGACCACGGTGATCACGTGATCGAACTGCGAGGGCGCGGGCACGTCGGGATCGATGGCGCGGCTGCTGTTCATGAGCGCCGGGTAAGCGGCGAGCCCCACCGACTGCAGCAGCGACGCCAGCAGGGTGTGCTTGTCCTTGCAATCGCCGTAGCGGTTGCCGAGGATTTCCCCCGCCGGGTGCGGCTGGTAGCGTCCCAGGCCGAAGGACAGGCTGACGTAATGGAAGTTGGTGGCGACGAAGTCGTAGAGCGCCGCGATCTTCTCCATATCCGTCTTCTTGTCCCGCACCAGCTCGGCGGCCTTGGCCCGCACCGCCGCGGTAGGCGCGATGCGGTCCTTCTGCAGGTCCCAGTACCAGCGCCCGACTTCGTCCCAACTGCGCAGCGTGCTCAGCTCGATGTCGGGCAGCTCCGGCTTGGGCGTTTTCGGCTTTTTCTTCTTGTCGCGGTCGGACTCGCGCTGCAAGTTGGAACTCTTCCAGCGATAGCTGCGGCGGTCGCCCTGGTCACTAACCTCCGGCTCGAACCCCGGCTGCGTTTTGAGCTTGATCTCGCGCTCGCGCGGCAGGTTGATCTCCAGTTGCTCGTCGAGCACGATGGTCTGCTTCTCGAAGCCGTACTCCATCCAGAAGTGGTTGGGGATCAGCGGCTTTTCGGTGCGGATGACAATGCTGTATTCCAGTTCCTGTCCCGGCTGCAATCCCGGCACGGTGATGTGCTTTTCGCGGAAGTCGCTGTAGACGGGGGCTTCCCGCGCCACCGGCGAGGGCAGGTCCTGCATGTCGGTCGAGGTGGCTTCGATCACCGTGCCGTCGGCGCGGCGCACCCGCACATAGGCCATCTCCATCTGTTCGTTGGCCGAACTGTAGCCGAAGACGAGCTGGCTCAGCCGCTGCACGCCCGCGTCGCTCTGCACCCGCACGCGCGCCGTCTGCTCGCGGCGCTCGCTGCCGTCGTTCTCAAAGCGGACCACCGTCCGCAACTGCTCGACCACGTAGGCTTCGTCGCGGAACGCGGCGGCGGGATCGGCGGGTTTGGTCTCAAGCTGCTGCGCCGGCAGCACCACGCCGGCGAGCGAAAGAAGTACCGCGGGGAACCACTTCAGTTTGGACATGGCCGGAAGGCCTATTTGAATTCAGCAGCGGCCAGGAAGCAAGTTGAGGCGTATTCCGAAAAGGGTGGAGCAGGCCTTCAGGCCTGCATTGATGCGCCCCCTTGAATTGTTGGCTTCAGCCCCTGAGGTAACTCAGTGATCGCACCGGGAACATGCATACCATCAGTACCTCTGCGGCTGAAGCCGAACACCACGACGCTGCCATTATGCAGGGCTGAAGCCCTGCTCCACCCGAACTCAGGCGCCCGCCGTTGCTCTCCCAGGTACCTCCTCCGATAACGTCGTATCTCATTGACGGCTCAGCCAGTTCGGGCTGGCGGCACGGGTAACGAAAGTCCAATTACGCGTCCCGCAGCGAAGTTTTCATGCTACTTTTACGACAGGTTCCGCAGTTTCCGTCGGAGACTTCTCCGATCCGCCTGCGTGTGCGCCGGACGGCGGGGGCGGACACAGCACCTCTTATGGCACTCGGGTTCGGCTTCAACAAAACGAAGGTCCTGGCGGCGGCGGAGAAGTTCGTGCAGCAGGGCAAGCTGCCTAACGCCATTCTGGAATACCTCAAGGTCGTCAAAGAGGACCCCAGGGACCTGACGGTGATGAACACGGTCGGGGACCTCTACGCCCGCCTGGGCCAGACCGCGGAAGCCCTGCAGCAATTCAAGCAGGTGGGCGAGGCCTATGCCGCCGACGGGTTCATCGTCAAAGCGATCGCCATCTACAAGAAACTGACCAAGCTCAGTCCCACGGCCACCGACTGCATCATCAAACTGGCCGAACTGTATTCGCAGCAGGGGCTGTACAACGATGCCCGCTCGCAATACCTGAGCGTCGCCGACCGCTTCCTCCGCGCCGGCGACAACCGAGAGGCCTCACGCATCTTCCAGAAGATGCTGGAGCTGGATCCCGAGAACGCGGCCATGCAGGCCAAGCTGGCCGATCTCTACGTCAAGCTGGGCAACAAGGAGGAGGCGCGCAACATTTTCTTCGGCGCCGCCGAATCGCTATTCCGCCGGGGAGCGATGGAAGCGGCGGACGAAGCGCTGGGGCGGGTGCTGGCGCTCGATTCCGGCCACACGCCCTCCATGATGCTGCGCGGCCAGATCGCCGCCGAAACCGGCAACGCCGAAAAAGCAATCCAGTATCTGGAGAAGGTCCCCGACCTCGATTCGCAGCCGGAGGCTTTGCGCGCCCTGTTGCGCGTCCACCTGCAGTTGGGCAACAACTCGGAAGCTTTGCCCATCGCCAGCAAGCTGCTGAACGTACACAACGATCTTTCCGGGGTCATCACCTGCGGCGACGGCCTGATGGCCGCCGGCCAGCATGAGGCGGCACTGCGGCTTTACGATCGCTACGCTGATCGGCTGCTGGCCGACGATCGCGACGGTTTGATGGCCAAGGTGACCTCCGCGCCCGCGCACCTGAGCAGCAATCCCGCCGCCCTGGAGCTGGTGCTCAAGCTCTGCCGCAGAGCCGGCGACCCGATTCATCTCAACGAGGTCATGGAACTGCTGGCCCACGCCCTGGTACAAGCGGGAGAACTGGTCCGCGCCCGCGACCTCTACAACCAGTTGGCGGCGCTCGAGCCGGAAAATCCGGTGCACCTGCAGAACTACAAGCAGGTTTCCGTCAGGCTGGGCGACGATGCCTCCAACCGTCCGCTCACCGCCGACGAGGGCGCGCAGGCGTTGATGGTGGACGAGCTGGAGATCGATGCTCCCGCCGTGGACCAGGAATATCCCCCGGACATCGTGCGCGCCATCCGCACCGCGCTCACCGACTCCGAGCTGCTGGATTCTTACAATCTTCCCACCAAGGCCATCGCCCCGCTGGAAGCGGTGCTGGCCTCCGCTCCCGGGGATGTTCTGCTTAACCAGCGTTTGGCTTCGCTCTACGTGCGGGCCGAGCGTTACAGTGAGGCGGCGCGCTGCTGCGACGCCCTGCGCGCGGTCTACCGCAAGGCCGGCCACCGCGAGCTGGCCGCGCAGTACGCCGAGATGTCCGCCAAGTATCACGAGCGCGCCGGCGAGCCCGTGCCCGATTACGCCGGCCCTGCCGAGCCTGCCCCGGCTCAGGCCGAGGCCGCAGCCCACGCCGAGCCGACTTCCCAGCCGGCCGAGGCTGCCCAGCACACCCAACCCCAGGCTGCTGCCGCTCCTGCCGTGGTCCACTCGGTCGAGATCGACGCCTCCAAGCAATGGGAGGAGATGACCGCGGTCGAACCGCCAGAGCAGCTCGGCAGTTCCCATTTCATCGGGCAGAAGGCGGTCAAGGCGGCACGGGTCGGAGACCTGGTTAGCGATCTTCTGGAAGAGATACGGTTCTACATTGCGCAGGGGATGTGGGAGGAGGCGCACGCGGCCATCGAGAAATGCGCTGCCCTGGCCCCCGGCATCCCCGAGCTGGACGAATTCCGCGAGCAGGTCGAGAAATCCCGCAGCACCGCCGCCCCGGCACCCGAAGTCGAACTGGTGCAAGAAGAGCCAGCGGCGGAATCGACGGTGGCCACGCTGGTGTTCGACGCCGGTGCGCTGGGCCTCGAGAGAAGTTCCTCCCCGCCGCCGCTCGATACCCAGGCTGAGCCGCCCGTCCCGGAACCCGCGGTTCAGCAGTTGGCCATTCAGGACGACGCGGCCGTGGGCGTCCCGGCGCCGCCGCCGCTGCCGGCGGTTTTCGAACCGGCCGCGGTCGCGACAGCAGCCGACTCCCATCCTACCGACGATCCCTTGTCGGACATAGTTCTTGATCTCGAGGAATCGCTGGGGGATGGTTTTGCGGTTGCCGCCTCGGCCTCCGCCGCGCCGGTGGCAAGCGCGCCGCCGCCGCTGGCGGAGCCCCCGGCCTCGATTCCGCCACAGGTGGTGGTCACCACGCCGCGCCCGGCTCCGCCGGAGCCGGTTGCCATGCCGATGGTGACGGCGGCTGCCGCCACCATCGTCAGCCAGCAGATGCCCCAGGGCCCTCAGGAGCCGCGTACGGGGCTGTCCGACATCTTCGAGGAATTCAAAGAGGACATGGAAGCCGAGGGCGCGGCCGCCGATGAGCACGATCCGGAAACGCATTACAACCTGGGGGTGGCCTTCAAGGAGATGGGACTGCTCGACGAAGCCATCGGAGAGCTGCAGAAGGTCTGCCACTTCATCGAGCACGGACACCCTTTCCCCCACGTGCTGCAGGTCTACACCTGGCTGGCGGATTGCCTTTTGAACAAGGGCGCGCCCCAGGCCTCCATCAAGTGGTACCAGCGGGCCTTGCAACTGCCCGCCGTGGATGAGGAAGCCCGCATGGCGGTGTACTATGAGATGGCGGGCGCTTACGAAGCCGCCGGCAACCGGCAGGCGGCGCTCGACAACTTCATGGAAGTCTATGCCAGCAATATCGACTACCGCGACGTGGCCGAGCGCATCAAAACCCTGAAAGCGTAGTATCCTCTGGGATGGATTCCGCGCCGCAGCACGGGAGCCCGAAGGACCGCGAGTTTTACCTCGACCACCCGAACGGCTCGGCCTCAGTCAAGGCGAACGAAAAAACCAACGGCCCGGAGCCAGCATCGTTGTCCACCACCGGATTCCCGGCAACCCGCAGCTCCGCCACGCCCCTCTGGCTCATGCGCCTCTGGGTGGTTATCCGGGTGGCATTCTTCATCGAACTGGGGATGGTGCTGGTGGTGCTCCCCTGGACTCGCGGATGGACCGAGAACAGTCTCCTGGTGGCTTATCCCGAGGTCCGGTTCTTCCTGCAGAAGTATTTCGTGCGTGGCCTGATCTCGGGCCTGGGCTTCATCGATATTGGCTTTGGCATCTGGGAAGCGGTGCGCTACAAAGAACCTCCCCGCAACCCGAAACTGTCCTGAGAAATCTGAACCACCATGAGCGAAGATGTTTCCAACTCTGAATTGCGCGCGGCGCCGCTGGCTTACGAGAACCGTCCGTTCCTGACCAGCCCCGACGGGCGCATCCTGCGCATTCTCTCCGAGTATGCGGAACCGCTGGCCCGCTTCCGCCGGGAGAAGATCCAGGATACCGTCGTGTTCTTCGGCTCGGCCCGCTTCCACAGCCGGTCGGATGCGGAGAACGCGCTGCAATTGCTGGAGAAACCGGGATCGCCCGCGCTCCCCGAGGAGCAGGAGCGCATCCGCCACGCCCGCATGGCGGTGGAGATGGCCCGCTACTACGAAGACGCGCGCCAGCTCGCCCACATGCTCACCAAGTGGTCGATGGGCATCCAGTCCAAGCGGCACCGCTTCGTGGTCACCTCGGGCGGCGGGCCGGGGATCATGGAGGCCGCCAATCGCGGCGCCCGCGAAGCCGGCGGCAAGACCGTCGGGCTCAACATCCGCTTGCCGTTTGAGCAGATGCCCAATCCCTACGTCACGCCAGCGCTCAACTTCGAGTTCCACTACTTCTTCATGCGCAAGTACTGGTTCGCCTATCTCTCCAAGGCCCTGGTGATCTTCCCCGGCGGCTTCGGCACGCTGGACGAGCTGTTCGAGATCCTCACCCTCGCCCAGACCGAGAAGCTGGCCAAGAGGATCCTGGTGGTGATCTATGGCAAGCAGTACTGGGACCGGGCGCTGAACATCGACGCCCTGATCGAGGCGGGGACGGTAGCGCCCGCCGACAAGGACCTGTACTGCATGGCCGATACTCCCGAAGAAGCGTTCGAGATCCTGCGGAGCGGCCTCACCAAGTTCCACCTGCAAGAGCCGCGCCCGCCCAGCGAACCCACTGCGCCCGAAATCGCCGAAACGAGAGGGTGAAGAAGTACCAAGTACCCAGTACCGAGTACCAAGTATTTGACGCCCGCCTTTGCCTTTGCTTGGTACTTGGTACTGAGTACTTGGTACTGTTTGTCGTTGCCTTTGCTCGGTACTGGGTACTCGGTACTTGGTACTATTCGCCGAGTGCTCCTCTACTACATCACCGACCGCAAACAGCTTCCCGGGCCCGAGCCGCGCCGCCGCGAGCTGCTGCTGGCCCGGATCGCGGAAGCCGCCCGCGCCGGTGTGGATTACATCCAGCTCCGCGAAAAGGATTTGCCCACTCGCGAACTGGAGTCGCTGGCCCGTGAAGCGGTCCGCCTGGTTCGTGAAACGGGAAACGAGAAACGTGAAACCCGCGTTCTGATCAATTCCCGTTCCGACGTAGCTCTCGCCACCGGCGCCGACGGCGTCCATCTGCCTTCCGACGATATTTCGGCGTCCGACGCCCGAGCCATCTGGTCGTCGGCTTTGGCTCGAAACTCGAAACTCGAAACTCGAAACTTTGTGATCGCCGTTTCCTGCCACACCGCTGCGGAAGTCCGCCTGGCCGAGTCCCAGGGCGCCGACTTCGCCGTCTTCGGACCGGTCTTCGAGAAGGTGGGAACCTCGCTGAACACCGGTCTCGATGCCTTGCACCGCGCCTGTCTCGGCCACATGCCGGTGCTGGCCATCGGCGGCGTCACGCTGGAGAACGCCCGCGCGTGTGTCGAAGCCGGCGCCGCCGGCATCGCCGCAATTCGTTTGTTTCAGCAGAAGGGGATTATGGAAGCAGTAAAGGAACTGCGAGGATCCTAATGCACTCGATTCTTTATACAGACCTTGGTTTTTTCCTCGGGCTACACCAACTCCGGTTCATCTAGATCCGCTCGCGCTTGGGCAGCAGGGCCCGGAACACCATGTTGATCAGCGCCAGCACAATCGCGCCCCAGAACGCCGGCACGAATCCGCGCACGACGAACCCCGGCACGAACGTGGACGCCACCATCAGCATCACGGCGTTGACTACAAACCAGAACAGCCCGAGCGTAAGGATGATAAACGGGAAGGTCAGCACTTTCAGGACGAGCCCGAGCGTGGCGTTCACCAGTCCGATCACCAGCGCGGCAATCAGCGCCGCCTTGAAACTGTGGACCTCAAACCCGCGTACCAGGTTGGCCACGATCATCAGCGCCAGCGCGCTCAGAAGCCAGTGGAGGATCAGCCGCATAGGTCCGGGTATGTTACATCTCCGGGCGGCTTTCTGGAGGAGATAATTCAGCTTACCGAGGCCGAGGCTCTGGCTCTGCCCAGTTCGGCCAGGCCGCGGAGTTGCTGCGCCGCCGCGAAGCCGCGGTACATACAGAACAGCGCCAGCACGTGGAAGGCGACGCTCATCCAGTCGTGCGCCAGGAACAGCAGCGCGCCGTCGGCCGCGTAGAGCAGCATGCCGATCCCGAACGCGAACTGATTGCACCGGCTCGACCACAGGCCGATGGCAAGGAATACGCCCGCGATCATCACGTCGATCACCAGCGCCGGCAGCGTGGCCACGGCGCCGGCTTTGCGCGCCACCGCGTCCACCACCTGCGTGATGCCCAGCCCGACCATGAAATGTATATGGCCGCCCGCGAACGCCGCCGCCGTGTTTACCAGCGACAGCCCGGCCACCCAGTAGAACCAGCGCGCGCCCGACCTCAGCCGCGCCAGCGAGGTCAGCGGCACCTTGAGCATGACTGTCGGCCGCGCCGCGGCCTCGGCGCTGAAGACCGCCGGCTCGAATACATTCCCCATGGCTTCTTCTCCCTGAACCGCACTTGAACTATGACAAGGAAGAGAAGCTGCGGGAAGAGCGGGAACCGCGCCATCACCAATCGGAGGGATTAGACCCTCGGGCGCGCGCGCTCACGGCTTGCGCGCGACCTTGAAGGTTTCCGTCATTTCCTTCGTGCCATCGACGAAGAACCACTGCTCGGTCATGTGGTTGGCGTCTTCGATCGTAAGGATCATGCGCTGCATGTGGCCGGCATCGGGCTTGGCCAGATTGGTGGCGTCGAGGAAGTTGAAGGCGAACCGCTTGCCGTCGGCCGAGACCTCGGCCTGCATGCGCGGCTGGTTGTGGGCAGAGCAGTAGTGGGTCATCAACAGGCGGTCGTTGTCGGGATGATAGACGGTGACCATGTTCTCGCCCTGGTCGAGCTGCATCAGCGCCGAGCCGTCGCTCACCACCTGGAAGGTCACGGATACGGGCTTGCCGCCAGCCGTCTTGCCCTCCCACGTGCCCGCGAGCTTCTTGAGTTGGTCGAAATGGCTGGCGGGCGTGTCGGGCGCGGCCAACGCGGCGCAGCTCGCGATTAGGAGCAATGCCAGGCAGGATGCAATGCGCTTCATAGGATGCCTCCGGCCACGCATTGTAGCAGTACGGTTGCGGTACAATCGCGTTGAATCTGGATCGCCGGCGGATGGGACAACATGCCTCGTAGAACTGCACTGGTACGAAGCTCACGGCAGCGGCAGAAAAAACTGCAAGGTCCAACCAGTGTTTCGCGTTCCGTGAAGCACGAAGGGATGAGATTCTTCCTTTGCATCAATAACGAGGGCAGCCCCGCCAGCCTCGAGGTGGGCAAGGTTTACCGCGCCATGCCGGAGCGGGAGGCGAAGATCCTCAACCTGCTGCGCGTCATCGATGAATCGGGCGAAGACTACCTTTATCCCGCCGCCCAGTTCGTCGAGCTGCGGCTGCCCCAGGCCGCCAAGAACGCCTTGCTACAGCGCTGATTGTCCGCCACCACATGACTCTTGGCCGTTGGGGCCTGGGTGCGTGCGTCCTTCTGGGTACTTGTCCGCGGCGGTGGCGGATGGTATTCACGAGTTGCGCCCAAAAAGGGAAAAAACTCATGAGATCTCTGCGTGTTGTGGCCGCTCTCGCTGCGGCCGTGGTTGCTCTTGCCTGCTTCGCCTCCTCACCTGCGGAAGCCCCCACCGGTTTCGACAACAAAAGCAACGGCATGGTGGACGACGCGACCCACAAGACCGATCAGGGTACGTTTGAAGAGGTTGAGGCCATCAGCGACGGCCTCGGTCCTTTATATAACGCGCAGTCCTGCCGGGAATGCCACCAGAACCCGACCTCGGGCGGCTCCAGCCAGGTCACTGAGCTGCGGGTCGGCCACGAGGGGCCGGACCATCGCTTCATGAATCCGGAGATCCCCATCAACCGCGGGGCCGAGGTCATCACCGGACGCACCCTGGTGAACGACCGCGCCATCTGTCCCAACGCCGCCTTCCCTACCACGGAAATTCAGGAGCGCGTGCCCGAGACCGAGACCATCCGCACCACGCGCGTCTCCCTCAACCTGCTGGGCGACGGCTTTGTGGAGGCGGTGGCCGATCAGACCCTGGTGGACCTGGCCCACAAGCAATGCCAGGACTCACACCACAAGATCTGCGGGCAGGTGATTTATGTGCCCATCGTGGAAGCTCCGGGAGAGACCGGCGTGGGCCGGTTCGGGTGGAAGGATCAGCACGCCAGCCTGCTCTCGTTTTCGGGCGACGCGTACCTGAACGAGATGGGGATCACCACCCGCCTGTTTCCCGACGAGGTGACCACGCTGTGCAACACCGCGTCCGAGCCCAACGACACGCCCGATCCCGATGGGCTCGACGATCTGGACCACTTCGCGCGCTTCATCCGCGCCAGCAAAGCGCCGGCGCGCGACGCGCAACTGGCGGCGACGCCGGCCGCCACGCGCGGCTCCGAGCTGTTCGAGAAGATCGGCTGCACTACCTGCCACGTGGCTACGATGACCACGGCGCCGGCGGGAACCGCGATCAACGGCGGCAAATTCACCATCCCCGACGCCCTGGGTGGGAAAACCTTCCACCCGTACTCGGACTTTCTGCTGCACAACGTGGGGACGGGGGATGGCATCGTCGTGCCCTTCGTCGAGCATTACGGCCGGAAGATGTCTGCTATCAAGTGGAAGAATTTTTCGACCGAGGAGTTCCACAATGCCCGGTTCAAGATGCGCACGGCGCCGTTGTGGGGAGTGCGGCTGCACAGCCGGCTGATGCATGATGGAACCACGGTGACCCTGCGCGATGCCGTCACCCGCCACGCCGGCGAAGCTGCGGACGTGAAACACAAGTTCGAAAAACTGCCGCACGCTGATCAGGAGGCCATTCTCCAGTTCCTGAGTTCGCTGTAGCGCCCGGTGCCGGGTAGCTAGCGGGGAAAAGTCCGCCAATTAGGTGTAAAATGCCGCCTGCACGGGGGTGCTGGAAGGAAATTCCTTGTAGGAGGAAGGTTACTATGGCTGCGAATTCCGCGAGCCCTGTCCCCGAGTTGTCGCTGGCAACCGATAAGACCCCGATCGAGACGGTCATCCATTGTTCCGGCAGGATCATCTCGAACACGACGGAGTTGTTGAAGACTGCAACCCGGTCCGCCATGGCCGAGAGCAAGACCGTGGTGCTGGACCTCACGCAGGTAAACTACCTGGACAGCTCTGGCCTGGGTGCGATTGTGGGCCTGTACGTTTCCGCCAAGAGGGAAGGTTGCAAATTCAAACTCATCAACCTGAGCCCGCGCGTGAAGGAACTGTTCAGCATCACCCGTTTGGCGCCGCTGTTCGAGGGCCACGAGGACATGCTTGGGATGACTCCCGACTAGGCCACGCTACCGCGATGACTGGTTCGGCTGAACCGAGGTGATGATCTGGAAGGCGAGTTCGCCGGTGCCATCCACGGTTCTTCCCCAGACGATGACCCGGCGCGGCTTGCCGTCGCGGTGCATCATCTGCATTTCCAGCCCATCGAAGTCTTGCCCACTGCGCACGTGTTCCAGCAACCGGCGGTAGTCTTCAATGCGGTGGAGCACGGCGGGCCGCAGGCCCTTTCCAATGATGCTTCGCAAATCCAGCCCCAGTTGCTCCACAAAGACTTTGTTTACCCGCCGCACCTCGCCGTCCCGGCCCAGGCAAGCCAGACCGAAGGGAAGGTTGTCGATCATGGTGCGCCATTGCTGGTTGATCATGGAGAGGCGATCTTCTTTTTCGAGGAAGCGCCGGCCCACCTGGACGCGGGCGAGAATCTCGTCGCTGCTTACCGGCTTGGCGACGTAGTCATCCACGCCCCCCTCAAAAGCCGTCAGCATGCTGGCCTTGCCGTGGTGCGTGCTGAGCAGAACGACATAGGTGTAATCGCGCACCTGGGCGCGGCGGATCTTTTGACAAATCGCCAGCCCATCGATTTCCGGCAAAGCCCAACTGAGGATGACCAGGCGCGGTGGATCGCTCCCCTTCAAGCGCTCCAGCGCTTCCTCTCCCCTGCTGGCAGAGAGGAGCTCCGCGTGGGTTTGCGTCAGAGCGTCCAGCACGGCGTAGCGGCAATTGACGTCTTCGTCCGCAACTAGGATTTTCACGCTCTCCTCAAAATCGGCGAGGCTCGCCTGCGAGTTGCCAACGGCCCCTCTCCTCTATCCTTATCGGCCTGTAGCGGCGATGAGAACAGTTGCCCGAAGAAGCGCGAGTGTGGCGGCAGTTGCTTTTCATTGACTTGCCCTCCGCAGCCGCCTAGGATTAGCCCTCTTGTGGGCTCCCCTCTCGCGTGATCGGCCAGACCATTTCGCACTACCGCATCGTCGAGAAGCTGGGCGGCGGCGGGATGGGTGTGGTGTACAAGGCCGAGGACACCAAACTCGGACGCCGCGTGGCCCTCAAGTTCCTGCCCGAGGACGTTGCCCGCGACCGGCAAACTCTGGAGCGTTTCCAGCGTGAAGCCCGCGCCGCTTCCGCGCTGAGCCATCCCAACATCTGCACCATCCACGAAATCGACGAGCACGAAGGCCATCCCTTCATCGTCATGGAGTTTCTGGATGGCGAGACGCTCAAGCACCGCATCAGCGGGCGAGCGCTGGACGCCGAGACTTTGCTGGAGATTGCCATCCAGATCGCCGATGCGCTTGACGCCGCCCACGCTGAAGGCATCATCCATCGCGACATCAAGCCCGCCAACATCTTCATCACCAAGCGCGGCCAGGTGAAGGTGCTGGACTTCGGTCTGGCGAAGGTGCAGCCGAAAGGGCAAGCGGACGCCTTGGCGACCGCGGTGAGCGAGGAGCACTTGACCAGTCCGGGCAGCACCCTGGGCACGGTGGCTTACATGTCGCCCGAACAGGTGCGCGGCAAGGAACTCGATGCGCGCAGCGACCTGTTCTCGTTCGGGGTGGTGCTCTACGAGATGGCCACCGGCGTCCTGCCGTTTCGTGGTGATACCTCCGGCGTGATCTTCAACTCCATCCTGCAACGGGCGCCGACGCCGCCCCTCCGCATCAATCCCGATCTCCCGCAGGAACTGGAGCGGATCATCAACAAGGCCCTGGAGAAGGACCGCGACCTGCGCTACCAGGTGGCGACAGAGATGCGTGCCGATCTTAAGCGCCTGAAGCGCGAGACCGACTCGTCGCGCAGCGCGGTGATCGCAGCCGAGGACACACCCGGATCGGTGCCTGCCCCTGCCACGAGCAGCTCGGGAGCGGTGAGGGCATCGAGCGGCAGGATGGCAGCGGCCCCGTCCACACCGCAAGCCGTGGTTCTCCCTCCGCCAGCCCGGCGCTGGAAGCTGGTGGCGCCGGCGGTGGTAGTGCTGGCGGCGCTGGTGGCGGGAGGATGGTGGTGGCGGTCGCAGCGGGCGCCTGCATTGACTGACAAGGACACTATCCTCGTAGCCGACTTCATCAACACCACCGGCGATCCCGTCTTCGACGGTACGCTCAAGAAAGCCCTGACGGTAGAGCTGCAGCAATCACCCTACCTGAACGTCTTTCCCGAAGCGCGAGTGCAGAAAACGCTGAAGTTCATGGGGCGTTCTTCCGACGAGCGGGTCACAACCGAGGTGGCGCGCGAAATCTGCCAGCGCGAAGGCATCAAAGCGCTGCTCAGCGGAACCGTGGCCGGGTTGGGTGGCCAGTACGTGGTTACGCTGGAAGCCATCAATGCCTCCAACGGTGATTCCCTGGCCCAGGCGCAGGCACAGGCCAGCAGCAAGGAACAGGTGCTGGCGGCGCTGGACAAGGCCAGCACCCAACTGCGCGGCAAGCTGGGCGAGTCGCTGGCCTCCATCCAGAAGTTCGACAAGCCGCTGGAGGAAGCCACCACCTCCTCGCTGGAGGCGCTGAAGGCCTTCGCCCTCGGCGACGCCGAGCACATGCTCAAACAGGAGGAAATGGCGGCCCTCCCCTTCTATAAGCGGGCGGTCGAGCTTGACCCTAACTTCGCGCTGGCCTATGCCCGCCTGGGGACGGTTTACGGCAACATCGGCCAGGATGACCTCGAAGAACAGAATCAGCAGAAGGCGTTTGAACTCAGAGACCGCGCCAGCGAACGCGAGCGCCTCTACATTACGGGGCATTACTACGGGGGAAGCCGGCAGGTGGACAAGGCCATCGAGGCCTGGGAACTCTACAAGCGAACCTACCCGCGCGATAGCATCTCTTATGGCAACCTGGCCCCTTTGTTCGCGCGCTTGGGTAAATTCGACAAGTCCTTAGAGAATTCGAACAGTGCGTTGCAGGTCGATCCGGACTCAACTTTTGGCTATACGAACGCCGCCGAAGCACACCTGGCGCTGGGCCATGTGGATGAAGCCAAGGCGCTGCTGAACGCCGCGCTGAAAAGAAACATCGGCGGCCACCAAATTCATCTGGAACTGGCGCAGATTGCTCTGGTTCAGGGTGATACCGCCGCGCAGCAACGCGAGGATGCACTGGTGCGGGCCAGCCCTGAAGGGGAGCTCGATCTGCTCGATCGCGACGCCGGGCTGGCCTATGGCCGCGGCCAGGTGCGCAAGGGCCGCGAGCTGATGGTGCGGTTTTCCCAGAGTTACCGGGCCGCCGGCCTCAGCGGGGTGGCCGCGACCGGCGTGGCGACGCAAGCGCTGGCCGAAGCGACATTTGGCTTGCGGGAAGAGGCCTTGAAGGAGGCCAATGCCGCGCTGGGGCTGGCGCGCGATTCGCTGGTGGTTGCCAACGCCAGTCAGGCCATGGCTGCGGCGCACCAGGAGGCCAAGGCGCTGGCGCTCATGAATGATCAGGCTAAGCAGCGGCCCAACGACACTTTCGTCCACTCGGTGTGGTTGCCGACGGTCGAGGCCGTCAGCGAACTCAATCATGGTAATGGCGCCAAAGCCATAGAGGCTCTGGTGCCGGCGCAACTCTACGATGGCAACTCCAGCGCAACGCTCTACGCACGCGCCAGTGCCTATCTACTGGCCGGCCGCACCAACGATGCCGCGGCCGAGTTTCAGAAGATCATCAATCTCCGCTACTTCAGCCCCACCGACGCCTTTGTCCGCCTGGCCCGGCTAGGGCAGGCGCGGGCCCTCGCCGCCCAGGGAGACAAGACCAAGGCCCGCACTGCCTACCAGGATTTCTTCGCCCTATGGAAAGACGCCGACCCCGACCTCCCCATCCTGCAACAGGCCAAGGCGGAGTACGCCAAGCTGCAGTAACTCCGCGAATGCCGCACCCGCGATGATACTGCCGTCCGCATAATAGCCATTCCATAATGTCCACCATGGGACGGCGCCTGACCCTGATTCTGATGGACTTGCTCAACCCGAGCGGCTGCCCCCACGAGTTTGGATGGCCTCGCAAACGCCCTGATGGAGAGCACTATCAGGTATGCCGCTTGTGCGGGGCTGAATACGCCTACGATTGGCGCGCCATGCGCCGCTGCCGGCGGACACGGCCCATCTCGCAGTCGATCCCGGTTTCTTAAGGCTGCTTTGCTGGTGTGGCGAACCGCAACTACCGCCGACGTGCTACCCGTACGTGCAATTAACCGCAAGAATTTAAAAGGAGACCTCATGATGTCCAAGGCCACGCAGTTGCTCGGATTGATGGTGTTGTGGTTCGGAGTCGGGCTAGTGGTGAGCAGCACCGCGCAAGCGCAAGCCAGCCCCGCTGCCGCTCCAAGCGAGGGCCCCGCGGCGGCCATATCGGTTCCGCGGCTGGTGAAGTTCAGTGGCATCGTCCAGGACAACGCTGGCAATCCCCGCAGTGGCATCACCGGCATTACTTTCGCTTTATACAAAGACCAGTCCGGCGGAGCAGCGCTGTGGCTGGAGACGCAAAACGTTTCCCTCGACGCTCAGGGACGCTACACGGTGCTGCTGGGCGCCAACAACGCCGAAGGCATGACGCCGGAACTGTTCAGCACCAACCAAGCCCAATGGCTGGGAGTGCAGCCCGAGGGCCAGGCGGAGCAGCGCGTGCTGCTGGTGAGCGTACCCTATGCGCTGAAAGCGGCCGACGCCGAGACTCTGGGCGGCAGGCCGGCTTCTTCTTTTGTCCTGGCCGTGCCGGTGGCGGCCGCTGATTCAGGCAGCTCAGGACAGCAATCCGGCAGCGCGACCCTCCCCCAGGCGACTTGCGCCACGCCCCCCTGCAACGTGGTCACCGCCGGGGGCACCCCCAACTTCCTGTCCAAATTCCAGGACGCTACCACGGTGCAGAACTCTGCGATTTTCGAAAGTGGCGGTTTGGTTGGGATCGGTAATTCCAGTCCCACTCGCACGCTGGACGTCAGCGGGGAGATCCGTGTGGGAGGCGGCAACATCTTCATGCAGCGCAACCTGACCGATCTTGCCGGGCGCAGGAACTGGGCTTGGGGCACCGAGACCTTCAATGTGGGGGACGTATCCCTGTTCGTGAGTACGTCCAATTCATCGTTTCCCTCGTCGCCGGTGTTTACCGCCCTGAGCAACGGCCACATGGGCGTCGGCCTGCCCACGCCGACCGAGGCGCTGAGCGTAGCCGGGACCATTCAGAGTACGACGGGAGGCTTCATGTTCCCGGATGCGACGGTGCAGACCACCGCCTCTCTCCTCACCGGGGTCACGGCGGGATCGGGCCTGAGCGGAGGCGGGAAGAGCGGTAGCGTCAGCCTTAGCGCCAACTTCAGTTCTGTTCAGGCGCGGGTAACCGGAACTTGCTCTTCAGGAACTGCCATGGGTTCCATCGGCGTCGACGGTTCGGTAACCTGCAACGCCGCCAGCGGCGGGGGAGGATCTCTTACACTTCCATTTTCCGGAACCGGCGCCGACAGCCCGCCGGGGGTCCAGGGAGTGTTTAAGGTTACGGACACCACCAACGGTCCGGCAAATAGCAGCAACAGTGGTCCGCCGGATCCCACCACCATACCCTCGGCCGTCGTCGGTTTGACGACAGGAACCGGCATCACCGCGGGTGTGGTTGGCGAGGCGACTAATTCGGACGGCGTGGGAGTAGTAGCCATTAGCACCGCGGCCGTGGGGGACGAGGTGCCGGTGCTCGTGGCCTGGAGTCAGGCTACCTCGGGAAACGTTTCGGTGATCGATGCCATCGCTTCCAGCTCTGGCGCCAGGGGCCTCGACATGCAGTTTGCGGTCACACCTACGCGGGGTATTATCCAGGCCAGCGTTGGGCCAAACGACAGTTCAACCACCGTATTCAGCGTGGACGGCAGCGGCAATATCACCACCACCGGCACAATCAATGCCAATGGCAACATCAACTCCAACACAAGTATCACGGCGCCGAGTAAGACCTTCAAAATTGATGACCCGCTTGCTCCGGCCGACAAGTGGTTGTACCACACCTCGGTTGAAAGCCCGGACATGCTGAACTTCTACAACGGGGTGGTGGTGCTCGACGCCCGCGGACAAGCCTGGGTCCATATGCCCGACTGGTTCCAAGCCCTGAACCGGGACTTTCGCTACCAGTTGACTGCGGTCGGGAAACCGGCGCCCAATCTGTATGTCGCTCGGGAGATCAAAGACAACCGGTTCAAGATCTCGGGCGGCCGCCCACACGGTAAGATTTCGTGGCAGGTTACCGGGATTCGTCACGACGCTTATGCCAACGCGCATCGCAATCCGGTCGAACAAGAAAAGTCGCCGGCGGAGCGCGGCCGGTATATGCACCCCGAGTTGTTCGGCCATCCGGAGGGTGAGGCCATCGGAGCGGCTTCACACGATACCGGCGCTGTCATCTCCGCCGCGGCGGGACAGCACTAGAGAGGCTTCCAAATCGGAAGGGTCGTCTGGGCGGGGAAGCCCTGGCGGCCCTGCGCCGCACATTTCCACCTCGCCATCGGGGTTTCTGCGGGTAATATGCGGGCAGTGAGCTTCGCAAACCCTATCCGGCGGACCGCCCCAAGTGCGTAGTCGGTAGCTCGGCGACCCACGATCCATGTGGACAGCTCCAAACTGGTCTTGAGAAATACCTATGCCAACACTTCTGTTGGTAACAGCCTCGGCGCCAGAACTTCGGAGAGTGAGGAGGACGCGGGTCCTCAACTTTCAGCAGATCACCATGCCTTATCTGGCCGCCAGAGTTCCTCCAGGGTGGGATGTGATCCACGTTGATAAAGAAGCTGAAGACATTGACTGGAGCATTGACGCAGACGTGGTTGGAATTACATTTCACACGCCAAGTGCTTTTCATGCCTATGACATTGCCGCGCGTTTCAGGTCACGAGGAATATGTGTGGTGATGGGCGGTCCGCATGTAACGCTGTTGCCTGAAGAGGCCAGTCAACACGCTGATGTGATATTCATCGGAGAGGCGGAAGGTTTATGGGAAGAGTTCCTGAAGAGCTTTGAAGCGGGATCTTATCTTCCAGTGTATCAGCAATCCAGCGTGTCTCTCGACAATATTCCCATGGCTCGCAAGGACTTATTTCACAGGCACGACTATACCAATGGAGTTCTATTTGCGACCCGGGGATGTCCCAGCCAATGTGATTTCTGCACCATTGCCGTCATGTATGGCCATAAGTTGCGCAAGCGGCCCATCGCTGAGGTGGCGGCAGAGTATGCCTCGTTCAAGGGAAACGTAATCATCTTTTGGGATGACAACATTGCCGGGGATATGGAGTATGCAAAGGGCTTATTTCGCGCCATCGCTCCTTATCGGAAGTGGTGGAGCAGTCAGGCGAGCATTCATGCCGGCCGGGATGACGAATTCCTGGAGGCTGCAGCTCATAGCGGATGTAAGCAGTTGTTCTTGGGGTTGGAGTCAATCTCCCAGCAAAGCATGGCTGATGTGAATAAGGGGTTCAATCGCGTGGAGGAGTACTTGCAGATCATTGAACGCATCCATTCGCATGGGATTGCCGTGCAAGCCGGGATTGTTTTTGGATTTGATCATGATACGCCGGGGATATTCAAGGACACCATTGATTTTCTGGAACAAGCGGGGGTCCAGAATGCAACCTTCAACATTCTGACGCCATTTCCCGGTACGCCGCTGTTTCGGAGGATGGAAGCCGAAGGGCGTATGTTAACGCGAGATTGGCGCAAATATAATGGCCGTGACGATGTGGTTTATCAACCCAAGCGGATGAGCGTCTCGGAACTGTTAGCTGGATTTCGGTATGCGAATGAGCGCTTTTATTCGCTTCCCAGCATAGCCAAACGGCTGTCACGGTCATCGGTTCAATTATGGTGGACGTTGCCGCTGAACTTGGCCTATGGTTATCGATGGCGCAAGACGGCACAGGCCACCCTCCCTGGCGATGGCTTACCCGAAGGTATAGGTCATCCGTCAGCGACGAGACACTAGGGGGCCGGGCCGGAAGCATCCGCGCGTGGCTCATCTGATTCGGTTTCCTGCCACTCCGCGCCGCACGCTTGGCACTTCCACTGGTTGCGCGGAACTGGGATAGGGATGCCTCCCAGCGCCCACAGCGCAGGAAGCGCGAATCGCTTGTCCACTCCGGCCTGATGTGTGATGTCGAACGACTCACAGCGTGGGCATCGAGGTTGCTCGTAGCTTCCCACCCCATCGACCTCAAACGCCTCGGGAACGGGTTCACTCAACGCCGCCAGCGCCTCCTCGGCGTCTTCCTTCCGCACCAGGAGCTTTATGCCACCCAGCAGATTGGAGATGAACCAATCCATCCGAACCATGTTGTCATCGGCGAGGTAGCATTCGATGCCTGCCGCATCGAGACTCCCTTTTGCCAGCAAAGCCTCGGGCAGGTCCCTGAAGTCGCGGATGGTCACCAGTTCTCTGTGTTCAACTTCGTCGTAAGGAATGTAATCGGCCAGCCGGATTTGCAAGCCCTTGCTTTCGATCGCCTCGGCCAGTGTCCGGCGGGCTACCTCGGTCAGGCGAGCCGCATCGTTGGCGAGCTGCTGGAGCTCGGCGTCGCTCATCTCGCCATACAGCTTGGCCAAACGTTGCCGTTCCTGTTCGCCGTGGTCGCTCACGATGTGGGTGGAATCATACGCCGGGAAGCCAAAAACACGAATGGCGGAGGGTTGCTGTCTCCTCCGCCACTTTTCCCCTGCGTACGGACTCCTGAATCAACTGGCGCGGGCTTTGGTCTCCTTTGGCGCCGGCTCTGCCTTCTGCACCGAGACTGGCTTCAAGAACGGCATCATGGCGCGCAGGCGCTCGCCCACCTGCTCGACCAACTGGTTCTGCTCCTGGATGCGCTGCTTGCTGAACCACGGGAGGCCGGCTTCGTTCTCCGCGATCCAGCGGCGGGCGTAGGTGCCGTCCTGGATCTCCTTGAGGATCTGCCGCATCGCCTTGCGGGTCTCGTCGGTGACGATGCGCGGCCCGCCGGTGTAGTCGCCGTGCTCGGCGGTATCGCTCACCGAGTAGCGCATGTAGTTGAGCCCGCCCTGGTAGATGAGGTCCACGATCAGCTTGAGCTCGTGCACGCACTCGAAGTAGGCGATCTCGGGCTGATAGCCGGCCTCGACCAGGGTTTCGAACCCCGCCTTCACCAGCGCGCTGACGCCGCCGCAGAGCACCGTCTGCTCGCCGAACAGGTCAGTCTCGGTCTCTTCCGCGAAGGTGGTCTCGATGACCCCGGCGCGGGTGGCGCCGATAGCCTTGGCGTAGGAGAGCGCCAGCGTTTTGGCGTTGCCGGTCGCGTCCTGATGGATAGCCAGCAACGACGGCGTTCCCCCGCCTTCGGTGAAGACCTCGCGCATGCGGTGTCCCGGCGCCTTGGGCGCGACCATGGTGACGTCGACGTTCTGCGGCAACTCCAGCGTGCCGAAGCGCACGTTGAAGCCGTGGGCGAACATCAGCATCTTGCCCGCGGTGAGGTTGGGCAGGATCGACGCCCTGTACACCGCTGCCGTACTGGTGTCGGGAATGAGCACCATGATCACGTCGGCCCATTTCGCGGCGTCGGGGACGGAGTTCACGGTGAGCCCGGCGGCTTCGGCCTTGGCGCGCGATTTGCTGCCGGCATGCAGTCCGACGCGCACCCGCACCCCGCTGTCACGCAGGTTCAGGGCATGGGCGTGCCCCTGCGAGCCGTAGCCGATGATGGCGACGTTCTTCCCCTGGATCAGCGCCAGATCGGCGTCGTTATCGTGATAAATCGTGGGCATTATCTGTTCCTTTCATTTCGCCGCGGATGAACGCGGACCAAAAATGGCTTTTGGCTTTTAGCTCTTGGCTTTTGGCCGGCTAAGAGCCAAAGGCTAACAGCCAAGAGCGGGTTTTGAAGTTTCAAACCGAATACGAAACGTCTTCGTCGTCCTGGAGTTCCACCGGGATGGCCAGCTCGCCCGGCCCGCCGGCCGTAGCCGCCGCGCCCTTGGCCCCGCGCGACATGGCGACGCGCCCGGTGCGCACCATCTCCACGATGCCGAAGGGGCGCAGCACCTCCAGCAGGCCGTCGATCTTCTCCTCGGTGCCGGTGATCTCGATGATCACCGACTCCGGGGCCAGGTCCACCACGCGCGCGCGGAAGACGTGCACCAGTTGCAGCAGGTGCGAGCGCGTCTCCGGATTAGCCGCCACCTTGACCATGGCCAGATCGCGCATGACCGTGGGGCCGGCGGTGACGTTGTTCACCAGCAGCACGTTCACCAGCTTGTACAGGTTGGCTTCGACCCGCTTCGCGCCCTGCTCATCGGTATCGACCACGATGGTCATGCGCGAGACGCCGGGCTTGTCGGTGTGGCCCACCGTCAGCGATTCGATGTTGAAGGCGCGGCGGCGGAACAGCGAGGCCACCCGGTTCAGCACGCCCGGTTTGTTTTCCACGTATACGACAAAAGTATTCAGCATAAGGTTTTCACACGTCTTTACTCAAACGTCCTGCGCCGTCTCCACGATCGGGTTGGGACGGCGGATCATGTTGTGCAGGTCGGCTCCTGCCGGCACCATCGGGTACACCGTGTCTTCCTGCTCCACCTGGAAGTCGATCAGCACCGGGCCGCGGTGTTCGCGGGCGTCGCGGATGGTCGGCAGCACATCTCCGCGCTTCTTCACCCCGTGGGCGCGGATGCCGAAGGCGTCGGCCAGCTTGACGAAATCCGGGCTCAGCAACGGGGTGGCGGCGTAGCGGCGGTCGTAGAAGAACTCCTGCCACTGCCGCACCATCCCCAGATAGCCGTTGTTGATGATAGCAATCTTGACGTCGATCTTCTCTTGGACGATGGTGGCCAGTTCGGCCATGGTCATCTGGAAGCCGCCATCGCCGACCACCGCCCACACTTCGGCGTCGGGGCGCGCGAACTTGGCGCCGATGGCCGCCGGCACCGCAAAGCCCATGGTCCCAAGGCCGCCCGAAGTGATGAGCGAGCGCGGCTGCTCGTGGTGGTAGTACTGCGCTTCCCACATCTGGTGCTGGCCCACGTCGGTGACCACCACGGCGCCGCCGTGAGTCTCGCGCCACAGGTCGTTGATCACGTGCGCGGCGTAGAGATGGCCGTCGTCGGGCAGGTTCTGGATGTCGCGCACCGCCGAGTCGCCCTTGAGCTCGTCGATGTGCTGCCGCCACTCGGAGCGGTCCACTGACTCGATATCGGGCAGCATGTGTTCGAGCACCTGGCGCAGGTCGCCTACCAGCCCCACGTCCACTTTGATGTTCTTGTTGATCTCCGCCGGATCGATCTCCACGTGGATCTTCTTGGCCGTGGGCGCATAGGTTTTGGTGTTGCCGGTGACGCGGTCGTCGAAGCGCATGCCGAAGGCCAGCAGCAGGTCGGCTTCCTGGATGGCCTTGTTGACCCAGGCTTCGCCGTGCATGCCCATCATGCCGAGGTTGAGCGGATGCGAAGCCGGGAAACAGCCCAGACCGAGCAGCGTGGGCGTCACCGGGATGCCGCTCTTCTCGGCGAAGTTCCTGAGCGCGTGCATCGCCCCGGAGATGATCACGCCGTGCCCGGCCAGGATCACCGGACGCTGCGCGCTGTTGATCAGCGCGAACGCCTGGTCGTAGTCCTCGGGGTTGGGCGAGAGGTCAGGACGATATCCCGGCAGTTGCGGCGCCGCAGCCTCCCAGTCAAACTCGCAGGAACTCTGTTGCGCGTCCTTGGTGATGTCGATCAGCACCGGCCCCGGCCGTCCCGACGCCGCGATATAAAACGCTTCGCGAACCGTGCGCGCCACCTCATCCGCGTGCGTCACCAGGTAGTTGTGCTTGGTGATGGGCAGGGTGACGCCGGTGATGTCGGTCTCCTGGAAGGCGTCGTAGCCGATCAGCTTGCTGCCCACCTGCCCGGTGATGCACACGATGGGCGAGGAGTCCATCATGGCGGTGGCAATGCCGGTGACCATGTTGGTAGCGCCGGGACCGGAGGTCGCAATCGCGACCCCCACGCCGCCGCTGGCGCGCGCGTATCCGTCGGCCATGTGCGTAGCGCCCTGCTCGTGCCGCACCAGAATGTGGTGGATGGGATAGCGCGTCATGGCGTCGTACGCGGGCAGAATCGCGCCGCCGGGATAGCCGAACACGTGCTTCACGCCCTGGCGCACCAGGCATTCCCAAATGATCTCGCTGCCGGTCTTGGTCATGCTGTCACCCTCTTAAGAACTGTCAAACTTCATTCGCCGCGGATTAAGAAGTGAAACCGCCGAGACGCCGAGGACGCCGAGAATTTCGCTTCCAATTCACCGAGCACAATGGCGTTTCCTCGGCGCTCTCTGCGTCTAGGCGGTTTCAATGCCAATCCGTGTTCATCCGTGTGAATCCGTGGCTGACTTTCCTCATCCCGTCACCGCGCCCTGCGACGCCGAAGAGACGGTCGCCGCATACTTGGCAAAAACTCCGCTCGGATACCGCGGCGCCGGCGCCTTCCACTTCTCCATGCGCGAACGGATCTGCTCGTCCGAAAGCTCCACCCGGAGCTGCCGCTGCGGGATGTCGAATACGATCATATCGCCATCGCGCACGGCGGCAATGGCTCCGCCCCGCGCCGCTTCCGGCGCAACGTGCCCCGCCATCAGGCCGTGAGTGGCGCCGGAGAAGCGTCCGTCGGTGAGCAGCGCGACCTTGTCGCCCAAATCGGCGCCGGAGATGGCCCCGGTGACGGCCAGCATCTCGCGCATGCCTGGGCCTCCGCGCGGCCCTTCATAGCGAATCACCACCACATCGCCGGCGCGGAGGCGGCCCTGCTGCACGGCGGCGAATGCGTCCTCTTCGAGATCGAACACGCGCGCCGGTCCGCGAAAGTTCTGCATGTCGTGCCCGGCGATCTTGACCACGCAGCCCTCGGGCGCCAGATTGCCCTTCAGGATCACCAGGCCGCCGGTCGGCTTGATGGGACGATCCAGCGGGCGGACGACTTCCTGTCCCGGCGTCTCGACGGCGGCACTGGCTTCCTCGCCGATGGTCTTGGTAGTAACCGTCATGCACTCGGAGTGCAGAACGCCGGCCTGCTTCAGCCGCTGGGCCAGCAGGCGAATTCCGCCCGCGCGGTAGAGGTCGGTAGCGACGAAGCGGCCGCCGGGCTTGAGGTCGGCAAGGAGCGGGGTGCGCGCGCTGACGCGGTCAAAATCGTCGATCGAGAGTTCAACCCCGGCTTCCCGCGCGATGGCCAGCAGGTGCAGGACGGCGTTGGTCGAGCCGCCGCTCGCGGCCACGCTGGCAATGGCATTCTCGAGTGCGTTTCGCGTGAGGATTGCGCACGGCCGCAGATCGCGCCGAACCAACTCCATGATCTGCACTCCGGCCTGGAACCCGACGTCATCTTTCTTGGGATCGGTGGCCGGCACGCTGGCGCTGCCCATGGGCGAGATCCCCAGGAATTCGGTGGCGGTGGCCATGGTGTTGGCGGTGAACTGTCCGCCGCAGGCGCCCGCGCCCGGACAGGCGTGGTTCTCGATATCGGCGAGTTCGGCGTCGGTCATGCGCCCGCTGGCGTGCGCGCCCACGGCTTCGAACACGTCCTGAATGGTGACGTCGTGCCCCTGGAAGCGTCCCGGCTCGATGGAGCCGCCATAGATCATTAGCCCAGGCACGTTGAGCCGGGCCAGCGCCATCACTGTGCCAGGGATGGTCTTGTCGCAGCCGGAGAGCGCCACCACGCCGTCGAAGAGGTTGCCGCGCGCCACCAGCTCGATGGAATCGGCAATCACCTCGCGGCTCACCAGCGAGGCGCGCATTCCCTCGCTGCCCATGGTGATGCCGTCGGAGATGGAGACGGTGTTGAACTCCATGGGCGTGCCGCCGGCTTTGCGGACACCTTGCTTGACGCACTCGGCCAGGTGGCGCAGGTGGTAGTTGCAGGGGCCGATCTCGATCCAGGTGTTGGCCACGCCGATGATGGGACGCCGCAACTCGTCGTCAGTGAAGCCCACCGCCTTCAGCATGGCGCGTGCGGGTGCCCGGCTTGCGCCGTCGGTAATCGCCGCGCTGGAACGCCGTTTATCCGCCGCCATAGACACAAACAGCCATCATTTTAAGGATGGCTGATCCCCTCGTCGTTTCCTGGAGCTTCCCCAGCAGGCCACCGCTGGCTGGGGAAGTACTTAGCTTACGTCGTATTGATGATAAGTCCAATTGATACTTATTTGGGTACCATAACCATAATTTATAGGCTCAAGACTTCAGGGAGGCGCCGGCCCCAGGCCACAAAAATTCCCGCCACGGGATGAAACGAAAGCGCCGCCGGTAGCGTCTTAGTACTTAAGTGAGGTAGACGGGGGATTCCGGCGAAGGGGTATAATCGGACAACTCCTCACAAAAGTGAGACTCACCAGAAGAGAAGACTGCTTATTTATGTCCAAGGCATTGAAGATCCTGATCGTCACCGTATCCCTGGGAATCGTTTTGTTCGCCGTCGCCGGCGGCCTGGGAGTGAAGGCTTCCACTAACGACGGCGCTTACCGCCAGCTCGGCGTTTATAGCGAAGTGCTCTCCCGCATTCGCAGCGAGTACGTGGAGGAGCCCAACATCCAGACCGTCACCGACGGCTCCCTGCACGGGCTGCTGGAATCGCTGGACGCCAACTCCAGCTACCTGAGTCCCTCCGAGTACAAGATGTACAAGCAGCACAAGGGGGACGCCAAGGGCGAGATCGGCGCCACCATCTCCAAGCGCTTCGGC
>Ga0181538_10001398_pt1 | contig 27224 bp, 21 predicted proteins | sample PEATcosm2014_Bin_40_FD_119773 | JGI IMG/M metagenome (GOLD analysis project Ga0181538, IMG submission 119773) | Peatland microbial communities from MTU Mesocosm Facility, Houghton, MI, USA - PEATcosm2014_Bin23_30_metaG | ecosystem: Environmental > Terrestrial > Soil > Wetlands > Peat | place... | reverse complement strand
TGATTGGCAACGCGGTGCAAATGGCCAGCAGCCAACCACAAAGAATCCCCCGCACCAGAAGCAGCGCCGAGACCCGCAAGCGCGCGCCGATCAATTCTGCAACCGGTACGCCATATTGGCGCGATATGCCGAGGTCGCCCCTGAGCCAGCTCTTGACCATTCGCATCGCGATCACGCCGGCGGACTGTTGCTGGACGGCTTCTGCCTGAATTTCCGACTGTGCTGCCTGGGAGTATCTTGTATCCATCTCACGGTAGTCAGTGAAATATCCGGGAGCGAAGCGCACCAGCAAAATTGTTCCTGCTGCGGCGAAGAGCATGAGGAGCAGGGTGCGGCCGACTCGTGACAGAATGATCATCTGCGGGCGCATGACGCCTCCTCGAATGTGTTGAGTGCCTCAGTTTGACTGACATTGAAGAAATAGGATATGCAGCTTTCCTTGTCCGAATGAGCGAGCGCCGTGGTTGCGAAAGCCCAGGCAGTTTCAAAGGCGATTTGCACCGCAGCGGATGGCCCGATACCCTGCTGCAAGTTGCAATGCGCAAAGACCGAATTTGCAGCCAGGGTCTTTGCCTTTCCCGGCGAAAGTTGAAGGACGCACAACTGAACGAAGAGAAGCTCAACGAACATCGTAATGTGTGCCTCGCAAACATTCCATCCCGGTGCGGAAAGCAGCCTCGTTCTTGCTTTTTGGAAGCTTCTAAATACCCGAATCTCTCAGCAACAGCGCAGGCTATGTGCCTACAGCTTGCAGCAGGGGAACTAATACTGTTTTCTCAGTTTAATCAAAGCACCCATTCCCGCTGGATTTCAATAGGCTTCCACAAACGATCTGACCTGCTTTGGGGAAAGAGCAGTGGGCCTGGCTAATATGAGGCTCTTCCGTTTACCGGTGTTCTAGAGGTTGGCGGTAGACGCTTTTGGAGCTGTAGGATCACTCCAAAGCAACACCGCACAGCAGAATGTAACGCGTAAACCGCAACACACTCATTTTAAATCAGTAATTTTCGCTTGATTTCAACTGATTTCAATAATCGGCTAAATCTGTTTCGGGACCGGGGGGTCACGCGGGGGCTTCTAGTCACCGGTTAGTGAGGGAAACGCCGTAGTGTTCACTGATTTCCAGTGGCAGACTTTCCACTTGTCTGTAAAGTCGCACGGCTTGTCGGAGAAGTGGGCACCCGATCTAACCAGATCTCAGTCTGGAATCGCGGTAAATCGCCTAGGCTTAAATCCAGAGCTGGACCGGGCAATGTCCGGCTACTCCAAAAAGACGGAGTCGTAAAAGATGTACTGGCGACAACCTTAGTGGATACGTGCTCCGGCCACCTTGTCGTCGCTTGGGCTGCGTTATGAGCCGCTTGGCCGGAACGGGGCCTTGCGTTCTTTGGGCCGCCTTATACCATTTGACGGCGCTGAGTTGGATCTCGAACTGCCTGTACCTACCGCTCCCTTTGCTGCGATCATAGGTCGCATATCCCCTACCGGGATCATCCGTTTGCGTTCCGGAGAGGGATCAATCCGCTTCCCAACAGCCAAGCCGGAATTATCTCTCATATATATAGAGATACGAGAATACCCCCGGAAATACATACTCCGAGCGGCCGCCCACGGGCACGGACGGTCTAAAGTTTGAAATGTGACATATGGGCCTCTGGAACATCGAGATGAAGTTCGTCTTGAGCAGCCCAATTACGATGAAGTACCCCCAAAAAGCTGTTCCCGATGAACCCGTGCCAGCTCTCGCTCGTCGAGGCCATAGAGCATGGCGTAGTAGGCGTCCAGTTCGGGGCGCAGGTGTGCACGGCGGTTCTCGTCCCATTTGAATGGTGGCAGCGGGCAACAGTCCTCCGGTGGCGTATAAGCTCGCAATGGAGGCTGAAGTTGGTTCAATTGAGCCCGCGGTCAATCGAGAATCTGATGACTCGACCCGAATCGCTGCCCCTCTCGCTCAACGATCTGTTCGCTGCGATACCACTGGACTGGCGCGAGCAGTCGCGCGGCCTGTCTACAGAGTCCGCGTAACGAGTACGCCGATTCTTCAATCTGCCAGCTCTGCAAGCAGCCATCGGGCTGCTTGGGCTTTTCCGAAACAATTTACGCCGCGCTATGTCTGAATCATGCAATCGCCGAAGAGTCAAATTTCTCCACTCCCACTGCACACTGAAAGGGAACTGCTGAAACTGTCAACAGAGAAGTGCCGACAAAACGCCGCATATGGCTCCCGCTGGAGAACGCTCTTCAGTTCCATCACGATCAGGGAACCTGCAAATTCGCGGGGAAACTCAAGGGTATGGCGGGTTTGCATCTCGTAAGTGATTGATTCTAAATATAGTTGGCGGAGAGGGAGGGATTTGAACCCCCGATACCCTTACGAGTATGCCTGATTTCGAGTCAGGTGCATTCAACCGGGCTCTGCCACCTCTCCGCTTTTTTTCAGCTACTTAGCGCTCTGTCGAAATCCTTCCTGAGCGCTGATGCCATATCTGGCGCCACATTGATTTCTGGTTTCTGCAGGGCAATAAGACATCATTGCGACCACCGCGCGATCGCTGTTTTCGGGTTGTAGATGTGCGTATCGCATCGTCATCACAATGGATCCGTGGCCCAAAAACTTCGTCGCTGCAGTGATCGGCACACCAGCCCTGACCCGACGGCTTGCAGCCGTGCCTTGTCGCTGACTTCCAGGTTAAGTTTACCAGCCCGGCTTGTTTCACGCAGGGGTCGAACCAGTACCGGGGTCCTGCGAATCCCCACCCTTGATCTTTGAACACAACAGATCGCCGGGCTTCTTGCCGGGCGCCAGCTTCTCGTAGGCTGCTATCGCAATCGGCGTCAGAGGACGTAGCGGGACGCGCTGGAGTTGCGGACCTTTTCTGGCGAACACGAAACTTGCCCGTGTCGGGGTCATAGTCACCGACCTGGGACCGGAGCATTGAGTGGCAGAGAGGGTTGCCGGCAGTATTCATTGTGTTCCTTAAAGTGCGGATCAAATCTGCGCATAGTAGCAAATTGATGACACACGACGACACTTTCTAGCCGACGACTCCGGGCAGGGTATTCTTGTGGGTACAAGCCCATTGTGCGAGCTTGGCATCGATCAATCGATCTCCCGTGTTCGGGGGAGTGTGAGGTAACCATGTCTGACAGCTTTGGCGCAACGCCGCGGTTGGGTCCGCAAAAGGGCCAGAGAATATCGCTCGCTGTAGATGCGCTTGCTCAGTCGTTTCTGGACAACCTGTTTTTTGTGCAGGGCCGATCGATCGAGCGCGCGACCGTGAACGACCTCTATATGGCGCTGGCACACACGATACGCGACCGAATCGTCGAGCGGTGGATGTCGACGCTCAAGAATTACCAGTCGCAGGATGTGCGCGTGGTCTGTTATTTCTCGGCAGAATTTCTGACCGGCCCTCACCTCGCCAACAATCTCATTAACTTGGGAATCTACGACCAAACCGAACAGGCCATGCGTCAGCTGGGTATTGACCTGGACGTCCTGATCGAACAGGAAGAAGAGCCTGGGTTGGGAAATGGGGGGCTGGGCCGCCTCGCCGCCTGCTTCATGGATTCTCTGGCCACGCTGGATATTCCCGCCATCGGCTACGGAATTCGCTACGAATACGGAATCTTCGATCAGCAGATTCGCGATGGATGGCAGGTGGAATCTACCGACCATTGGTTGCGGCTCGGCAATCCCTGGGCCTTGGAGCGGCCCGAAGACGGATTTGAAGTCAAGCTCGGCGGACGCACCGAGACGCACACCGACCCAAACGGGCGACTGCGGGTGAAGTGGATTCCGAGGAAGGTTGTGCGCGGAGTTCCACACGATACGCCGGTTCTGGGCTACCGGACAAACACCGTGAATACCATGCGCCTTTGGGCTGCGCAGGCCGTCGAGAGCTTCGACTTCGGGACCTTCAATCAGGGCGATTTCGTCGGCGCGGTCGCGGAAAAGGTTTCGTCCGAGAACATCTCAAAGATCCTCTATCCAAATGACGAAGACGTGCAGGGCAAAGAACTGCGCCTCGCACAGCAGTTTTTCTTCGTTTCGTGCAGCCTTCAGCACATACTGCGCATTCAGACTTCGCAGAACCGGCCATTGGCCGAGTTGCATCGCAACTTTGCTATTCAAATGAATGACACTCACCCGGCCATCTCTGTCGCAGAATTGATGCGCCTGCTGGTGGATGAGCACTCGATGGAATGGGATGAGGCGTGGCATGTTACCCAACAGACTTTGTCATATACCAACCATACCCTCTTGCCCGAAGCACTGGAGCAATGGTCGCGCAGCCTGTTTGGCTCACTGCTTCCACGCCATCTCGAGATCATTGAGGAGATCAATCGCCGGCACTTGATCGATGTTCGGCAGAAATTCCCCAATGACGAGGGGCGGGCACAGAGGCTCTCCCTTATCAACGAGAACGGCGGCCACGGCGAACAATACGTGCGCATGGCGCATTTAGCTGCACTCGGCAGTCACGCGATCAATGGCGTGGCAGCGCTGCACACAGAGCTGCTGAAGACCAACGTGCTCAACGATTTTTATGTGCTCACTCCCGAGAAATTCTCCAACAAGACCAACGGCGTAACCCCGCGCCGCTGGATGGTTTTGAGCAATCCTCAGCTCGCTGAATTGCTCACAGCTCGAGTGGGAGCGGCGTGGATTCGCGACATTGAGAAATTGCGCCGGCTTGAACCCATGATTGCAGATGCGGATTTCTGCCAGGAGTGGAGAGAGATCAAGCGTCACAATAAGGTGCAACTTTCCGCGTACACCCAGGACAAACTGGGAATCGTGGTTGACCCAGATTCGATCTTCGATGTGCTCGTCAAGCGGCTACACGAATACAAGCGGCAGCATTTGCAGGTTCTCCACATTCTCACGTTGATGAAGCGCATCCAGCGCGAACCGAATGCGGAGTTGGTGCCCCGCACCTTTATCTTTGGCGGCAAGGCCGCTCCTGGTTATCGCATGGCCAAGTTGATCATCAAGCTGATTCACTCGGTTGGAGAAGCGATCAACTCTGACCCCATCGTCAAAGGCAGGCTCAAGGTTGTCTTTCTGCCGGACTACAGTGTGAAGCTCGGCCAACGAGTCTATCCCGCAGCCGATTTGTCGGAACAGATTTCTTTAGCGGGCAAGGAAGCTTCTGGAACTGGAAACATGAAGTTCGCCATGAACGGCGCCATCACGATTGGAACGCTGGATGGAGCAAACATCGAGATCCGGGAAGAAGTTGGCGCGGACAACTTCTTCCTCTTCGGGCTCACCGCATCACAGGTCGAGCAGCAAAAGCGGGCAGGTTACAATCCGCGCGCTCTCTACGAGTCGAACGAGCATTTGCGCGAAGTATTGGATTCACTGACCAGCGGCGAGTTTTCCCACGGCGACCAAGGTCTTTTTCAGCCCCTCGTCAACTCACTGCTCACGAACGACGATTACATGCTGCTCGCCGATTACCAGTCGTACGTCGATTGCCAGGATACTGTGAGCCAAGCCTATACCAACCAGGACGCGTGGACCCGCATGTCCATCCTGAACGTCGCTCGCATTGGCAAGTTCTCGTCCGACCGCTCGATTCGCGATTATTGTTCCGACATTTGGAAGACCTGGCCGGTTACGATCGAGATATAGCCGGCGTGGCTCACGAAGCAATGGCGTCGGGCGATAGGGAAGCAGGCTTAGGCGCCTGAATGCAATGCCACTTCAGTCCACGCCACGGCTTCGACATAAGTCTTCGCCAGTTCGTGCTGGTTCAAGCCATCGGTCTCCGCGGATGCATCGCAGCCGGCCCAGTCACCGCACTCGAGTTTTTCAAGCCATCCCAGCAGCACGCGCTCCGGGTTCTTGGTCCCCAGCAGCGCCTCGCGAATCTCATCGCCGAGCGGCAACGCCGGTGCGATATTCTTCATCGGCTGGCCCTGCATGGCCGGCAGCAGGCTCAGCAATCCCAGAAGATATTGAATGAATGGATCGAGATTCCGCTTGGCGCCGGCTACCTCGCAGAAGCGCCCCCGCACCATCGCCATACACAACAGCTCCGGTGACTGGTTGCCATTGAATTCGCTTGCGATTGCCGTCGTGGCAATGCGGCGAAAGGCGTCGTCGCCTACGATCATCAGCGCCTGCTCTATCGAGTCAATCTCCTTGCGCACCGCCCAAATCGGCGAGTTAGCCAAGCGCAGCAATTGATATGCAAGCGGGCCATCCCTCTTCACCAATGGACCCACTTTGTGCACTTCCAAAGGAGTCTGCTGCAGCGCTCTCAGAATATCGATCCGCAAAATCTGACTCACAGGCGGCCTGCGATTCCTCACCGGCACCGGCTCGCAGAAATAGTAGCCCTCAAACAGCGCAAATCCCTCTTCGCAAGCGCGAACGTAGCCTGCCTGTGTGTCAATGTTCTTGGCCAGCATCCCAATCGGCTTGCCGCGCACCCGCTCGAAGAGTTCTCGCCGCTCGTCTTTTGAAGTCAGATCGATATCCACTTTGACGAAATCGGCTAGTTCCAACAACGGCTCGAACTGGGCCTGCCATTTGAAATCGTCCAACGCGAACCTGAAGCCCACCGCTTTCAGTTCCTGGCACACGGCAATCAGCTCGGGCGGCATCTCCAGGCTTCCTGGAATCTCCAGAACCGTAAGCGTCGCGGGCAGCGTCTGCGCAAGGTCATTCTTCAACGCCTCAGTGGGACAGCACACAAAGGCCGGCATTTTGCCCGTCAGCTTCTTCAACTCGCTAGGCTTGTGCAGACCAAAGTGCGCTGCGGTCTCCGCCATGGAAGGACACATTTGCGGGGTGATCTCCGCCTGTTCCGTTGCTCCGCGAAAACGCAATTTGTACGCATGAATGCGGCCACGCTGATCCAGGATCGGCTGCCGCGCAACCATATACAGGCCACCGGAAACTCTGGGCTGGGTTTCTTCGGTGTTTGAAACAGATCGAATCGGAGTGGCCATAGATTTCGCTTGCATAATCATAGGCTAACGAACTTGCAGCTGGGAACATAGACGCCAAAGACTTGGGCCGTTGATTGCACACAATGGTTGTCGAATCCCGATTGCAGGCCTATGCACGTTTCCGGCCCTGACACGGCCGGTCTCCCGGGTTCCGGGCGTATTGCCGCCAACCTTCCTGCCGAGGCACGGGCGCCCTCTCTTAATGCATAATCCTGGTGAGAACCTGTAACGGGCAGAAAATACTGCCGCTATTCATATTGTTGCGCTCCCACATGCGTTGGCCGCACGATTCTGGCTGGAATCGATTCAAACTACGCCCCGCAACGGCGTTGCAGCCAGCCTCAAAATTCATCGCCAGGACGGCGCTTGGTGCCAGAGAATGAAAGGAGCCTCAAGCGGCACGAGCGCTCCCGCATGCCGCGGAACGAGACGCGGCGTAAAGTCAGCGACCGGGCGGCTGGCGGGAAGAGAAGCGCTGTAGGTGAAAGGACTTGCCGCTTCAGCCGGGCGATCGCCACGAGTCATAACTTGCGTGATTGGGTCGCCGTTTTTCTGCGCCTCCGCGTAGAGTTCCACGCTCACGGCATCGGGATCGATTTCATCAAGAAAAACCTGAACGTGAAATAGATATTGCTGGCCCTGTTGCTCGACGGTCGCGGGGCCGAATCGCAGCGCTGACCAATGCTTCGTCAGTTCCGCTTGCCAGGCGACGAGCTCGGCTCCAAGTACGCCTTGATTTTCGGCGCGCTTGAGAAAAGCTGCTGCGGCCGGAAGATAGTGTTCATCGGTATATTGGCGGACTACGCGATTTGTCGAAAAGACCGGAGTCAAGCGGGCCATACTCTCGCGCATGCGGGCGACCCAGCCGCGTGGAATTCCATGTTCGTCGCGGGCATAGAACTCTGGGACCACTTCTTTTTCGAGCAGTGCATAGAGACTTTCAGCTTCAGCCGCGTCCCATGAAGGGTCGTCGCCATGTTCGCGCCCATCTCCGATCGCCCAGCCGACTTCCGGGGAATACGCCTCCGCCCACCAGCCGTCGAGTTCCGATAGATTCAAGCCGCCGTTGACCAGCACCTTCATGCCGCTTGTGCCGCTCGCTTCCCAAGGCCGTCGCGGAGTGTTGACCCAGACGTCCACGCCCTGAACCAGGTGCTCCGCCATGAGAACGTCGTAATCCGAAAGAAAGACCACCCTTGACCGAACCTCAGGACGGCGAAGAAACTCAAACCACTGCGTGATCATTTCCTGCCCCTCAGCATCCTGGGGGTGCGCCTTGCCCGCAATCACGAGTTGAACAGGGCGCTCTGGATTCGTCAGAATGTTGATAAGCCGCGCCGGATCGTGCAGGAGAAGATTCGGGCGTTTGTATGTGGCAAAGCGTCGGGCAAATCCCAAAGTCAAAGTATTTTCATCGAGTACCCGTGAGGCCTGGGCGAGGTCTTCGGGCGACGCTCCCCGAGGCGCTAATTGACATCCGTAAACTCTTCGGACGTACGCAACGAGATCCTTGCAAGTATCCGTGCGGAGTTGCCAGAGGTCGGAATCGCCGGCGGCACGAATATCTTTTTCTTTATCTGCCAGTGTTCCGTACCAGTATTGTTTTCCACAGTGAAGTTCCCACAAGCGGTCCGCTTCAGCAGAGTCCCAGGTAGGAGTGTGCACTCCGTTGGTCACGTGCGTTACCGGCACCTCTGCTTCAGGCCACCTGGGAAAAAGGGGCTGGAAGAGCTGCCGGCTCACTTGGCCGTGCAATTCGCTGACGCCGTTGACGGCGCCGCTGCCGTGGATCGCAAGATACGCCATGTTGAAGGGCTCAGACGAGTCCCGTCGATCGCGTCGTCCCAACGCCAGGAGATCGTCGACCGAAATCGACAGTTTCTCCTCGGCATACTTCCCGAGGTATCGTTCGATGAGGCTGGGATCAAAGCGGTCAAAGCCCGCCTCCACGGCAGTATGGGTGGTAAAAAGGTTGCCGGGACGGGTGACGGCAAGCGCGACGTCGAATGGTTTGCGATTGTCTTCCATGTAGGAACGCGCCCGTTCCAGCACCGCGAATGCGGCGTGACCTTCATTAAGATGGCAGACCTCGGGCTCGAGCCCCAGGGCTCGCAGGAGCCGCCAGCCTCCAATACCGAGGACTAACTCCTGTCTCAAACGCAGCTCCGGACCACCTCCGTACAGTTCAGTCGTAATGCCGCGGAAAGACGGAAGGTTTGCAGGATCGTTGGTATCGAGCAAATACAATTTGACCCGGCCCACCTGTACTTGCCAGATTCTGATCCACAACTTAAAGCCAGGCATAGCGACGTCCAGGCGCAGCCATTCGCCGTTTGGCTGGCGCACCGGTTGAATCGGAAGCTGTCCAGGATCGTTGTATGGGTACAAAGCTTGCTGGTGGCCCTGGGCATCAATCTCCTGCCGAAAATAGCCTTGCTGATAGAGCAAACCAATTCCGACGACCGGCACGCCCAGGTTACTTGCGGCTTTGAGCTGATCACCAGCAACATTACCGAGGCCGCCGGAATAAATCGGCAGCGATTCGCTCAGCATGAACTCCATCGAGAAATACGCCACTGTCGACACGCCGGAGCGTGGATGCGCCTTTTGGAACCACGCTTCCGACGCTTCGGCGAGTATTTTCTCGCGGTGGAGATCAGCCAGGAGTTTTTGAAATCCTGGGTCGGAGGCAACAGTTTGCAGTTTTTCCCGGGATACGGTTTCGAGCAGTACCCAAGGGTTGTGGGTCTGTTCCCAGAGTTCGGGATCGAGTTGCGTCCAAAGCTGGTCCGCCGAGTGATTGAACGACCACCTGAGATCCAGGGCCAAGTCAGTAAGTGCCTCTGAAACACCTTTATCGAGGGGACGATTATCGCTTGTCGAGCTACTCATAAGACAAACTCCTGTCACTGCTTATGTCTTTAGGACTTATCGGTTCCGGTCGCGTGTGCACTGTGAGCCAGCGTTTCCGTAACAATGGTCTGGGCTTCTTCCTCGATCTTTCGAAGATGATCCTGACCGAGGAAACTCTCGGCGTAAATCTTGTAGATTTCCTCCGTGCCCGAAGGACGTGCTGCAAACCAGCCATCTTCGGCAATCACTTTGATTCCCCCAATTGGATTGCCGTCTCCCGGAGCGGTGGTCAGAATCTTCTGGATCGGCTGACCAGCAACTTGTGTAGCGTGGATTTCGGACGGGGACAATTTCGCCAGCGCAGCTTTTTGTTCGGGCGAAGCGGGAGCGTCGATGCGTTCGTAGACAGGATCTCCCAACTCGCGGGTGAGGTCGCGATAAATTTCACCTGGATCCTTGCCCATACGCGCGGTAATCTCTGCTGACAGTAAACAAGGAATGATTCCGTCTTTATCCGTGGTCCATACGCTGCCGTCGAGCCGGAGAAACGACAAACCGGCGCTCTCCTCGCCGCCAAAACCCAGGCGGCCGTTGAGCAATCCTTCGACAAAAAACTTAAAGCCCACAGGAACCTCATAAAGCTGCCGCCCCAGGCGAGCACTCACGCGATCGATCATGCTGCTGCTCACTGCCGTCTTGCCGACGGCGACGTCCTTACTCCAATTGGGCCGGTTCGCGAACAAATAATTGACGCACACGGAAAGATAGTGATTCGGAGGCAGCAAGCCGCTCCCTTTGGTCACGATGCCGTGGCGGTCGTGATCGGTGTCGCTGGCAAACGCAATATCGAACTTGTCTTTCAATGCGATGAGTCTCTGCATCGCATATGGCGAGGAAGGATCCATGCGAATCTTTCCGTCCCAATCCACGGTCATAAAGCGAAATGTAGGATCTACAGATTTATTCACGATCGTCAGATCGATGCCATACTGCTCGGCAATCCGCGGCCAATAATCAATGCCCGCTCCACCGAGGGGATCCACGCCAAGCTTGAGCTTGGCGTCGCGCACCGCATTCATATCAACAACATTGCTGAGATCGCTGACATAGACGCTTAAAAAGTCGTGCTTGTGCGTCGTGGGTGCGCTGAGCGCTTTGGCAAACAGCGTGCGCTTAATACCGTCTAGGCTGCGCTCGAGATAATCATTGGCCTTCGATTCGATCCACGAAGTCACATTCGAATCTGCCGGTCCTCCATGCGGTGGGTTATATTTAAAGCCCCCGTCATCGGGAGGATTGTGAGACGGCGTGATCACGATGCCGTCGGCAGGCCCTGACTTTCGCGCACGGTTGTAAAGCAAAATCGCGTGGGAGACAGCTGGGGTAGGGGTGTACGGCGTGCCTTCGGCGAGCATTACATCGACGTCATTTGCTGCAAGCACTTCCAACGCGCTCGCATACGCTGGTTCGGACAAAGCGTGAGTATCGATCCCCAGATACAGCGGCCCGTCAATCTTCTGGAGTTTGCGGTAATCACAAATCGCCTGCGTGATGGCCAGGATGTGCCACTCGTTGAACGCCCCGTCAAACGCAGATCCGCGATGGCCGGACGTACCGAAGACGACTCGCTGTCTGGGGTCGCTCGGGTCGGGCCGTAACTCGTAATAGGCCGTGATGAGCTTCGGCACGTTCACAAGAATGGATGGGTCAGCCGGTTTCCCGGCAGCAGGACTAATTGTCATGTTGCACCTCGCAGTCATTCGTCAAGAGAATTGCACTTGATCGGGGTTCGAGCCGAAAACCAATTTGGCCCTGCACGGGAGGCTCTTTCCCGGAGTCGAAGAGATCGTCAGGGGAGGTTCGGGAAGTATCGACCGCCAAACGCCAGATCTTCCCGGCGGGCAATGCAGGAAGGTAAAAATCAACCGATCTGGTGTCAGCGTTAAACAGGAGGAACAGGTCGGGTTCCGTCTTTCCCAGAATCAGACACCCAAAAGTTTTCTGCCACGGGTCTGTCCAGCCGGGAGGGGCGCCGTTTGGCCCGAACCACTCGATATCTGCATCCGTGTAGAAAGTTTCTTTTCGCAAAACAGGATGGGCGCGGCGAAAGGCGATCATCCCCCGAGTGAAGCGGTGAATCTCTTCGTGCTTTGCGAGCAGGCTCCAGTCAAACCAGCTTACCTCGTTGTCCTGGCAGTAGGCATTGTTATTGCCGCGCTGGGTTCGGCGAAACTCGTCGCCGCCGAGCAACATGGGAACCCCGCGCGAGACGAACAGGGTTAGCAGGAAATTCTTGATCAAACGATTGCGCATGATCTCGACACCGGGATCCTGGCTGGGCCCTTCGACGCCGCAATTGTCGCTATAGTTGGCGTCGGTCCCGTCGTGGCTGAACTCGCCATTTTCATCATTGTGCTTCAGCTTGTAGCTGACCAGGTCGTTCAGTGTGAAGCCGTCATGACACGTAACGAAGTTGAGGCTGCTTGCAGGTCCCTTGCCCGAGCTCCGGTACAAATCCGAGCTTCCACAGATGCGGCTTGCGAACCATCCGATCATGCCCGCATCGCCCACCCAGAAGCGGCGCACATCGTCACGGAAACGGCCATTCCATTCCGTCCAACGCCTGGTGGAAAAACTTCCTACTTGATAGGCACCGCCGGCGTCCCAAGCCTCCGCGATAAGTTTTACGTCACGCAGGATGGGATCCTCCGCAATGTCCTCGAGAAGCGGAGCGTTGCGCAGAACATTTCCATGCTCATCCCGGCCCAGGATCGAAGCAAGGTCGAAGCGAAATCCGTCCACATGCATGTGCATCACCCAGTAACGAAGCGCATTCCTGACGAACTCCCGCACCACGGGATGATTTGCGTTCAGCGTGTTGCCAACGCCGGAAAAGTTCTTGTAGTATCGGCAGCCGTTCTCCTGCAACATGTAGAAGATCGAGTTATCAATACCGCGCAGAGAAATCGTGGGTCCCAGTTCATCGTTCTCAGCTGTGTGGTTCAAGACGATGTCAAGGATCACTTCAATGCCTGCGCAGTGAAAGGCCTTGACCATCTCTCGAAACTCTTCGATCTGCCGGCCGTTCGGCACTGCAATTCTGTAGGACTGCTTGGGAGCAAAAAAGGCTACGGGATTGTAGCCCCAGTAGTTCTTGAGTCTCTCTCCCGTGACCGGATTCAGTCGCCTCGATTCGTTTTCATTAAATTCAAGAACAGGCATCAGCTCAATGGCGGTTACTCCCAGGTCCTGGAGATACGGAATCTTTTCGGTCAAGCCTGCGAAGGTTCCGGGATGGGCCACACCCGAACTCGGATGGATTGTGAAACCGCGAACGTGGGTCTCGTAGACGACCGTGTCGGCGGCGGAATGCTTTGGTGGCGAATCTATTCCCCAGTCGAAATGGTCGTGGGTAAAGACACATTTCGGTGTGGTGGCAGTGTCATCGACAGTCGAAAAGCTCAAGTCAGTCAAGCTGCTCGATGAATCGTAGCCGCGGGCAGCTAGAAAATCCCAGTTCTCGGCCCCGTCAATGGCTCGTGCATACGGATCCAGAAGCAGTTTGTGTGGATTGAAGCGATGGCCCTCTTCAGGCAGATAGGGCCCAGAGACGCGATAACCGTACAGTTGACCTGCAGCAATACCTCGCACCCACACATGCCACACGTCGCCAGTGCGATGACGCACCGGATCTAAATCAATGACTCTGCCCGGAGAGGAATCGTGAGGGTTTTGATAGAACTCCAGGCGAACACCGGTTGCGTGGCGGCTGAACAAAACGAAATTTACTCCATCTCCTTGCTGGTGAGCGCCCCCAATCGGGAGGGGATTTCCCGCCTGAACCTCTGAGTCAGTCATTGACATAGATTTTCATCCTCAGGCATTAGCTCCCAGTGCCGGCGTGCTTGTTCCACCCATGGAAACGCGAGTGGTCACCTGCATTCCACGCCTCGCGGAGACCAGGGGCGCTCAGATCCCAGTCTGGGCGGATTTCGCTCGTCACGATGCGCAGATCATGCCAAAGATCGGCGATCGACGGACGGCCCCAGAACCAGTAGCCGTTATAGATGCTGTAGATCACGAGGCCCGGCTTGAGCACCAGCGTATGCGGGATCATCGGATTGTGCTCGGGGTCAGTGTACTCCTGGATGTCGAGATCCTTTTGAATCGTTCGGCCAGAGTCCGAAAGGAAGCTCCACTGAGCTCCAACAGACGCGCGGAATTCCTGCAGCGTATGGTGATCGTCGGTGGCGATTGTGACGACCTGAGTGTACGCCACTGCGATTTTCGGGTAGAACGCGGCGATTTCCAAATGCTGCTGGTGCTCTTTTGGGCAATAGTGGCCGCGCGCCAGCGTGAGGATGAGCGGATCATCGCCCTGCAGCTCGCTGAGCTTGCGCATTTCGCCCGTGTGATCGGGCAATTCATAGTCGGGGAAAATGCCCCCGGGTACGATATCAGAACGCATGATTTGGACTCCTCCCGCTTCTGTCGATGGGCCCACGTCTAACCATGGTCATTTTATTTTGGTGCAGCGGGCGCCTGAAACATTCCGTTAATGACGACCAAGCTTTTGTCTGGCAACAAACTGGTTCGTCGATCGATTAACCCAGTAACTTGCCGGCGAGCCAGTAATCGACACTGAACTTTCCCGGACCAAAGCAGATCAGACAGATAAAGTAGAGCACATACAGGACCTCCGGAAGGTAAAGAAAATCGTCGAGCCAACTAAGGGGCGAAATTCCCTTAGGCATAGCAGAAAGCTTGGTGGTCAGGATGGCGACAAGCATATCAACCAGTAACGCCACGCTGGCCAGGCTCGAAAGAAACCCCACGGTCAGCATGGATCCTGCAACGAGCTCGACACCCGACACGAAATAAGTCATGAGGCGGGGAAACGGGACTTTGGCCTCGACGAGCGTTTCGTACATGGTTTGTCTGCTGCCGGCGACAAACAATTTCTTTGCTCCGGAGATGGCGAAGAACAGCCCGAGCGAAACGCGTACCAGCAGGATGGCATAATGCTCCAGATGACTGCTACCCAGCAGCGCAAACTGGAACAACCGTTCCCAATCCATCTCTTGTCCCTCCATCGAAAGATGTGCTGTAACGATATCCCATATCGCGACGTTCGACTTCTGCGGTAACCGCGCCGATCAGGACGATCATGCTGCAAACCGAGAGCCGCTGTACAGCATACTCCTGTGATGCCACAGGCTAGCCAAAAGACTTATGAATTTCCGATTCCCACAGTTTTGTCGCCGCACCGGCCGCGAAGGTGGCGACCGATACCTTCGTCCAATTGATTCTTCACCCCGCCTCTGGCTTAATCGAGATCGGCCAACACAAATGGCGATCGGCTGGTTCAACAGCCACGGTTAATTTGGCATTGATCTGCAAGAGGATGTTCGAGGCTTCCTGGGCTCAGACGTGAGTTGGCAGGGACTGAATCTTTTCCACAAGATTCAGGCTATTTTGCAGATGTTTTACGGGAGCTCTTGGAATCTGCTCGTGTATAAGGATAGGCACGAGCAGTTGGTGATTGTCGGCTCGAACGCCCAGACGGCATTTTTCCCCGACGCTCTCCGCGAACGGAGGGCAGCCATGGCAGACAAGAAGGCGGTTATCGTAACCGGCGCTTCGCGAGGCATCGGAGCTGCGGTGGCCCATGCATTTCTTGAGCGCGGCTATAACGTGGTGGCGACTTCGCGAAGCATCTCCCGGGGCGACTTTGCGCCGTCGGCGAACCTTGCGCTCGTCGATGGAGACATCAGCCAGGCTGAGACGGCACTGAAGGTTACCACAACTGCAATGAAGACTTTCGGAACCATCGACCATCTAGTGAACGACGCGGGCATTTTCTATACCAAGCCGTTCACCGACTACACGGCGGAAGATTTTCATGCGTTCGTCTCGACCAACCTCGAAGGCTTCCTGTTCATTACACAGCTTGCTGTGAAGCAGATGCTGGCGCAGGGGGCGGGCGGCAGCGTCACCACCATCACCGCGGCGCTGGCCGATAATCCCATGGTCGGTTCTCCTGCCTCAGTTCCGATGATGACGAAAGGCGGACTGAACACGATCACGCGCAGCCTCGCCATGGAATACGCCGGGAATAACATTCGTTTCAACGCGGTCGCGCCCGGCCAGGTCGACACCGCACTCCACGAGGAAACACCGAGGGAAGTGATGAAGACTCTTTCGCCGATGGGTGCGATCGCGGATGCGAAGGACATCGCACAGGCCGTGGTTTATCTCGCTGAAGCTCGCTACGTAACCGGGGAGGTGCTGCACGTGGACGGCGGTGCGCACTTGGGTCGATGGTAGCCGGCGAGGGTTCACAGCCGGGTAGCGCCGAGCGCCGGTTGTTGGAATTCGGCATTCAGCTTCCTGATCCTCCCTCGCCTTTTGGCAGTTACGTCGAGGCTTTGCAGACGGGCAACTTGCTGTTCCTCAGCGGCATGCTCCCCGTGGTGGACCACAAGCCAAAATATGTTGGCAGGCTCGGGAAAGAGCTCGATGCGAAGGCCGGACGCGATGCCGTCCGCACTGCGGCCCTGAGTGCGCTCGCTACGGCCAAAAAGCATCTGGGTTCGCTCGATCGCATCACGCGCGTTGTCCGGCTCGGCGTGTTTATGGCGACCTCTGGAGATTTCTTTGACCAGCCACCGATTGCCGACGCTGCATCGGACCTCTTCCGCGATATCTTTGGCAGCGACAAGCTGGCTGTTCGATCGGTGATCGGTGTGGCCAGTCTTCCCCTCGGCATGCCCATTGAGCTCGAAGTGATCTTTGAGATTGCGTGATCGTTTGGAGGATCGATGCAGAGGACGAAATCGAACATTCGCATCGTGGCGACGTTCACGTGCTCGACGCAGGACATTTCGCGCTCGATACCAAAGCCGGTGAGATTGCGGCGCTAGTAAGTGAGTTCATGAAAACGCAGAAGTAGACGTCGACCCTTGGGCCCCCGGGGAGCGAAATAGATGCGGGGAGAAAACATCACAGACCGGCGTCGCTTTCTTGGCGCTGCGGCCATGACCGTCGCCGCTGCCCAGTTCGGCATTGCCGGATGTGCGAAGGCGCAGTCGACGGGGGCGGTTAAATTGCCCAATGAAGTCGATCTTCCCTCTCTCGGAGGCGCAACCACGTGGCTCGATTCGCAGCCCCTGACGGAACGTGGCCTGCGTGGAAGCGTCGTCCTCGTCAATTTCTGGACCTTTTCCTGCATCAACTCCATTCGCGTGCTTCCCTATCTGCGCGCGTGGGCGGCGAAGTACAAGAACCATGGACTGGTTGTCATCGGCGTGCAAGCGCCGGAGTTTGAATTCGAAAAGAACGTCGACAACGTTCGCTGGGCCGTAAAGGACAGGATGATCGATTATCCGATCGCCATCGATAATGACCTTACGATATGGCGAGCCTTCGATAACAATTACTGGCCGGCTCTATATTTTGTCGACGCGCGCGGGCATATTCGGCATCATCAATTCGGCGAGGGAGATTACGAACAGTCGGAAATGGCCATTCAACAGTTGCTGGCTGACGCTGGAGCCCAAGGCATCGGTCATGAGTTAGCCAAGGTCGAAGGCGTTGGCATCGAAGCTGCTCCCGACTGGGCCGACTTGAGATCGCCTGAATCCTATGTCGGTTACGAGCAGGCCGCGAACTTCGCGTCGCCGGGCGGCGAAACCCGGGACAAGCGCCACGTCTATGCCGGCCCCTCGACGCTGAAGCTCAACCATTGGGCGCTTTCAGGTGATTGGACGGCAAAGAAGCAGTTCGCCTTACTGAATGCGCCGAATGGGCAGATCGCGTATCGCTTTCACGCTCGTGATCTTCACCTCATCATGGGCGCGTCTGCGCCGGGAGCTGCCGTGCGTTTCTGCATGACGATCGATGGACAACCGCCCGGCGCAGCGCATGGGATCGACGTTGACAGCCAGGGGAACGGCACAGTTACACAACAGCGGCTATATCAATTGATTCGTCAGCCACGGCCCATTGTCGATCGCCAATTTCAGATTGAATTTCTCGATTCCGGTGTCGAGGCTTATGACTTCACGTTCGGCTAATCCATGATGAGACCAGCGCGCCTCGCAATCATTTCCGGGTCAGTTCATCCCGCTCAGTTACCGTCGGGTCCCCCCAACGTGACCCTTGAAAAGCGCGACTAACCATCAACATTCACAGCAATGGAGTCGATTTATGAAAAACGCAGAAGCAATCGAAATCTCACGCCGGCGTTTCGCAATCGCCGGACTATCAGCTGGGGCGGCAATGCTAGCACCGGGCGCACTCTTCGCCGAAAGTGTCCAGCCACTCTCCGGCAAGTCGCAATCAACAGCTTTGCCCGCGATTCAGCCGGGTACGCACACTTCGTTCGCCCCATTGAAGCAGATCGATGCAGGCCTCCTCAATGTTGGATATGCAGAAGACGGCCCGGCCAATGGCCCAGCAGTCATCCTTCTCCACGGCTGGCCCTACGACATCTACAGCTTCGTCGATGTTGCTCCGCTGCTGGCGTCAAAGGGCTACCGGGTAATCGTCCCCTATCTGCGCGGCTACGGCACCACAAGGTTTCTCTCCAGCGAAACGATGCGGAACGCCCAACAGTCGGTGGTCGGCCTCGACATCATTGCACTGATGGATGCCCTCAAAATCCAGACTGCTATCGTTGCCGGCTTTGACTGGGGCGCGCGCACGGCAGACGTCATGGCTGTGCTCTGGCCAGAACGCTGCAAGGCGATCGTTTCTGTCGGCGGCTATCTGATCAGCAGCCCGGAGGGCAACCAGGTGCCGTGGCCACCCGAGCCTGCGTTCCTGTTTTGGTACCAGTACTATTTCTCCACCCCGGTCGGCAAGGCCGGCTACGCGAAATACCTCGACCAGTTCAATAAGTTCATCTGGCACCAGGCTTCACCAAAGTGGAACTTCGACGATGCCACGTACGAGCGCACAGCAGCGTCCTTCAACAACCCAGATCATGTTGACATCGTGATGCATGACTATCGCTGGCGGCTTGGCCTGGCAGACGGCGAGCGGAAATATGACGACCTGGAAAAGCGGCTGGCCGCACTTCCTGAGGTCACCGTGCCCACGATTACTATGGAAGGCGACTCCAACGGTGCAATCCACGCGCCCAGCACGGCGTATCGTGCCAAGTTCTCGGGCAAGTACGAGTACCGCCTCATCACCGGCGGCGTCGGGCACGATATGCCGCAGGAAGCTCCGCAAGCCTTTGCGCAAGCCGTGATCGACGTCGACGGGTTCTGAATCGCCTGAATTCGCAGTTGAGGAGGTCTGTCCACTATGCCAAGCCGGATTGCTTTCTTGTTGTTTGCAGTTGTAACAGTGGCCGGCGCAGTCATCCACCTGGCCCACGCATCTGGACCGGGCGACGGGGAGGCTGCGCCGATCTTCGGAATCAAAATTCCCGCTGGATACCGCGACTGGAAGCTGATCTCTGTGGCCCACGAGGAAGGCGACCTCAACGATATTCGCGCCATTCTGGGCAACAACACCGCCATCAGGGCGTATCGGGAAGGGAAGCGTCCGTTCCCGGACGGCACGATCATTGCACGAATAGCCTGGAGTTACGTCCCTTCGGAGGAAAACAACAAGGTCTTTGGCCGTGCCCAATCTTTCGTGCCTGGTCCCGCTCCGGATTGGTACCTTCAACTGATGGTCAAGGACTCAAAAAAGTACGCAGCGACGGGCGGCTGGGGCTTCGCTCAATTCAATAAGGAAGGCAAACCTGCGGACGAGGCGAAGATCAAAACCTGCTTTCCCTGCCACGAGCCTATCAAAGCTCGCGACTTTGTCTTCACCAATTACGCACCCTAATGGCGGGAATCAGCGGGCAGTACCGATGATTGAAGAAACCGTGCTTTCGAGTGAGGTCAACGCGAAGGAGGAAGTAAGGTGGCAAATCTGCGATGCATGAGTTTGAAAGGCACGTCTCTCCTAACGATCGCTGCCACGGCGCTGTTCGCAATGAGCGCGGCGGCTCAAAGCGTAACGGATAAGTGCGGGCTCGCCCATGTTATCCCGCTCACGACCCCTGAGCCGCCAGCGAAGATCGTTGCCGATCCTCCGCTGGCCGGACCGCTTGCTTCCCGTGGAGTAGTCGTTATTCAGTATTGTGTCCAGAACATTCATCTTGCGCCGGTGTTCGGCGCCGGTGCTACGGTGGCTTCGCCGCGCGTCGGGCACCTTCATGTGAGCCTTGACGATGCCCCGTGGGTTTGGATGGATGCAAGCGGAAATCCGATCATTATCCAAGGTCTTCCCCCGGGCCCGCACAAGGTACTGCTTCAATTGGAGGACGCGAACCATCACACTCTCGACCAAGCCACAGTTTCATTTGCCGTTCCAGGGAACGCGGAGTCCACACCACATCACTAACCATGCACTCAACACAGGCCAGCTCGTGCTCGATATCAAATCGCATGAGATCGGCGCTGAAGTACCGGCTTTCTATTTGCATGGGATGACGGCGTCAACAACTTCACAACCAAACACTGGAGGGAATGGTATGGCAATGATTACAACCAAAGACGGCGCACAGATTTTCATCAAGGACTGGGGCCCAAAGGACGCGCAGCCCATCGCGTTTCATCACGGCTGGCCTCTTTCGTCGGACGACTGGGACAACCAGTTGCTGTTCTTCCTTGCGAACGGCTATCGCGTGGTTGCGCATGACAGGCGCGGTCACGGCCGCTCCTCGCAGGTGGACACTGGCCACGACATGGACCATTACGCGGCGGACGCTTCGGCAGTGGCTGAGCATCTCGACCTGAAAAATGCAGTCCACATCGGCCATTCGACAGGCGGAGGCGAGGTGGCGCGCTATGTTGCGAAATACGGGCAGCCTCAAGGACGCGTGGCCAAGGCCGTGCTGATCTCCTCCGTACCCCCGCTCATGCTCAAGACTGCAAACAACCCCGGCGGCACGCCGATCGAAGTGTTCGACGGATTCCGCCAGGCATTGGCCGCAAACCGGGCGCAGTTCTATCTCGATTTGGCTTCGGGTCCGTTTTACGGTTTCAATCGGCCTGGCACGAAGATATCGCAGGGGACCATCCAGAACTGGTGGCGCCAGGGAATGATCGGCGGCGCGCTCGCTCACTACGAAGGCATCAAGGCCTTTTCTGAGACAGACCAGACGGAAGATCTGAAAGCCATCACGGTGCCGACTCTCGTGATGCAGGGCGACGACGATCAAGTTGTCCCTTACAAAGACGCTTCACTGCTGCAGGCGAAGTTGATCAAGCATGCCACGCTCAAGATCTACCCCGGCTACCCTCATGGCATGATGACCACGCACGCCGACGCGATCGATGCAGACCTTCTGGCATTCATCCGAAGCTAAGCCCGCGGCGTCGGATGTTTCATCAATCCCTAATGTTGCAATCTCAATCTGCATTACGTCGCGAAGGGAGTTCATTTAATCATGCGATCCGACATTGTTCCCGGTGCGCTTTTCCCCGATTACGAACTGAGTGATCACGCCACCAAGCGCCGCAAACTTTCTGAACTCCAGGGCCAGCATCCGATGGTCCTGGTGCTCAGCCGCGGCGGTTATTGTCCGAAAGACCGCCGGCAAGCCGAACTCCTGGTTCAATTCCACCGCGAGATGGAAGTTGCGTACTGCCGCCTGGTCACGATCAGTACGGACAACATCACTTTGACGAACGAGTACCGCTCGGGGGTCGGGGCCCATTGGCCGTTTCTTTCCGATGCAGGTCGAATCGTGCAAAAGGATCTCGATATTGCCGAATACACAGACCCCGATCACAATCCGATGATTCCCCACGTCATTGTTCTGGAGCCGGGCCTCGTCGCCTTCAAGGTCTACAACGGCTATTGGTTTTTCGGCCGTCCCACGCTTGAGGAACTCCGCCAGGACCTGCGCGCAGTCACGCGAAAGTGCCGGCCTGATTGGGACATCACGACGCCAGAGATGAAATCGGCATGGAAGGAGGGCCGCAAGGAGCTCTTCTATCCCTATGGCAAGACGTATGCGCAAACATGGGGAGAACAAGATTGAAACCGGTCTTGATTGAGAGGTAGACAGGAGTACGGACAAAGGTCGTAGAAACGGTAGGACAAGCCTCGCAGAACGCGCCCGAGGAAGAACTCTGTCTGCCCGGACTCGAAGTTCGAGTTAACAGCCCGCACAACGAAACGGCGAATGCCGCGCTCCATATAGACGGTGTCCTCGGCGCCGCGCCGACGACTTAGATCAAGCGTCCCACGGTCCGCGTCCGGCCGCTTCGTATGGATGGAGCGGGCGGTGGGAATCGAAGCCACGCACTGCCAGGATGGAAGCCTGGTGCCTTACCGCTTGGCGACGCCCGCTCAAGAATCGTCCAGGGAGTGGGGGTTGAACCCACGACCTCGCGATTATCGATCGCGCGCTCTGCCAACTGAGCTATCCCTGGATGTAATCGTTCGACCTGGTGCCGGGTGCGGGAGTCGAACCCGCATAGCTTGCTTGTAAGACAAGCGTTCTACCGTTGAACTAACCCGGCCCTTGCAACACATAAATGGGGCGCGTGATGGGGCTTGAACCCATAGCCTTCGGCTTCGGACGCCGACGCTCAATCCATTTGAGCTTCACGCGCGTGGACAACAACGCTGGGACCGTCCGCGGGACTTCAACCCGCATCTTCACCGTTAGGACCGATGCGCTCTCTGCATTGAGCTAGGACGGCGTCGATCATTTGGCGCTCCCGGCAGGACTCAAACCTGCGTCTGTCGATTTAGAAGATCGATGCCTCATTCTTCTCGGCCACGGGAGCATTGTTGGTGGAGGCTAGAGGACGATTTTCGAACTCTAATCGCCTCAGGATTTGAGTTCCCGGAGGTAGCGTTACCTTTCCCGACGACGTTCCCGGATCAAGAAGACACCACCGTCGCCATTATGCCGATGTTGGGAGTTTCGCCGGAAACTGGGTCACCTCAAGAAAAAGCAGTGGCGCTTTCCTTTACCCCTCCAATTCCGATTCCACGCGGAACGCAAAGGGTGGACCCCTCACCACCCCCGAAGCAAGTACCCATACCGAGAAGCAGCAGCAATCTAAGTCAGGGGCCGCCTCCCTCAGAAGAAGTGCGAGGCATGACTGAGGGTCCGGACTATGGGTGTGGATGCGATTTAGCTGAAGGCTCGACGTTACGCACACCCCGCCAGGTGAGCCTGAGCACACGTTGGAAACCATGTGGACGAACAGCCGACTATTCGCTCAAGTGAATTGCAGCCACGAATAATAGCCGGGCGGCAGACGCCGGCCCTTTCAGGGCGTAAATAACCAGTACTTGCAATTACTTACAGAGCGTTGAGAGCCGTCAAAATACGGGGAAATACGCATAAGACGGGGCAATCACGGGTTAAGAATCACGGGTGGAGATTTGCTTTAAGATACGGCTTCATTTCCAAACGGCCGAGGAATTAAGACTGCTTGTGACACGGCCAAACCTGACGTGAGACAGCTTTGTCGATCCGTCCGACCCCCTGGTCCCGAACCAAATGAAACTTCAAATATAAGTGCTTCATCTGGAGTGCTGCGGAGCCCACACCGCGAGGCGCATGGCGCCAAGATTTCACAATCGATGGTCGGGAATCATCTGTCCAGCAATCTCGGTACAACTTCGGTGCATCTGTTGACCGGCCTCCTTTCTCTCCTTTTAGGCACGAGTATGCGGAGAAGCCCGAGAGACAGAAGCAGCGCAAGTCTTTGTAGTCTCCAAATAATCGACAGAGAGATCTTGGGGATTGCCTGGTCGTCAAGGTGGTCGCGCTCCATGGACATGTGCGCTCAGGCAAGGGTGTCTTTTGCCTTAGGAGGCGTTTGAGTTCCAAAAAAATGAAATCGAGCGAAGCAGAAACATGGAAGGAAGACGAAGCTTCATTGTGAAACAGCATACTGCGATTGGTTGGCACGGTGCAGTGCTAGAATCTCGGGCAAGATGAGGAGTCGAACCCCAGCGTTCATCGTCGGGCTCTTATCTGCCTTCACTCTCAGTGCGCAAACTCCCTCAGCGGGAGTTCCCAAGCCGCTCGCGCAACCCTCTGTCCCGCAATTTCGAGACGTTTCGACGGAGGTCGGACTTCGCACTCTTCCTCACACGAATCTCGACAGGCGCTACGTTATCGAAACGATGAGCGGCGGGGGAGTTGCCTTTCTGGATTGCGATAACAACGGCAAATTGGACATCGCCGTGGTTAACGATTCCTCAATCGACCGCTACCTTGCCGGCGGCGATCCCATGATCACGCTTTACCGAGAGGACGGCAACGGGAAGACACCGCACTTCACTGACGTCACCGCAGCCGCGGGGTTGACAACCAAGGGCTGGGCCACCGGGATTGCCGTCGCCGATTACGACAACGACGGCCTTCCCGATATTTATGTCACCGGCTACGGCCACAATGTGCTCTATCACAATCAAGGCGGCTGCAAATTCGTCGACGTCACGGCAAAGGCGGGCGTCGGCGGCGGAGGCTTTAGCGTCGGAGCCGCCTGGGCCGACTATGACCGTGACGGATTTGTGGATCTTTACGTTGCCCGCTATGTTTCCACCGATCCCCGGCATCTTCCCGACCCTCAAAGGACGGTATACAAGAACGCACTGACGGAACTGCCAGATAAGATGCCCGGCGAAACCAACCTCCTCTACCGCAATCGGGGCGACGGAACCTTCGAAGAGATCGCGGCCAAAGCCGGTGTCGAGAACACACAGAAGGCGCACGGCATGGGAATCTGTTGGGGAGACTTCGACGGCGATGGATGGCCCGATCTCTTTGTTACCAACGATGCATACAGCAATTTTCTGTTTCACAACAAAAGGGTCGGAACGTTTGAGGAAATCGGCCTCTATTCGGGCACCGCCTTAGGGGAAATGGGGCAAACCTACGGCAACATGGCATGCGATTTTGCCGACCTCGACCACAACGGCAGGTTCGATCTGTTCGTGACCCGATTTGCCGACCAGCCGGCCAGCCTCTACATCAACGACGGCCACAACCAGTTTCACGATGTTGCCGATCGCGCCGGAATCGCCGCTCCCACTTCACCGCTCGTCAAGTGGGGAGCAAACTTCGCAGACTTCGACAACAGCGGCTGGCAGGATCTTTTCATGGCCTCGGGTAACTTTTCGACCTTGCTCGATGGGGCGCCCGGTGAACCGCCTTTTGTCGAGCCGATTGAGCTTTTCCTCAATGAGACGAACGGCAAATTCCGCGAGGTTGCTGCCGCTACTGGCTTAAATTCAGGCCCGTTAAAATCCCGGCGGGGAACAGCCGTGGGAGATGTCAATAACGACGGGAAGCTCGACATCCTCGTCTTCAACGTCGGCGCTCCACCCTCGCTTTTTCTCAACGAAACCGAGAATGACAACCACTGGATCACGCTGCACCTGGTGGGCACGAAGAGTAACCGGATGGCGATCGGCGCCCGAGTGACCGTCACCACCGGCAACGTCAAGCAAGTGGATGAAGTCCGCGCAGGAGGAAGCTACCTCTCCACCAGCGACCCGCGTCTCCACTTTGGACTCGGCTCGGCTGCCTCCTTCGACCGCATCGAAGTCCTTTGGCCCAGCGGCTTGCTCGAACAATTCCCCGGAGGCCCCGGCGATCAATTTGTATCTTTGGTGGAAGGAAGTGGCACCGCGCTGCCCTCAGGCCAGGCTCCTCCAAAGGAGAAGTAAGATCGCTAAATAGTGTGCCTCCTCTAAAGGAATGCGAAGTCATTGCTCAGCGTGCGACCCGGTAGTGCTGGCCTTGAAGCTTCCAGCACGCGCGCGTTGGTCGCGAAATGCCTGATCGCGTTGCGCCTCGACAAGCGAACCGGTGAGTTCGGCCTCTTTTTCAGCTTCGGCGTGAAGGCCCAGCCGTGCATAGATGCGGCTCAGCTGGTAGTGTGCGGGCGCGAATTCGGGACGGAGGGCAATCACGTGTTCGAAAGCCTTTCGCGCTTCTTGCCAGTCCTGCCGCGACTCAAACAACTTTCCCAGTTCGAATTGCGGATCAGGCGAGTGCGGATCCAAGCTTGCTGCATTCTCAAGGGCGGCGCGAGCATCATCGTATCGCCCCAAACGGTTGGCCAGCATTCCGAAGTAGTACTCGAGGAGATAATGCCCAGGGCTCGTCCGTCGCGCCGACTCGAGGATCTTGATTGCCTCCGCGTCGTTGGCCTGCCGGGCGTAGGTCTGCGCCAGTCCGACATAAGCAACATCCAATTCAGGGTGATGGGCGAGGGCGGCGTGAAATGCGTCGCGGGCGGCGTCATAGTTTCCTTTGATCATCTCGATTGCGCCAAGCCTCAATTCGAGCGGCGCAGTTTCTGCCGTCTTGCCCAACCCGTTCTCGATCACCTGAACCGCCTCGTCGTAGCGATCGGTGTCCATGAGCAGGCGCGTGTAATCGAGTGCATGATCGGGATTGGAGGGGTCTGCCGCAGCTGCAGCGCGATACGCGTCCAACGCTTCAGGCATCTTCTGCTGTGCTTCAAAGGCTGAGCCGAGAAACATCAGAATGTCTGCATTGTCGGGCTGCTCACTGTGCAACGTCGACAAGATTGTTGAGGCCTCCGCGGGAAGGTTGCCGTAAAGCAATGCCAGTGCAAGATTAAAGCGATTCTGCCAGGCAGGATGAGCAGCTGCTATGCGCCGGAAGCAGTCAATAGCCTGGGGCCAGGCTCCCTGCTCCGCGAAGAGGAATGCCAGTTTATATGCACGATCAGGCGGAAGATTGCCGCCCTGCTCCAGGAGATCAATTCGAGCCGCCGCTTCGGCAATATGTCCGGTCCGAATCTCCGCGCCGGCCAGGCTCGCTGCTGCTTCCGGATCGTTATCACAGAGTTTCCCCGATAGGGATGCTTGTTCGATCGCGTCGGTATCCTTACCAGTGGCCAGATCAAGTGACATCAGATAGTAGTGTGCGAACTGGTCCTTGGGGTCAAGGCGCGATGCCTCGCGCAGTTCGGCTGAGGCGCCCGAATAATCTCTGGCATTGAGAAGATTGACGCCCAGGTTGCGGTGCGGTGCAGCCTGCGACGGATCGAGGTGAATCGCGGCACGGTAATCGGCGTTTGCCTTCTCGACCAATCCGAGACTGGTTTCGGTAATGCCGAGAAGATTGTCAATCGTCGCACTACGCGGCGAGATTTTGTGCGCCTCTTCGAGCTTAACCAGGGCTTCTTTGAAGCGGGACTCCCGCATTAGACTCACAGCTTCGTCAAGAGCTGAGTTCTGCGCGGCCAGAGGTGCAGAGAATGCAAAAAGGACAATAAGAGCGCGCCAGTTCATGGTTTCTCCGTTGGTTCGGAGGCGGCTTGGGAAGCGACGCCGTCTTTTTCTTCCTTGATGGCGCGAACCTGCGCGAAGGCCTGAAGCGCTTGCGC
>Ga0181538_10001396_pt1 | contig 27225 bp, 25 predicted proteins | sample PEATcosm2014_Bin_40_FD_119773 | JGI IMG/M metagenome (GOLD analysis project Ga0181538, IMG submission 119773) | Peatland microbial communities from MTU Mesocosm Facility, Houghton, MI, USA - PEATcosm2014_Bin23_30_metaG | ecosystem: Environmental > Terrestrial > Soil > Wetlands > Peat | place... | reverse complement strand
TCGAGGTCCACCATGTTGCCGGCTTCCTTGGCGGCCTGGGTGCCGGTGTTCATGGCCACGCCCACGTCGGCCTGCGCGAGGGCCGGGGCGTCGTTGGTGCCGTCGCCGATCATGGCCACCATCCGTCCGCCAGCTTGTTCCCGGCGGATGAGCGCGAGTTTGTGCTCGGGTTTGGCCTCGGCGAGAAAGTCGTCCACTCCCGCTTCGGCGGCGATGGCGGCGGCGGTGAGTTTGTTGTCGCCGGTGATCATCACGGTGCGGATTCCCATCTTGCGGAGCTGGGCGAAGCGTTCCTTGATGCCGCCTTTGACAATGTCCTTGAGTTGGACCACGCCGAGCACTTCCCGGCCGTCGGCGACGACCAGCGGGGTGCCGCCCGAGCGCGAAATGTTGTCCACGGTATCGGACACAGCTTGGGGAAACAGGCCGCCTTCGCGGTCCACAAAAATGCGCATGGCCTCCGCCGCGCCCTTGCGGATGCGGCGCGCCGGCTGGCCGTCAACGCCGGCAAAGTCCACGCCGCTCATGCGCGTCTGCGCCGTGAACGGAATGAACCGGGTCTGCGTTTCGGTGACGTCGCGTCCGCGCAGATTGAACTTTTGCTTTGCCAGCACGGCGATGCTGCGGCCTTCGGGCGTTTCGTCGGCGAGCGACGCGAGTTGCGCGGCGTCGGCGAGACGTTCAACGGTGACGAGCGGCGCGGGGATGAAGTCCGTTGCCTGACGGTTGCCGAGCGTGATGGTGCCGGTCTTGTCGAGCAGCAACACGTCCACGTCGCCGGAGGCTTCCACCGCGCGACCGCTCATCGCGAGGACGTTGTGTTGCAGCAGGCGGTCCATGCCCGCGATGCCGATGGCGCTCAACAATCCGCCAATCGTGGTGGGAATCAAACAAACCAGCAGCGCGATCAACACCGGCACGGAGAACACCGTGGCGGAATAAATGCCGAACGGTTTCAACGTCACGCACACTAGCAGAAAAATAAACGTTAACGCCGCCAGCAGAATGGTGAGCGCGATTTCGTTGGGCGTCTTCTGGCGTTTCGCGCCTTCGACCAGCGAGATCATACGGTCGAGGAATCCTTCGCCGGGGTTGATGGAGACGCGGATTTTGATTTCGTCCGAGAGCACGCGCGTGCCGCCGGTGACGGCGCTGCGGTCGCCGCCGCTTTCGCGGATGACGGGGGCGGATTCGCCGGTGATGGCCGATTCATCCACGGTGGCCGCGCCTTCGATGACGTCACCGTCAGCAGGAATGATTTCGCCGGCATGCACGAGGACGACATCGCCTTTGCGCAGGCCGTCGGCGCTGACTTCTTCCACCTTGCCGTTTTTGCCGACGCGGCGGGCGACCGTATTGACACGCGTGCCGCGCAATGCCTGGGCCTGCGCCTTGCCGCGACCTTCGGCCACAGCTTCAGCAAAATTGGCGAACAAGACGGTGAACCAGAGCCAGATGGCGAGTTGGGCGATAAAGCCGCGGTCCGTTGACGAGGTAAAAATCCTGACGGTGGTCAGCGCCGCGCCAACCATCGTCACAAACATGACGGGGTTTTTGATCATCAGGCGCGGGTCGAGCTTTTTGAAGGCATCGTCCATCGCCGGCCCGGCGATTTTCCAATCGAAAAGTGAAGGAGCTTTGTGCGTCATAAAAATATTTTGAAATAATTAGAACAATTTTCCCTGGAGCATGAGGAAGTGTTCGACCACCGGGCCGAGCGTCAGCGCCGGGAGAAAATTCAGCGCGCCGACCAGCAGCACGGTGCCCAGCAGCAGGATGATAAATGTGCCGCCGGAGACGGGGAAGGTGCCCGCGCTGGCCGGGACGAGTTTCTTTTGCGCCAGCGCCCCGGCCATCGCCATGATGGGAATGATCATCAGGAAACGTCCGATAAACATCGCGATACCAAGAGTGGTGTTATACCACGGCGTGTTTGCACTAAGGCCGGCGAAAGCGCTGCCGTTGTTGCCGGTGCAGGAAGAATAGGCGTAGAGAATTTCGCTCAGGCCGTGCGGGCCGTTGTTGTTCAACCCGGCCAATCCCCATTGACTGACCACCGCCCAGGCGGAAAAGCCCAGAATGTCAATGGCGAGAATCAACAGCGCCAGCATGGCCATCTTCACTTCGAAGGATTGGATTTTTTTGCCGAGATATTCCGGCGTGCGTCCGACCATCAGGCCGGCGATGAACACCGCCAGCACGACGAACACCAACATGCCGTAAAGTCCCGCGCCCACGCCGCCGATGATGATTTCGCCGAGCTGAATGTTGAACAGCGGCACAAAGCCACCCAGCGCGGTGAGCGAATCGTGCATGCAGTTGACCGCGCCGCACGAGGCGTCGGTGGTGACCGTGGCGAACAAGGCGGAATTGAAAATGCCAAAGCGAACCTCTTTGCCTTCCATATTCCCGTCTGCCACAGCCATCCCGAGCTGCTGGTGAATGGGGTTCCCCCTGGATTCAGCCCACCAGCAAAGCAGCATTCCGGCGAGGAACAGCGCCATCATCGCGCCCCAGATGGACCAGCCGTGCGCCTGATTTTTGGTCATGCGGCCAAGGTAATAAGTGAGGCCGCTGCCAATCGCGAAAATGGAGAGCATCTGTAGAAAGTTGGAGAGCGGTGTCGGATTTTCAAACGGATGCGCGGCGTTGGCATTGGTATTGCCGCCACCGTTCGTGCCGAGCATTTTGATGGCGACCTGTGACGCCATTGGACCTTGTGCGATGGACTGCGTTTCCACTTTTTGATCCATCATGACGGGCATGTTGGTCATGACCGGCTGGCCTTTCGCATCAAGCTGCGGCACGTCCATCATCACCGCCACGCCGTTGGTCATCAGCGGTTGTCCTTTTTGATCCAGCTTGGGCGCTTGAACCATGACTGCCACATTCGTTGTTACTGGCTGGCCATTGTCATCGGTTTTCTGAACCTGGATGGTATAAGATTCGACGAGCTTCGCCTGGGTGTAGGGCTTGAAGTTTTGAATCATGCCTTGCGACACGAGCACAACTGCAAAAACCAGGCAGATGGGCACTAGCAGGTAGTAAGTGACACGCACCAGATCCACCCAGAAGTTGCCGAGTAACTGCGTCGAATGCCGCGCGATGCCGCGCACCAGCGCTGCGGCGATGGCGATGCCGGTGGCCGCCGAGCAAAAATTGTGAATCACCAGCGCGACCATTTGCGAGAGATAGGACATCGTGGATTCGCCGGAATAGCTCTGCCAGTTGGTGTTCGTCGTGAAGCTGATGGCGGTGTTAAACGCCAGATCCGGCGACAGCGCGCCAAAGCCCTGCGGATTCAGCGGCAGATGATTTTGCAGGCGCAGGATGACGTAGGTGAACAAGCAGCTCACGAGGCTGAACAACAGCATAGCCCAGGTGTATTGCCGCCAGGTCTGCTCCTGATCCGGGCGCACGCCCATGACCCAATAGGAGAGACGTTCAATCGGACGAATCACCGGGTCGAGCCAGGTTTTGCCCTTCGGGTCGAGCACCCGCATAAGGTAAAGCCCCATCGGTTTGGTGATGAGCGCGAGCGCGCCAACGTAAAGGGCGAGTTGTAACCAGCCGGAAGTATTCATAGTTGGCAGTTGTTAAAATTTTTCAGGATAAACCATCGCGATGAACAGATACACGAACAACGCGAGGGCAATCAGACCGACGACAAGATTTTCCATAAATTTCCTTACAGTTTTTCGCACCAGTGGGCGTAAAGTTCGCCCGCCACAAAAAAGAGCGCGATGACGGCGATGAAAATACAATCAATCATAGGTTTTGTTTTCCAGTTGCGGACCTTGGGAGCGCGGCTGTCTCAGCCGCAGCACGTTCGACAAACCCCGTGAGATTTTGTGTGCTCATTCGGCAATCCGGGCGGCTGCGGGTGGGACACTCGCGCTTCGTTCCATTTTCCCGCAGCATCAAATCGTACTCGTACTCGTTCATGTCTGCACCATGACGCAACGCCGGCGAAACGGCTAATCAAGAGACGGGCGGTTGGCGTTAAGAATGTATTAAGGAATGATTTGCCCAAAAAAACCTTTGCCAACGAGTGCGCCAAAGCGTCTTATTTCCCAACCGCTTATGATGCGAATTCGATTTTTGGCCGTTTTCATCGGGTTGCTGCCGGCGATGTTGTTCGCGGCGGGCGAGGTTTATCGCCCCGTGGCCGTGACGCCGCCGCCACCGGCGCACGAGTTTCGTGGCGCGTGGCTCGTGACCGTCGCCAACAAAGACTGGCCGTCCAAGCCCGGCCTCAGCGTGGCGGAGCAAAAGGCCGAGTTGATTGTGTTGCTGGACCGCGCAGCACAGTTGAAGTTGAACGCGATTATTTTTCAGGTGCGCCCGTCGAGCGACGCGGTGTATGCCTCGGCCATCGAGCCGTGGTCGGAATATCTCACCGGCACGATGGGCCGGGCGCCGCAGCCGCTTTACGACCCGCTCGCCTTTGCCATCGAGGAGGCACACCGGCGCGGACTCGAATTGCACGCGTGGTTCAATCCGTTCCGCGCGCTGCATCCGCAGGGCAAATCGCCGGTGGCGTCAAGTCACATTTCACGGACGCACCCGGAACTGGTTCGCAAATACGGCGCCCAGTTCTGGCTGGATCCCGGCGATCCGGCGGTGCGGGCGTACGTTTTGCGCGTGGTGATGGACGTGGTGCAGCGCTATGACGTGGATGGCGTACAGTTCGATGATTATTTTTATCCCTACGAAAAGGACGCGGCGGGACGCGATCTGGAATTTCCCGATGCCGCGACCTGGAATAAATTCGGTTTATCCTATGGTTTTGCCAACCGTGACGAGTGGCGGCGCGCGAACATCAATCAATTCATCCAGAGCGTTTATCAGTCCATCAAGGCGGTGAAACCGTGGGTGAAGTTTGGCATCAGCCCGTTCGGCATCTGGCGGCCGATGAATCCGCCGCAAATCCGGGGCATGGACGCCTACGCGAAACTGTACGCCGACTCGCGCCTGTGGCTGGCCAATGGCTGGCTGGATTATTTCGCGCCGCAACTATACTGGGCGGTTGAGCCAAAAGAGCAAAGCTTTCCCGTTTTGCTCAACTGGTGGGCGCAACAGAATTCCAAGGGCCGGCATCTCTGGCCGGGGCTTGACGCCGCCAATGTCGGGGAAAAGTGGGCACCGGATGAAATTGCCCGTCAAATCAAAGTGATGCGCAGCCAATCCGCCGCGCGCGGCGAAATCTTTTATCACCTGCGGAATCTCACGGACAATCCGGCATTGGCCAACGTGGTTCGCGCCGCCTATCCGCAAACCGCGCTGGTGCCGGCATCGCCGTGGCTGGATTTCCCGCCGCCGGTCAAACCGAAGCTCATGGTTGTCGAAAACGACCGGTCCGGTTTGAGTGTGCGATGGGAAACGAACGGCGCCCCGGCGTGGCTGTGGATTTTGCAGTATCGCACCAACGAGGTTTGGGCGACGGAAATTTTGCCGGCTGGCCAGACGGTGCGGACGTTTGAAAATTCCCGGCCGGAAATGGTGGCCGTCAGTGCGGTGGACCGGGTGGGCAATGTGAGTTCGCCCGCCGCGATCAGAAAGACCCAGCCGGTTCGCACCGGGAAAAACACGATGATTTTGAATTGATCGGAAGGCAGGGCCGCGCTGCTGCGCGGCCATCATATGCGGCGGCGCCGCAGCGCCGCCCTGCCTGGGAATGGGAATTGGTTTTGGAAGGGCTGTAAGCCGAATTCTGTCTTCACTCTTGCGAGTGGAGAGAACCATTTGTCTGTGCAGCCGATACCCGGAATCCGTTTCGCTTTCGCGAAACTTGGAGCGGGCCGCTCCGGGATTCCCTATTTGGCCTTGCACCCGATGGGGTTTTCCGTGCCGCGTTGCTTGCGCGTCGCGCGGTGCGCTCTTACCGCACCTTTTCACCCTTACCCGCGTTTCTTGCGAAACGCGGGCGGTTTAATTTTCTGTGGCACTGTCCGTCGAAAAGTCTTTCGGCCTTCCGCCCGCGTGTATCCCGGCCGGACGGGCCCGGGTTACGCGGCATCGCGCCCTTTGGTGTTCGGACTTTCCTCTCCCGGCTCGCGCCGGAAGCGATTCTCCGCCCTTCCAAAACCAATAGTAAATTTAGCGGCAAAGTGCATGGCTGGCAAGCAGGGTTTGAAAGCCATCAACCCTCGTTTTGCGTTTACTCTCGATCCGATTAAGCAAGAGTTACAATTATAATTAAGCCAATAAATCAATTGTGGCCCGGCCATCGGTGCCTGAACCGCCGATTCTTCTGGCTTTTATTGTGATGGTGTGATAAACCTAGAGCTAAGCGTTTCAGAAAGGCAAAGTTGTATTGTGAAGTGTTCGCGAGAAGTTTTTACTCTGCTCTCGGTCTTGGCCGTGGGAGTTGGCATTACCTGCAACCTGGCTTTGCGCGCCCAAACTTTTGACACGAACGATTTATGGCTGGAAATTGCACTGACCAATAACACCGCCGCCTTCACCATTTGTGCGCCGGCGACTAATACGGAAGGCGTATATGATTTATATTTCAAGACGAATCTCACCGATGACCAGGATTGGACGTGGTTGTGGCGGTGCGCTTCGGGGCAAACGAATCTTACAGTGAGCAACCTGCCGCCGGGGCAAGACTTCTTCCAGTTGGAAACTGCAAATACCATCCGGCCCGGGTTTGACCAGCAATTTTTGGCTCGAAATGATGATGGCTCGACGGGGATAGTGCCGATGGGCTTTTTCATTGATTTCTATGGCTATTCCAATGCCACGCTTTATGTAAACAACAACGGGAATGTGACATTTACCGAAGGTGAAGGGGATTTCGTACCTGAAGACTTGGTCAGTCTGGGTATTCAAATTATCGCCCCCTTCTGGGCCGATGTGGACACCAGCAATCTGGGTTCAGATGTGGTGAAATATGGTACCAATGGCGTGGATGGCCATGCGGCGTTTGGTGTGGATTGGGTGAACGTGGGCTATTATAATGCGCAGGCGGACAAGCTGTTAAGCTGTCAATTGGTGATCATTGACCGTTCGGACATTGCGCCGGGAAATTTTGACATGGAATTCAATTACGAAAAGGTGCAATGGCAATGGGGGTACGCTTCAGGAGGCGATCCTCCGTACGCCGGCTTCTCAAACGGAACTGATGGCTATGAAATGGCAGGCTCGGGGGTTGCCGATGCGTTTCTGGATTCAAATTTGGCGACCGGCTTGATATACCACAGCCTGAACAGTTCCGTACCCGGCCGGTATTTCTTCTCCTTCCGAAACGGCGAACCTCTCGGACCTCTGCCTTGAACCAGCACCGCGAATGAATCAATCCGCCGGAATGCGTCACTCCGCTCCGGCCAGCGCCATGTCGCGCGTGTAATACAAAATCCGTCCGCAGTTCGAGCAGGCCACGATTTCCCGCTGCGCCTGGCAGGTGACAAGAATTTGCGCGGGCAATTTCATGTGGCAGCCGCCGCAAACGCCATGATGCACGCCCACGACAACGTTTTCGCCCTTGCTCTTGAACAGCCGTTCGTAGCGATTGAGAGTGGATCCGTCCACGGCCGCCGCCAATTCCGCGCGGCCTTGCTGCAATTCGGCGAGCTCCTTCTTCAAATTTTCCTCCCGCTGGCCGAGTTGCGCAATCTGGCCTTCGGCGGTTTTTTTTATTTCGTCAGCTTCGCGCGAAAGCCGGGCGGCGTCCTTTTGCACCTGCTCGGCCTGTTCCATCAAAACGATTTCCTGGTCCTCGATCTGCGTGATGTCGGCCCGGCACGTTTCAATTTCGTGGGCGAGCGCGCGGTATTCCTCGTTCTTTCGCGTCTGAAGCTGCTGGTTGGCGTATTTCTCAATCTGCGATTTTTTCCCTTCGACGTCGAGTTCAAGCCGTTTGCGGTCGGACTCGATTTGTTTGACGCGGGTCCTGGCGGTTTCGAGCTGTGCCTGGGTGGCCGTGGCTTTGGCGCGGAAGGTTTCGCGTTCCGGGCCGATGTAAGCGAGTTCCTGTTGAACGCGGTGAATTTTGCGGTCACGGTCCTGTAAAATCAAAAGTTTCTCAATCGTCTCCTGCATTGAATGTTGAAGACTAACGATCGATTGCCCTTAAGTCAATGCGCGGCAGAAGATGTGCGGGGGCCCGGGGTCGCGGGACACGAGTCTTGTCATTTGTCACGCGCCACATTCAACGGCGAATTGATTTTGCAGTTTCAGCTTTCGCCGTTAACCTGTCGCCATGCGTTTCATTGGCAACATCATTGAAAAATTGCAGCGGCATCCGAAGCGGGTTGTGTTTCCCGAAGGCACGGAGCCGCGCATCCTGCAGGCGGCCCGGCAGTTCCACGCGTTGCGGCTGGGTGCGCCCATCGTGCTGGGCCATCAGTCAAAAGTGTTGGAAATCGCCGAGGGCTTGAACACTCCTCTTGATGGCATCCGCATCATTGACCCCGTCGAAAGCGAAGATCTGGACAATTTCACCAGGCGTTTCCTTTCGCTTCGCCGCAATAAGGGAATTCGCGCCAACGAAGCGCGCGAGGCGATGCTGCAACCAAATTATTTCGGCACGATGATGGTGGCGATGCACCAGGCGGACGGCCTGATTTCCGGCGCGTCGCATATCACCGGCAGCGTGTTGCGTCCGTTGTTTCAAATCATCAGGGCTGCGCCGGACATTGCCACCGTGTCGAGTTGCATGATCATGGAAGTTGAGGACACTCGCATCGGCGAAAACGGCGTGTTGTTCATGGCCGACTGCGGCGTCGTTCCCGATCCGACCGTGGATCAGCTTGCCGATATTGCGGTGACGACCGCGCGGCTGGCGCGCCACATGCTCGGCGTCCGACCGCGCGTGGCGTTGCTGTCGTTTTCGACCAAGGGCAGCGCGTCGCATCCGTCGGTCGTCAAGGTGCAGGCCGCCACTGCGATGGCCAAACGCAAGGCGGAACAGTTGTTTTTGGAGGCCGACTTCGACGGCGAGTTGCAGGTGGATGCCGCGCTCGTGCCGGAAATAGCCGAACGCAAATTGCATGACAGCCAGGTGGCCGGCCGCGCGAACGTGCTGATTTTTCCCGAACTCAATTCCGGCAACATTGCCAGCAAACTGGTCCGGCTCGTCGGCCACGCGAACGCTTACGGACAGATTTTATTGGGCCTGAACCGGCCGGCCGCGGACGTATCGCGCGGTTCAAACGCGCACGACATTCTCGGCGTCGCTTCCATCGTCGGGGTGCAGGCGATTGATTATCAGAAACTGTATCCGGGCGCCGATGCGCATCTGCCCGGCGAGTAAATGAACACCACGACCCCGCGCGTCTTCATCGCCGCCACCCGGCAGAACGAGGGCAAAACCACCGTGTCGCTCGGCCTGATTGCCGCGTTGCAGCCGCATTTTCCGCTCATCGGCTACATCAAGCCCGTCGGCCAGCGCTTTGTGGAAATCGAGGAGCAAAAAATTGACGAAGACATCGTGCTCATGGACGCGGTGTATCGTCTGAACTGTCCGCTGGTGGACATGAGCCCGATTGCCGTCGAGCCGGCCTTCACCCGCAAATACCTTGAATCGGCGAACAACGAAGCGCTGGTCAAACGCATCCAGGGCGCCTTCGACCGCGTGGCGTGGGAAAAGGATTTTGTGCTGTGCGAAGGCTCCGGGCATGCGGGCGTCGGTTCGGTATTCGATTTGTCCAACGCCCAGGTTGCCCAAACCCTCGGCTGCAAGGTCATCATCGTCACTCAGGGCGGCATTGGCAAACCGATTGACGAAGTCTGCCTCAACCGGGCGCTGTTTGAAAAGGAGGGTGTCGAAATCATCGGCGTCATCATCAACAAGGTGCTCGAGGAAAAAATTCCCGAAATCACCCGGTTCGTTGGCCGCGGCCTCAAGCGCAAGGGACTGGATCTGCTCGGCGTCATTCCGCATGAGCAAATTTTGTGCAACCCGACGGTGGATTTAATCCGTGAAGAATTGCGCGCGGAATTGCTGAATCAGCCGCCGACGCTGGAGACATGGGTGAGCAACGTCGTGGTGGGCGCCATGGGCGCGCACAACGCCATGGGCTTTTTCAAGCGCGGCGTGCTGCTCATCACCCCCGGCGACCGCGAGGACATTTTGCTCGCCGCCGGCGCGACCATGAGTCCGCACAGCGATGAAAAAATGGCGGGCATCGTGCTGACTGGTGGCATTCGTCCGGGCGACAATGTGCTCAAAGCGCTTCAAGCCCTGCCGGTGCCGGTACTGTTGGCAAAGGCGGACAGCTATCAAGTCGCGTCCAAAGTCCACAACCTCACCGTCAAAACGCGGCCAACCGACGCTGAAAAAATTTCCCTCATCCGCGACATCGTCGCCAAAAATGTGAACATCAAAAAAATCATCCAATCCTTGTAATATGACAACCTCGCTACCCATCAATCCTGCGCTGAACCATCTGCCGGTGTACCAACCGGGCCGCCCCATCGAGGAAGTCGCGCGCGAACTTGGCCTGGACCCCGCCGGCATCATCAAGCTGGCGTCGAATGAAAACCCGCTCGGTCCGTCGCGCCTGGGTCTGGCCGCCATGCGCCATGCGCTCAAGCAGGTCAACCTTTACCCCGATGGCAACGCGTTTTACCTGAAACAAAAGCTGGCCGCCAAACTCGGCGTGACGCCGGCCAATCTCATCCTGGGCAACGGTTCCAATGAAGTCATCGAAATGATCGGGCACGCGCTGCTGGGTGGAACAGGCATCTTGCCTGTTCAGACCAACGAGACGGGCAAGATGCCCGTGCCACTGGAAGTCGTCGTGTCACAATACTGTTTTGCGGTTTATCCCATTGTGACCGCTTTGTTCGGCGCGAAGCTCGTCGTCGTGCCGGCAAAAAATCATGGCCATGACCTTGACGCGATGCTGGCTGCCATCACGCCGAACACGCGGATCGTCTTCGTTGCCAATCCGAACAACCCCACCGGCACCACTGCGAGTCGCGAGGAGCTGGCGCGCTTCGTCAACGCCGTGCCGGCCAATGTCCTGCTGGCCCTGGATGAAGCCTACATCGAGTTCCTGAACGAACCGCTCGATTTGGTGCTGGAGATCCGGAATGGCGCCAAACCGAACCTGCTGTTGATGCGGACATTCTCAAAGATTTACGGCCTTGCTGGGTTGCGAATTGGCTACGGCATCGGGCATCCTGATTTCATTGCCGCGCTGGAAAAAATCCGCCAGCCGTTCAACATCAACTCGGTGGCGCAGGCGGGCGCGCTCGCGGCATTGGACGATACCAAACATATCGAAAAGACGCGCAAGGTTAACTCGCGCGGACTCAGACTTTACGCCCGCACCTTCCGCAAGCTGAAGCTGGAATTCGTTCCGTCGCAGGCGAATTTCATCCTCGTGCGCGTCGGTGACGGCCAGCGCGTGTTTGGGGAATTGCAGAAGCTGGGCGTGATTGTGCGTCCGATGGGCGGCTACCAACTGTCGGAGTGGATCCGCATCTCCATCGGCACGACCAAGGAAAACCAACGGTGCCTTGAGGCGTTGAAAACCGTGCTGGGGCAAAACCAGGCTACCAGCTAAAAAAACAGGGAAGCCGAAAACTGTATAGAGTAGGCACAAAATAAAATCTTAAAAATATGATTTCAGATGTGATAGTAAAAGGAAGCCTCATTGAGGTTTACGATGCAAACAGCAAACGAATTTCCTACATGAGCCAATCAAATAAAATTGTAAAAGGTGCAGTAGGCAACACTTTCACAGTTGAGAGCGGCAGCTTGATTGAAACCTATGACGAAAAGTGCAAAAGAATAAGCTATAAAAGTGCATAGCAAGGAATGGAAAAAACTTTTACACAAAACAATTGTGGCCGGTATCCTCCAATCCTTTTAGCCGTCTGCCGACTGGCCGCTACCGGGCTGATTGAAACATTAATAATGGCCGGACCGGTTTCTACCCGGCTAATATTTGTCAATACAACGGACCGCTCCCTACTATGAGCGATGTCAGCCTCCTATCCCGGAGTCGTCACCTTCTCTCCTTGGCGGGAACTATTCACCACTATGAGGAGGCGCTGACTCAGGCCAGCGGCGAACGGTTCAACCTCTTTAATATCCTCCATGTGGGCCATTACGAGGTTCGCACCCACTCGCCGATGCTGGCGGAGCTTCTCAATCCCAAAGGCACACACGGACAGGGATTCGTCTTTCTAAAGCATTTCCTCGTTGAGCTTAACGTCCACGATTTCGATGCCGAATCAGCCCGCGTGGAAACTGAAGTTTCCATCCCGCAGGGTCGCCTCGACATTGTAATAACCGACGGAAATCGCCGCTCCATATTCATCGAGAACAAGATATACGCGGTCTTACAGGATAAACAATTGGAGCGCTACCATGCTGCCGGTTGCGGATACGTGTTCGTGGTTGCGCGGTATTAGATGGCGGTTTAATGTTCAAGCATGAGTTCGGCAGCCCAAGAGTTGATTGCCATCGTGGACGGATTGACCGAGGACAAGGCCCGCGCGGTCGTGGATTTCGCGCGTTTTCTCCAACAGCAGGCCGGCGACCGCGAATGGGAACGCATTCTCGCGGAGAAACGCACTTACCCCAAGCTGGAACAGTTCGCCGCCGCCTCTTTGCGCGAAGGCCCAGCGGTTTTGTTTTGCGCCGTCGGCGCGGCATCTTTGTAGCCCCGCGCCGCGAGAATTTTCAAGCTCCGTCAGGAGCGGTATATTCCGTCCGCGGCCCAAAGATGTCGCTCCTGACGGAGCTTGAAATTCATTGATTCCGGTTTCTACAAATATGCCAGCCCTGACGGGCTTGCAAAAAACTCTGCGGCTCTCCGCATTCTCTGCCTCTGCGTTTATCCCCACTTTTTCCGCAAGCGCCCGGCGAAGCATTTTCCGGTGTATGGAATTTCGCCCAAAATAATTATTTGAATCCAGCCGAAAACCGAATATTTATCTCGGCGTTGAAACACCATAACGAGCCAAAGTGAAACTGACCGACCTGCGGGGCATCCTGCAATACATTCCGCAATTCCGCGAAAAGACGTTCATCCTCGCGGTGGACGGCGCGATTGTCACCGATGAGAACTTCGCCACGCTGCTGCTGGACGTGGCGGTGCTGCGGTCGTTGAACATCCGCGTCGTGCTCGTCCACGGCGCGTCCGCGCAAATCAAGGCGCTGGCCGACGAGCAGAAAATCCAGGCTTCCGATCTCGGCGGTGGCGGCGTCACGGACGCGGCCACGCTCAATCTGGCGCTCACCGCCGCGAACCGGCTTACGCACGAAATACTCGAAGGGCTTTCGGCCAATGATCTTCGCGCCACCAGCACGAATGCCATCATCGCCCATCCCATGGGCATCATCCAGGGCGTGGACCATTTGTTCACCGGCAAGGTCGAGCGCGTGGATGTGGAAATGCTCCAATCGCTGCTCACCCAGGGCGTCGTGCCGGTCATCCCGCCGCTCGGGTTTGACGGCGACGGCAAGACGTATCGCGTGAATTCCGACGGCGTGGCGGTGGCGGTGGCCGACGCGCTCAAGGCCATCAAACTGATTTTCATCACCTCGCAGGACGGCTTGCGTTACAACGGCAAGCTCATCCGCCAGATGCTCGTGGCGGAACTGCAAAAGCTGTTGCAGCAAAATATCGCCGGGTTTTCGCCGGAAACGCTCTCGAAGGCGCAGCACGCCGCGCTTGCCTGCCTGGCCGGAATTCCGCGCGTCCACATCATCAATGGCAAGGTGGATGAGGGCCTGCTCGCGGAAGTATTTTCCAATGACGGCATCGGCACGCTTATTTATGCCAACGAATACCAGCAAATCCGGCCGGCGAAGAAAAAGGACATCCGGGCCATCCAATTGCTGACGAAGGCGTCGGTCGAGGCAGACGAACTGGTCAAGCGCAGCAAGGGAATGATTGAAAAAAATCTCGGCGACTATTTCATTTTTGAAATTGACAAGAATCCGGTCGCCTGCGTGGCGCTGCACGTTTATCCCGAGCAAAAGAAGGGCGAGCTGGCGTGCCTTTACGTCAGCGCGTCGAACGAAAATCAGGGCATCGGGCGGAAGCTGATTCAGTTTGTGGAAAACAAGGCGCGGGAAATGTGCCTGGGCGAACTCATCACCCTCTCAACCCAGGCGTTCACGTATTTTCAATCCAAGGGCGGTTTCGCCGAAGGCACGCCCGACGATTTGCCGCCCGCGCGCCGGGAAAAATACGAGCAGAGCGGAAGAAATTCCAAAGTGCTCGTGAAGAAATTGGCGAAACCAGCGTAATATGTCAGAGAAAACCGATTTGGTTGATTATTACGCCAAACGCGCAAACGAGTACGAACGCATTTACCAAAAGCCGGAACGTCAAAAGGATCTAGTCAACCTGCGAAAACTTTTACGGCAACCTTGTGCGGGGCACAGCGTTCTGGAGATTGCCTGCGGCACCGGCTATTGGACGCAGGTCGTTGCGGAGACCGCAAAATCAATTACTGCGACCGACATTAACGACGAAGTTCTTCAGATCGCCCGGGCCAAAAATTATGCCGGTAATGTCAGTTTTCAAAAAGTTGACGCTTTTAATTTGTCTCTTTCTCATCAGAACATTTTCACTGCAGGACTTGCCGCCGCATGGTGGTCGCATTTGAGAAAGACACAAATCGGAGATTTTCTTTTCCAATTTCACCGGCTGTTTTCACCAGGCTCAATCATTGTCTTTATGGACAACCGATTCGTTCCGGGCAGCAATACGCCCATCTTCCGGACGGATGCCGAAGGGAATACTTATCAGTTGCGAAAGCTTGAAAATGGAGACGAGCATGAGGTTCTGAAAAATTTCCCAAGCGAAAAGGAAGTCCGTGAAATTATTGCTGATTTAACGGCTGAAATTTCCTGGACCGAACTGCAATATTACTGGTTTTTGACCTATAAATTGAAATGAAACCACCACACGATTTTCTTCGAGTTTGCAAGCGGCTCGGCATCGTTCCAACGCGCTTTGTTCTCGTTGTCAGCGTCGCCAACCAGACCGTTTCACTTTTTGAAGTAAACTTTGCGTCTTTGCGCCTTGGCGTTAAAAAATTCCGCTGTTCCACCTCGCGTTTTGGCATCAGCCAGGTTGCCGGCTCGAACGGCACCCCGCTGGGTTTGCATCGCGTCGTGGAAAAAATTGGCGGCGGCTGGCCGGTGGGAACGGTTTTCAAGGGCCGCCAGCCCATCGGCTACACCTGGCAGGGGATGCCGGACGCCAAAATCACCACGCGCGTTCTCTGGCTGGAAGGACTCGAACCCGGCTTCAACCGCGGCGGCAACGTGGATTCACATGCCCGCTACATTTACCTCCACGGCACCGGCGACCAGACGACGATTGGCACACCCATGTCGTGCGGCTGCATCCATCTGTCCGACGCCGATTTGATTCCGCTTTTCGACAAACTGCCCAGTGGCACGCTGGTGTGGATTACCGGTCGTTGAGTCAAAGTTGACCAATCATACAAGCAGAAAAACCGGTTCGGGCGACAGCCGCCAAGGAGGTGGGGATGAAGAATCCCGCGGAAAAAACGACTGTCCGCCCGAACCAAAATCCAAAAACCATATTGTCGCCGCCACACATCAAACGGCTTTTACGCGGCAAGCCTTAAACTGAAAAGAACCAATCGGACGCTTTCATGCTGTAATGGAAGCCGGTTTCATCCTCATAACCAACCGGCGCCCGGGCTTCGATTGCGGCACGTAATTTCGCGATGATTCGAACCGGAAAACTGACCTCATGCCACGCAATCTGCAGGGTGATGGCAGACGATGAAGACATCGTTTGTTCAACTTGGCGTTCCGCTAATTGACTGCCAGCAATCATGTTATGACTATCCACGCCCCAGCAAAATGTGCTCCACATTTTTTGGTAACAACTTAGCAATAATTGCGGTATCAGTCCGACGTGATTGTCTGATCGTTGGTGAAGGAAGAACGGCCGCCGGTTGTGAAGAAGGCGGAAACTTCGCACTTTTCACTTTGGCTTTTTGGCTTACCTTCTTGCCGCATGACTTTGAATGAGCAGATGACGCGACTGGCCCGGCAGGCCAGGGCGGCGTCGCGCGAACTCGCCCGACTCACGACGGCGGGGAAAAATTCGTGTCTGCTCGCAATGGCGGCCGCGCTCGAAAAAAATGCCGACGCCATTAAATTGGCCAACGCACTGGACATGGACGCCGCCGGGAAATCCGGCCTTTCGTCGGCCATGCTCGACCGCCTCAAGCTCGACGACAAACGCATCGCGGCCATGGCGAAAGGTTTGCGCGAGGTGGCGGCGCTGCCGGATCCGGTGGGCAGAATCCTGGACGAGCGCGTCCGGCCCAACGGCTTGAAGCTCCAAAAAATTTCCACACCCATCGGCGTGGTGGTCATCATTTACGAATCGCGTCCCAACGTGACGGCGGACGCGGCGAGCCTGTGTTTCAAATCCGGCAACGCCACGATTTTGCGCGGCGGCAAGGAGGCGTTGAATTCAAATCAAGCCATCGCGCGAATCATGATTGAGGCGGGGAAACAGGCGCTCGCGAAATTCCCCGAACACGCCATTCAGGTCGTGCCCGTGACTGATCGCGAGGCGATTCCCATTTTGTTGTCGCTCACGCAATACATTGACCTGTGCATGCCCCGCGGCGGCGAAGGTCTCATTCGCGCCGTGGCCGATTGTTCCAAGGTGCCGGTCATCAAGCATTACAAGGGCGTCTGCCATGTTTTTGTGGATGCCGACGCCGATTTGAAAATGGCCGGGGAAATCGCGCTGAACGCGAAGGTCCAGCGTCCCGCCGTGTGCAACGCCATGGAAACACTGCTGGTGGACAAGGCGATTGCCGCCCAGTTTCTGCCTCCAATCTCCGAGCGGCTGGATGAGAAGCATGTGGAGTTGCGTTGCGATGAAAACGCGCTCGCACTTTTGAAATCGAAAATCGAAAATCGAAAATCGAAAATCAAGCCGGCCGCCGAGCAGGATTTTTACACCGAATACAACGACTACATCCTGAATGTGCGCGTGGTGGACGGCGTGAAGGCGGCGATTGACCACATCAATCAATACGGCTCGGCGCATTCGGACAGCATCGTCACAAAGAACGAGGCGCACGCGAAGCAATTCCTGGCCGAGGTGGATTCCGCGGCGGTTTATTGGAACGCCTCGACGCGGTTCACCGACGGCGGCGAATTCGGCATGGGCGCGGAGATCGGCATCAGCACTGACAAAATCGGCGCGCGCGGCCCGATGGGCCTGGATGAATTGACCAGCTACAAATGGCTCGGCATTGGCAGCGGGCAGGTGCGAAGTTGATTCGATCTCCCAAACGCATTAAATTCTCGTGTGAGACAAAAAACGGCAACCAAGACGATTCGCTGGGCAAAAAAACTGGCCGATGACGTCGGCGCTGTCATGGTGCGGCATCCTGACGCCGACCCGGAGGATGTGCGTCTCACGCTGATCTCCCTGCAATCACCGCCGCTTGCGCGGCTCAACCGGAGTTTGCGCCGTGCCCGAGGTTTTGCCGCTTTCAAAAACTGAACTCCGCCTTTTTGGAGACGTTGCTCCGCCATAAAATCCGTTTTATGGTGGTGGGGCTTTCCGCCGCCGCATTGCAAGGCGCGCCCGTCGTGACCGAGGACATTGATCTGTGGTTCGACAACTTGAGCGACCCCAAATTGATGCAAGCCCTCGTCAAAATCGGCGCGGCTTACATTCCGCCGTTCGGATACAATCCACCCATGCTCGGCGGTCCGGGCAGCGAACCGTTCGACGTGGTCATTCGCATGAGTGGCTTGGGAGAATTCGCCGACGAATGGAAACGCGCGCTGGAAATCAAGGTGGGCAAACTAAAACTCAAGGTGATGCCGCTGGAACGCATCCTGGCCAGCAAACAGGCTGCGAACCACTCGTATGATGAATACTACCGCAGAAACCAAGATGGAACGATTTCAACCACCAATGGCGCGGAATCGTTTTTTAGCCTGCTTAAGCGCGGCGTTTATGGTTCATGGCATCATGTCAGCCGTGAACATTTGCCGAAATACGCCAACGAATTTGCCTTTCGCTGGGGAACCAGCAAGCTGACAGACGGCGCGCGTAATTGCCACGCCACCGCCGCCAACGTCCAAAAAGGCAAAGCAGGCCGCCGCCAGAGAACCAAAATTCGGCAAGAATTGAGCGGGGCGAGTTTCTAGGCGGCTTATTAAAGAGACGAAAAAATCGCCATCGCAATAAATCCACAGATCACGCTGACGATGATGCAACCAATCCCGCTGCCAACGCGGTTTTTGGCGAGCAAAATAATGCCAATGATAAATCCAACCAAAGGCATCAGGATTGCCGTGATATAGCCCGCCGCTATTAAATTGCCCAAGCTGTCTTTTTCGGGAGCGGTAGCAGCGTGAGCAGAATAATCAGACCCCTTGGCGCGGATAAATGTTTCCTTGCCGCACGACGGACAAAACACCGTGCGTTCAAGTCCTTCGTCTTCAAACTCGGCATGACAATGTTGGCACTTGGATTGAATAATCATTCCAAAATCGTCTGCCTTCCATTCCTTTTTGGCAAGCGTCTAAAACCGCATTTCCAACTAGTGTTTATTGTGGTTTTTGATAAATCTGCATCTGTGAAAGACATAAGCCCGGAGATTTGTGTCCTCTTTATTGGTTACATCCAAAAAGATGCGCTGGCATGATTTGTGATGTAATATTTCCAAATGTTCATGAAAACCCTTGTTTCGAGATTCCGGGCACGTCGTCAATGGTCGTGTTGGCTGTTGGCGGCTTTGGCTCTTCAACTGACGGCGCGGGCCGACCAGATCATTTACGACGACGCACTGGAAAATGGCTGGGCAAATTGGAGTTGGGCGACCGTAAATCTGGCCAACACTTCGCCGGTACACAGCAGCCCTTATTCCATCAGTGTGACGGCGAGCAACACTCCCGGCAACTGGCAGGCCCTTTACTTGGATGTTACGGCAATGAATACCACCGGTATTACCAATCTGACTTTTTGGATAAACGGCGGAACGGGCGGCCAAGCGGTGCAAGTTCAAGGCATTTTGGGAAGCACGGCACAAACACCCGTTCAAATCGGGCCGCTGCCGACCAATTCCTGGCGTCAGGTCACTTTGTCCATGTCCGCACTCGGTGTGGCCAACCAGGCGAATTTCACCGGCTTTTGGCTTCAGGCCGAAGGCAATTCGACCGTGCCGACCTTTTATGTGGACGACATTTCTCTGGTTACCAATGCGGTTGTGTCCGGCACCAACGCGCCGATTTCCATTTCCATCAACGCAGCGTCAAATCGAATCCCGATCAGCCCGTTGATTTATGGCGTTGCTTTTGCCTCGTCAAACAGCGTGTTGCAGGATTTGAACGCGCCCCTGCATCGCTCCGGCGGCAACGGAACAACCACTTACAACTGGCAGATAAACGCCTGGAACCATGCGGCGGACTGGTATTTTGAAAGCATTGCCGACAGCCCCAGCACGGCGGGCGCGGATGGCGACAGTTTTATTCAGGAATCGAAAAGCGGCGGCGCGCAGGCGATGCTGACCATTCCCATCATCGGCTGGGTGGCCAAACTGGGGCCGGGCCGCGCCAGCTTGGCGAGTTACAATACCAACAAATACGGTCCGCAGACCGACGCCGATCCCTGGTGGCCGGCCGCCGGCAATGGCGTCTCACTGGCCACCGGACTCGACATCACCACCAATGATCCAACCGATGCGAACATGGCAGCCGACACAAATTTTCAAGCTGGCTGGGTGCAGCATTTGACGAACACGTGGTACTCCGCGACCAATGGCGGATTGGTTTATTACATCATGGACAACGAATGGAGCCTCTGGGATTCGACGCATCGCGACGTGCATCCGATCGGCGCGGCGATGACCGAGGTCTTCACCAATTTTTGTAACTACGCCACGATGGTGAAAGGCATTGACCCGAACGCGCTGGTCGCCGGCCCGGAAGAATGGGGCTGGCCCGGCTATCTTTACAGCGGCTATGATCAACAATGGTCCGGCGCAAACAATGATTACAATCCGGCGGATTATCCCGACCGCAAGGCGCATGGCGGATGGGATTTTGGTCCGTGGTTTTTGAGCCAGGTTCAACAGCGCAGCCAGGCGGCGGGCCGGCGGTTGCTGGATGTTTTTACGCTGCATTGCTACCCGCAGGAAGGAAATGTCGGGAACAATGCGGTGGACTCCGCGACGGAATTGTTGCGGAACCAATCCACCCGCGTGTTTTGGGACACCAATTACGTGGATCCCAGTTGGATCAACAGCGTCATCGCGCTCATTCCCCGGATGCGGAGTTGGGTGACGACCAATTATCCCGGCACGAAGATCGGCATCACCGAATACAACTGGGGAGCCGAACCGTATATCAACGGCGCGACCGCCCAGGCGGATATTCTTGGCATCTTTGGAAGCCAGGGTCTTGATCTGGCCACGCGCTGGACGACGCCCGACCCGAGCACCCCCACTTACAAAGCGATGAAGCTGTACCGCAATTACGACGGCAACAAATCCACCTTTGGGGACACGAGCATTCTTACGGCCGTGCCCGATCCCGACAACCTGTCCGCCTTCGGCGCCGTGCGAACCAGCGACGGGGCGCTGACGCTCATGGTCATCAACAAGGACCTCAACAATGCAACGCCCATAACGGCAAACATCACCAACTTCAACGCCACCGGGACGGTCCAACGCTGGCAGCTAACCTCCGCCAACGTCATTACCCAGCTGGCGAACATCACCCTCACGAACAAGGTGTTCAGCGACGTGGTTCCGGCTCAGAGCATCACACTGTATGTTTTGCCTGCCTTGAACGCTTTCAATTTGCAAGTCGGCGCCAGGAACACAGCCTATCAACTGCCGCTTTGGCTTAATGGCCAGGCGGGGCTGGCTTATATTCTTCAATCTTCCACGGACCTTTTTCACTGGGTTGGTGTCAGCACCAACACACTTTCCAGCAATTCCTTCCCCTATCTGGTCGCCACGACCAACCCGGCGAAAATGTTTTACCGCGGCCTTTATAAATCGCCGTAGCGGAAATCAGCTCCGCCAATCCCATCGCCAGGTCTTTTGACAGGCCGTCCCGGATGTTCTATCGTCCGGCCATGTGGAGCATTCAGGCCGGGGCGGGAAGCAACCCCGACAAAATTGGCGCGCGCGGGCAATGTTGGAGTTCGCGCTTCAGCGTGTCAGGGCGGAACAAGCTAAAGCTTGAACTCCAGCACCTGCGCGGCCTGATGGGCCTGGACGAATTGACCGGCCGCAAGTGGCTGGTTAGCGGCAGCGGGGAAATTAGAACCTGAGGCATGAAGCTTTTCCAAAAAATTGTCTTCGTATTATGCGTCTGTGGATTTCACGCAAATAATGCTTTTGCCATGGCTGGCATGAATGGTCCGAAAATCGGAGATGCGCCGCCGCCGCTAATTTTGAGCGAAATAATTCAAGGGCCGTCGCCAAACGAAATCCGTTGGGACAAGCTAAAGGGCAAAGTGGTGGTGCTGGAATTTTGGCAGACGGCTTGCGCGCCGTGCATTGAAGCCATTCCTCACTTGAATGAATTGGTGGAGCAATTCAGCAACCGGGTGGTTTTTATTTCGATTTCGGACGATAACGGAGATTATCTCAAAAAATTTCTGAAACGAAAACCGATCAAAAACTGGGTGGTTTTGGACGGACTTTTGAATCCAACCAGAACGGCTTTTGATGTGCAGGGCATTCCCCACACGGTAATCGTGGATGCGTCGGGAAAAATCGCCGCCATTACTTATCCGGCCGAACTTCAAGCCAAACATCTGGAAGAAATTTTGGCGGGAAACCCATGCAGCTTGCCACCGCCACAATTAAATTCGCCAGACGAAAGAAATGTCGTTGCTGTTACCAATCATGCCGTTGCCGTTGCCAATCCGGCTCCAACAGCAGTTGAAATTTCGATTAAAGGCCCATTGCCAAAGCCTGAAAGAGGCGCTTTTAATTTTCGCAGCTGGCACGGGGTAGAGTATCCCGATTTCGAAGCAAAGAAAGCAGGTTTGGCAGATGTCATTCCGGAATTTTTCGGCGTCAGCCCAAAATTGGTTTCCGCAAAAACCAAATTGCCCGGGGGACTTTATGATGTTTCCGCCATTGCGCCACCGGATAAATTGCCGGAATTAAAACGGCAGTTTGCCGACAAATTCAAAACGGCTTTCGGAATTGCGATTCAAACAAAAAAACAAAACGTGAAAGTTTATGTCATGACGGTTTGTTCGGCCAATGCCCCCGGCATCAAACCAGTTCAGCGCCGGGGCGGTGGCGGCCAAAGACCCGGCGGGTTTTATCTCAAGGGGGCCAAAATGGATGCAATCGCTTCTTTCATGGAACTTTCCGTTGATAAACCAATCGTCAACGAAACGGGCCTGGCCGGTCTTTGGTCGGTGGATGTCAAATGGCAAATGGCGGAATCGGAACTAAACGACGATTCAAATCCAGACCCCGACAAAGTCATCAAAGCGGTTCGGGAACAATTAGGTTTGGAACTGACTTCAACCAACCGGACGCTTGATGTTCTTGAAATTACAAGGACAACAAATTGATTTTTCAGTGAATTCACCTGTTGATAAGGCACGTTTCGTTCGCGACTCGCTACCGCCGGGCGGCCTGTTTGTCGGGCTGGACTGGCGGATATCCCCGGCGCCGTTTCTCCTGGACGTGAATGTGGCGAAGGAAATCGAATCGCTGGGCCGGGTGCTGCTGCAATTTTATCGCGCGGTCAATCTGCTCTACCGCAAAAGCGTCGAAGGCAAGCAGCCGGAATGGGTCGCGCGCTGGCTCGACCTCGGCAAACCCGTCGAACTCATCGCGCTCCAGCGTTCACCTGCGTTCAAAAACGACGTGCCGCGCGTCATTCGCCCCGACATTTTGCTGACGGAAACCGGCATCAGCATCACGGAACTGGATTCCGTGCCCGGCGGCATCGGGCTGACGGCGTGGCTGAATCAGATATATTCCATTCTTTCGGAGGGCGGAGTTCCACGACGCCCAAATCAAGATGGGGGCTCGCAGAGCTCGCCCCTCCGAAATAACAATATCATCGGCGGTGCGGACGGGATGTTGCGCGGGTTTGAATCCATCTTCGGCGATGCGAAGCATGTTCACATCGTCGTATCCGAGGAAGCGGCGACGTATCGGCCGGAGATGGTTTGGCTCGCGGAGCAGTTGAACGAACAGAAACACCGAACATTCAACATTCAACATTCAACATTCACCGACTTTGCCGATGGCGACGCGGTTTACCGCTTTTTCGAGCTGTTCGATCTGGCGAACGTGCCGAACTCGAAGAAGATTTTTGAACTGGCCGCCGAAAAACGCCTCCGCCTCACGCCTCCGCCCAAGCCGGTTTTCGAGGAGAAGATGCTGTTCGCGCTGTTGTGGAATCGCAACCTGCATGACTTCTGGCGGCAGGAACTCGGCGAGGGCTTCCTGGCGCGTTTGAAAAAACTGGTTCCTTACACGTGGATCGTTGACCCGACACCGCTGCCGCCACAAGCGGTGATTCCCGAATTGAACCTCACGGACTGGCGGCAGCTTAAAACCCTGTCGCAAAAGGAGCGCGAGTTGATTTTGAAGGTGTCGGGCTTTTCCGAGCACGCGTGGGGCGCGCGCGGGGTTTTCCTCGGCAGCGATTTGTCGCACGAGGACTGGGCGAAGGCGGTGGACGACGCCATCCAACATTTTGAGCAATCACCGCGTGTCCTCCAGCGTTATCACAAACCCGCGCTGGTCGAGGCGCAGTGGTTTGATTTCGGGAAGAACGTGGTGGTGCCGATGAAAGGCCGGGTGCGGCTGTGTCCGTATTATTTTGTTTCCGGCGAAGGCGATGCGGCGCGTCCGCAACTCGGCGGCGTGCTGGCGACAATCAATCCGGCAGACAAGAAAATCATCCACGGCATGACCGACGCCATCCTGGCGCCGTGCGCGGAGTAGGACAGGCGTCGCGCCTGTTTCTAAAATTCATAAACCCCGGTTGTTAGATGAAGGGCTGCGGCTGCGAATTTCCGCCAATCAGTGAGCGAGATTTGTAAAGATGGAGACAGGCGCGACGCCTGTCCTACTTGCCAAACTGCCGTGAATCGTAAATCGTAATAACAAATGACTGACAAGCCGCCGCGCGCCACCGCCGTTGAAATCGTCCGCCATCTCCAATCCGCCGGCTTCAGCGCGTTCTGGGTGGGCGGCTGCGTGCGCGATTTTTTGCTGGGCCGCGAGCCGGGCGATTACGACATCGCCACGTCCGCGCGGCCCGAGGAAATCGAAAAACTGTTCAAACGCACCGTCGCCGTCGGCAAAAAATTCGGGGTGATGGTTGTTCTGGAAGGCGGGCATCAATTCCAGGTGGCCACGTATCGCGCCGAGGCGGATTACCGCGATGGCCGGCATCCGGAGCAGGTCACGTTCGGCGACGCCCAAGCCGACGCGCAGCGCCGCGACTTCACCGTGAACGGGCTATTCTACGATCCGGTTGCGGAAAAGCTCCATGACTGGGTCGGCGGCGAAAAGGATTTGCGCGCAAAAATCATCCGCACTATCGGTATGCCGGAGGAACGGTTTGCCGAGGACCATCTGCGTTTGCTGCGCGCGGTGCGGTTTGCCGCGCAATTGGGTTTTGAAATCGAGCCGCAAACCCTGGCTGCGGTCAGGTCGCTCGCGCCGAAAATCGAACTCATCAGCGCCGAACGGATTCGCGACGAACTCATCAAATTATTCTCGCCGCCGCACGCCGCGCGCGGGCTGGTTTTGCTGCTCAAAAGCGGATTGCTGCCCGGCGTTTTGCCCGAAGTCATCGCCACGCTGGCGTGCGAGCAATCGCCGGATTTTCATCCCGAAGGCACCGTATTCGAGCACATCCGGCTGATGCTGGAGAAAATGGCGACAGGCCCGCCTCCGCCGCGAAGCGGCTTCGGCGAGGCAAGCGCGCATCCATCATTGCCGTGGGCGGTGATTTTGCATGACATTGCCAAGCCGGCCACGGCCGAATTGGACCCGGCCACGGGCAAAATCCATTTTTACGGCCACGAAAAGGTCGGCGCGGCGCTGGCGGAACGGATTTTGACGCGGCTGCGCTTCCCCAGAAAACAAATCGAGGAAATCGTCGCGTGCGTGCGGCAGCACATGCAGTTCAAGGACGTGAAACAGATGCGCAAGGCCACTTTGCGGCGGCTGCTGTTGCGCAAGACATTTCCGCTGGAACTGGAACTGCACCGGCTGGATTGCCTCGGCTCGCACGGCGACCTGGGCCATTACGAATTTTTGGTCGAGCAGGCGGCGGAACTGGAGAAGAAGCCGGCGATTCGACCGCCGTTGCTCACCGGCGACGATTTGATTGCACTGGGCGTGAAACCGGGTCCGGCGCTGGGTGCATTGCTGGCTGAAATTCGGGAAAAACAATTGCAGGACGAACTGAAAACGCCGCGCCAGGCCAAAGCGTGGGTGAAGAAACGGCTGACGCATGGCTGACGAACCGATTGAACTGCCGATTGACGGCGTGCTGGATTTGCACACGTTCAATCCGCGCGAGGTGAAGGACCTCGTGCCGGATTATCTGGCCTCGTGCCGGGAACGGGGCATTCTCCAGGTGCGCATCATTCACGGCAAGGGTGTCGGCAACCTGCGGCGCACCGTCCACGCCATCCTTTCGAAACACCCGGACGTGGTGTCGTTTGCACTGGACCACCCGCAGTTCGGCGGCTGGGGCGCCACCGTCGTCCAGTTGCGGAAGTTGCAAGAGTGAAACCGGTTTACAGGCGGGTGACAAACCGTTTTTCGTCTCCAAGCCGTGGAAAGAGCAGGAGTTTTTTGCCGTCGGGCAACGTGGCCAGCCCGACCGGTGTGTTCGGGAAAAGCGCCAGCAATTCGTCATCGGTCAGGGAGTGCGGTTGAGTGGAAGCAACGGGTTTGACCGTGGGCAACGATGCCTGAACGGTTGGCAGGTGCGATTTTTTCTGTTCCAGTGACAAAACGAACGCGGTCGCCACCAATGCCAGGGCAAGACCGCGCGTCGCTGCGCGCCAATGCCGCCGCCGGCGGAGAATTTGCCCGCCTGCGAGCAGGGTGGCCTCGCGGCGGCTTTCGTCGCCGAGCAAATCTTGAATCAGTTGTTGCTTCTCAGGTTTCATGGGACAACCTCCGGGTCATCAGTGAACGCAGTTTGGTGCGCGCCCGTTCCAGACGGCTGGACACCGCCTTGGGCGTGGCATTGAGCTGCCCGGCAATTTCCTGGTGGCTCAACCGGTCGAAATAAAACCATTCGATCAACTGCCGTTCTTCCGCGCCCATCGCCAGCAGCGCCGCGTCGAGACTCTCCTCCAGCACGGAATCGGGTTTGACTGCATCCGGGTGTTCCGGCAAGTCCGCCATGCCGACCATTGCCGGATCCCGTTGCCGTTGCCGCCAAGCCTTCGCGAGTTGTTGCCGGGCGACGCGCGCCAGCCAGTTCCACAAATGTTCTTCGCCGTCAACCCGGCGGAGTTTCGCCGCTGCGGTCACGAACACCGACTGCACCGCGTCTTGCGCAAGCGACTCATCGCCGCGGCCCAAAACCAGCGCCAGGCGGAACAACCGCGGCTGATAGCGGTCGTATAATTGCCGGAACGCCGCTTCGTCCCCGCGCGCCACGGACGCCGCCAGCCGGCACGCGTTGGCGTCGTCATCGGGCGTGGAAGTATTTGCGCTGGGTGACTGCACAACAAGGTGCGGCGTCTGCTCCCGGACCAGAAAGGACATGGACGTGGTCGCAATCGTCATTCGTTGATGGCCAATCTACTTTGAGCCGCCGCCACCGCCAACACCGGATTTCGGTTCATCGGTTTTCGGCTTGGATTCGGCGGACTTCGACATGGCTTTGCACGCATCCAGTTCCTCCTTTTGCCTCAGCGCCGTGAGCGTGTTCCCAATAAATTCAATTTCGGCGTCCGTGCCGGTGACAATGACCAACTGCGCCTGTTTGTGGAACTGAAGTCCGCTCTCCGAACCAAAACTCATTTGTTGAACTTCGGAAAGGGTCCGGACAAGCTGTTCCATCGTCATGCCGCCGTATTTTTCGTCTCCGAGCAGATTGCCCACGAAATAAACCCCCCGCTTCGTCTCTTGCGGTGGCATGGGCAGGCCAGTTGTCGGGTCAATGGCCGGGGGCGAATTCTTGCGACCTGGTTCTGCCAGCACGCGCAGCAAAGCGGTGGGACGTTTGCCGTTCATCTTGAGTTCCCAGCGCAAAGGGGTCTG
>Ga0181538_10001393_pt1 | contig 27294 bp, 13 predicted proteins | sample PEATcosm2014_Bin_40_FD_119773 | JGI IMG/M metagenome (GOLD analysis project Ga0181538, IMG submission 119773) | Peatland microbial communities from MTU Mesocosm Facility, Houghton, MI, USA - PEATcosm2014_Bin23_30_metaG | ecosystem: Environmental > Terrestrial > Soil > Wetlands > Peat | place... | reverse complement strand
TTTCTGCCGCACGCTGTGGCTTCCCTTGTTCCTGCAAATGGCGGTCATTGCCGCCGTGGCCGCCGAACCTGGGCTACCTCACCGGACGGATTGGCTCAAGGAGGCGAAATGGGGCGTGTTCATGCACTACATGGGGGACACCGTGCTCAAAGGCGACCAGCTCACGATTGAGAACTGGAACAAGGCAGTGGAGGCATTCGACGTCAGCGGGCTGGCCGACCAGTTAGCCTCCGCTGGCGCAGGCTATTTTGTGCTGACGCTGGGGCAGAACTCAGGCTTCTATTGTTCGCCCAACAAAACCTACGACAAGCTGACCGGCATAACACCGAGCAAATGTGCCCGGCGCGACCTCGTGTCCGACCTCTCCAAAGCCCTGCGCGCGAAGGGCATCCGATTGATGGTCTATCTGCCTTCGGGTGCGCCGGACCGCGACCAGGAGGCGATGAAGGCCTTAGAGTGGAAGCCCGGACAGTTCCCCCTATGGACTTACGTGAATGGCAAGCCGAAGGGTCAAGACGACTGCCTCGCGGCGTTCCAGAAGAAATGGGAATCAGTGATCGCGGAATGGTCGAAACGGTGGGGCCGGCAGGTCTCCGGGTGGTGGTTCGACGGCTGCTACTACCCGGACGCCATGTATCGCCACCCCGAGGCGCCCAACTTCGCGAGCTTCGCCGCGGCGGCGCGTGCCGGCAATCCAGACAGCGTCGTCGCGTTCAACCCCGGCGTCCTCGACCCCATTATCACCCTGACTCCCGAGGAGGACTACACCGCCGGGGAAATCAATGACCCCGGCAAAGTCGTGTGCCCTGGGCGGTGGGTCGCCAAGGCCCAGTTTCACATGCTGAGTTTTCTTGGCCCCACCTGGTGCCAGAAACCGCCTCGCTTCAAGGCGGACCAGGTCGTAGCTTTCACGTGCGCCATCACGGACAAGGAGGGCGCTGTGACCTGGGACGTTCCCCCAACCGGCGTCAACGGTCATATCCCGGACGATTTCCTCGCGCAACTGAAAGCGATTGGGGAATCGGCCAAGCCGAAGAAATAGAGCCGTCGTGGGCGTTAAGTCCCTGCTCTGATACGAGCTGCGGCGCGTTATGCCGAGAATCAGCGACCTTTGGCTGCCAGTCGTTCTTTGCGCTGGAGATCTCGCAACGGCCGGTATCCGATCAGTGTGATCTTCTGGTCCGCCACAATCTGCTTCATCTCATCGTCGCGTGTGAAGGTCTCGAACTCCTGTGAGCGGGTTGACCAGGAACCCGTGATCGCTTTGAGTTCATCGCTGGGCATTCCGGTATGGATGTATAGCTCGGTGACGCCCGGCTTGAGGTTTTTCACGATCTTGAGCCAGAAGCCTCTCACGTCTGCCTTTTCGTCCTTCAGCTCGTCATAAACAAAGTAGTCCGTGAAGAGAACTCCTTTCGCGGCAAACTCCCCTCGCATTTCGGGATGGCCCAGGCGAGCAAGGGTTTCCTGCGAAGCCATGCGGAGCGGCAAATCGAACTCGACCGCCAACTGGAGGTAGCTCTTCACATAGTCCGGCTGCAATTGCAGCGTGCCCATGTGCGAATCGATGTGGGTAACGTCAATCCCGGCGGCCAGCGCGCGCCGGATTTGAGCCCGCCCCTCAATGAGAGCCTGTTCGGGAGAAGCGTGGGCGTAAACCTCCAGCACTTCGCGCCACAAATAGCCCTCCGTATCGATGAGGCCGGGCACCTGTTCGCGCGGTGCGACGGGACCCCAGCGGTATTTGCCCCATTCCGACGTGTGGCACAGGTGAACCCCGAAGTCCTTGTCCGGATGAGCCTTGGCGTAAGCCGCAATCTCCGGGAACCACGGGCAAGGCACCATGATAGTCGAGCAGCGCATGAGCCCCTTCTCCAAAGCTTCGATGGTGGCCAGATTGGCCGTATGGCACATGCCTGCGTCGTCGCCGTTGACGATCAGTAGTCTGTCAGTTGGCTTGTAGCCGAGGCGTTCGGCGAGGGTGGGCTGCTCGGCGCCTTTCAAGCCCGCGGCAGCAAGGAGCACCGGCGCGGATATGACGACGAGTTTAGCTGCCAGGGTCTTTGCAGGTTGCACGCCTGACCCTAGTAACGGCGACGCTCCCGTGCAACCTGATTCGACCTCATCATCCGCTGGCCGGCAGAGCTGGGGCCAGTGACAAAGTAGCGCCGGCGTCTCGCCTGCGAGTTAGCGGGGGCGTCCCGCCCCACGGTCCTTTCCGTCGTGCCGGCGGGACGCCGCAAAATCAGTTTCTTATCATCCCATACTTAGTTTACTTAATCAAATCTGTTGAGAAATGTCTTGTATTATGGCTTTCGCAGGCATAAAAACGATCAAGAACTGGCAGGAGATTGCAACCAGTCCGCCGATGCCTAACACCTGTTCGATATGAAACGGAATTGCTCCACTTTCACAACCTGGATGGGCTATGCCACGGCCATGGTCATGCTCGCCGCATGCGCGAGCCGCGCTCAAAACGTCATCGCCTGGGGCAATAATACCTACAAGCAAACCAACGTTCCCGCTGCCGCAACCAATGCCGTGGCGGTGGCGGCCGGCGCCTATCACAGCCTGGCCTTGCGGCTCGACGGCACGGTGGTTTCCTGGGGCTCTTATAGCGGCACGAATATTCCCGCGAATGTTACGAACGCGACGGCCATTTCCGCCGGCGTTTCCCACAGCCTGGCCTTGTTGGCCGATAATAGTGTGGTGGCCTGGGGCGACAACACCTATGGGCAAACGAATGTTCCGGCGACGGCCACCAATGTTGTCGCCCTCGCTGCCGGCTATAATCACAGCCTGGCGTTGCGGGCGGACGGCACCGTGGTCGCCTGGGGCAAGAACACCTCCGGGCAATGCAATGTCCCCGCTGGACTCAGCAATGTCGTCGCCATCACCGCGGGAGCGGAACACAGTATGGCGCTGGGGAGCGACGATTCGGTCGTGGTTTGGGGTGGGAACACCACCTATCCTACATCCGCTGCTTCGAATGCTCCCCCTTGGACTGCCACCGACATAGCGGCCATCTCGGCCGGCGCAATCCACAACCTGGGGATAAAACCGGGCGGCGCAGCGTTCACCTGGGGATATATCTCTAGCCAACCCGCGATCCCATCATCGGCAACAAATCTGGTCGCTATCGCTGCTGGAACCAATTACAACCTTGGCCTCAGCTCGAGTGGGACCATCCTGGCGTGGGGGAGTGGGGCGGTCACTAATGTGCCCCGGTCCGCCACCAACATCATCGCTATTGCTGCGGGAATCGCGCATGCACTGGCGGTTGTGGGCGATGGCAGTCCTCACATCCTCGGCGGCATAGCCTATCGCTCCAGTGTTGCCGCGGGCAGCCCGCTGCCCTTGTTCGCCCGTGCCGTCGGGCAGAACCCACTCAGCTACCAATGGACCGCAAACGGCCTGCCGATCGCCGCCCCGAGCACGGCGCTCCCGCAAATTCCAGCCGTGCTGGGAAATGACGATGTGGCCTACCAGGTAATCGTCACCAACACTCTGAATCAGGCTACCAGCGCGGTGGCCAAAGTCGCCGTGCGAGCTGTTAATGCCTGGGGGCGCAACACCGATGGCCAGTGCAACATCCCGAGTTCCGTTACGAGTCCGGTTTCTATCGCCGCCGGTGCCTTTCATTCGCTGGCTCTGAATCCGGACGGAACGGTGGTTGCCTGGGGAAAGAACTGGGACGGCCAGACGAGTGTGCCGGCCACCGCAACCAACGCGGTGGCGGTTGCCGCCGGCGGCAGCCATAGTCTCGCGCTCACGGCCGACGGTTCCGTGCTGGCCTGGGGCCGTGACTGGGATGGGCAGATCGATGTGCCTGCCACGGCCACCAATGTGGTGGCCCTCGCCGCGGGTTGGGCCCATAGCGTGGCTTTGCGGGCAGACGGCACGGTGGTGGCCTGGGGAAACGATGATTTTGGGCAAACCGACGTGTCGTTCCTCGCCCTGGATGTGGTTGCCATAGCCGCTGGTTATTATCACAACATCGCTCTGCGCTCCGACGGGATGGTGGTGACGTGGGGATCCGATCTGCCCGTGCCAGCGGGTGCGACTAACGTGGTGGCGGTTGCGGCGGGTTGGAGCCATTGCCTGGCGTTGCGGGCGGATGGGTCGCTGATTGCCTGGGGCGACAATACTTATGGGCAATCCACGGTTCCTGCGTCGGCGACGAACGTGGTCGCTATCGACGCGGGGTGGTATCACAGCCTGGCGTTGCGCGCCGATGGCACGGTCGTCGCCTGGGGAGGAAGCGGCAATGGTGTGACCAACGTGCCCGCCGGCCTGAACGATGTCGCGAGCGTCGCCGCCGGGGAAGACTACAGCGTGGCAGTCGTCGGCAATGGTCCTCCGCAATTCGGCCCGCCGCTTGCCTCGGTCGTAGCGCACGCCGGCGGTGGAGTAGTCCTGAGCGCCAGTGTTCAAGGAGCCTATCCCTTGAGTTTCCAGTGGTATCACGATGGACAGGAAGTCGCCGGCGCTACCAACCGGTTCCTGTGGCTGCCGGCTTGCCAGACGCTGGACGGCGGAAACTACGTGCTCGTGGCCACAAATCCATTCGGCCAAGCGACCAATGAGCCGGTGGACCTGGCCGTGCATGCAGACCCCATAACAATCTCCACCGTGGGAGCCTGGGGCGATAACAATAGCGGCCAATGCACGGTCTCGCACGGAGCGGTGAGTCCACAAGCCATCGCCGCTGGGGCATTCCACGCGCTGGCCCTGAATGCCGACGGGACGGTGGCCGCTTGGGGAAAGGACTGGGATGGCCAGACTAGCGTGCCACCCGAGGCAACGAATGTCGTTGCTATCGCCGCCGGAGGCTACCACAGCATGGCCTTGAGAGGCGATGGGGCCGTGCTGGCCTGGGGCCGGGACTGGGATGGGCAGACGAATGTGCCCCTTGCGGCAACCAATGCGGTTGCAATTGCGGCCGGTCTGGCGCACAGCTTGGCCTTGTGCCCCGACGGTACAGTCGTGGCTTGGGGAAACAACGACTTCGGCCAGACGAATGTTCCGCCGCAGGCCCAGGAAGTCATCTCCATAGCCGCCGGATACTACCATAACCTGGCGTTACGCTCGGACCAAACTGTCGTTGCCTGGGGGCTGCAGAGCACCGTGCCGGCATCGGCAACGAACGTGGTGGCCATTGCCGGCGGATGGTGGCACAGCCTGGCGTTGCGCGCGGACGGCTCGGTTGTCGCTTGGGGCGACAACTCCTACGGCCAGTGCGTGGTGCCCGTGTTTGCTACGAATATAGTGGGGATCGCGGCTGGCTATTCCCACAGCCTGGCGTTGCGCGCGGATGGCACAATTATCACCTGGGGAAATGGGTTCTGGGGGGTGACGAACGTGCCCACAGGTCTGGGCAACGTCGCGAGCATCGCTGCGGGTCAGGACTATAGCCTGGCGATGGTCGAACTCGGGCCACCGCGATTCAGCCAGCCACTGGAGCCGGCGGAAGCCCATGTTGGTGGCCAGGTTATCCTTTCTGCCGGTGTGAGCGTGACCTGCCCGCTGACCCTCCAGTGGTTTCATGGCGATGCGGCCATCGATGGTGCGACCGCGCCGTTTCTCCTGTTGACCAATCTGCAGCCGGGCGATGAGGGGACTTACACATTGATTGCCACGAACGCCGCGGGCCAGACCGACAGCCAAACGGCTACTTTGACGGTGATGTCGGAGCCGGCTGTTGCCGAGGTGCTCATACCCCAGAATGTGCTGATTGGGACAAGCGTGTGCTTGCCTGCAACTGTTTCTGGCGCCGAGCCGCTAGCTTTCCAATGGCGCTTAAACGGCGCGGATTTGCTGGAGGGCGGACGAATCACTGGTGTGAACTCGGGGGTTCTTTGCTTGAGCGCGACGACCGGCGAAGACAGTGGCAGCTACACCCTGGTTGTAAGTAATGCGTACGGCTCCGTAACCGGGCTGGTAGCACAACTTTCCGTGAGTCCTATCCTTGCCTGGGGGGATGACTCCGCCGGCGAACTTGACGTGCCGTTCGGGACAAGCAACGTCGTAGCCATAGCCGCCGGCGGTGAGCACAGCCTTGCGCTCCGGCCTGACGGCACGATCGTCGCTTGGGGCGACAATTCCTTCGGCCAAAGCAGCGTACCGCAATCCGCCAGCAACGTCGTTTCGCTGGCGGCAGGAGACTCTCACAGTTTAGCTGCGCGGGCAGACGGCACGGTGATCGCTTGGGGCAACAACTCCCGCGGCCAGACCAATGTCCCGCCGTCTGCAATCAACGTGCTGACCATCGCAGCAGGGGGGTCTCACAGCCTGGCTCTCCTCCCCGGCGGCACGGTTTTGGCGTGGGGTTCCAACTCGTCCGGCCAGACCAACGTGCCGTCCGCGGCAACTAATGTCGTTGCAATTGCGGCTGGCGGCGACGCCAGCCTCGCCTTGCGCGACGATGGCGTCGTCGTCGCTTGGGGGAACCTCCAGGCGGTGCCCCCTTCAGCGACCAACATTGTTTCAATTGCCGCAGGGGGCAGCGACGCGCTGGCATTGCGAGACGGCGGGGCCTTGATTCCCTGGGGAGGCAACTACTATGGCCAGGCATCGGTGCCGGCCTCTGCGATTGACGTGGTTGGCATAGCCGCCGGCGGCGATCACAATCTCGTCCTGCTCGCCGATGGCACCGTCGCAGCCTGGGGGGCTAACTACTCCGGCCAAACTTTAGTGCCGTCTCAAGCCACGAACGTCGTTGCGATCAGCGCTGGCGGGGCTCACAGCCTGGCGCTGTCTGGGACACCTCAAGCCAACCTGCAGGCAAGCGTAGGGACATCCGTTTTGCTTACCGCCGGTTCTCTGGGCGGCGCTGGCGCCAGCTTTCAGTGGCAGTTTAACGGCCTGGATTTAGTCGGAGCGACAAGTGCTACGCTTGAGATTGGTTTCGTCGCTTGGACGAATGCAGGTGTTTACCGCGTTATGGTCAACAACGTTTCGGGCCTCACGATCGGTCCGCCAATCGTGCTGGCCGTCCTTGCCACGCCCCTTCAGTTCGACACTTCTGCCGCAGGCCTTCAGGTTACGAACAGTGCTCTTCATCTACGTTTGCTGGGCGCCTCTGGTCTGGGTCCGGTGGTGATTTACGCCAGCAGCGATTTGCTCACCTGGCAGCCCATCTTTACAAATCCTCCAGTGATCGGACCGTTGGAATTCGACGACGCCGGGATTACCAACCAACCGGTAAGGTTTTATTGGGCGTCTGAAGACCGCTGACGTTGGAGCAAATCATGAAATGTAGCGGATGTAGCGAACGCCTCTGGAGTTTCCTCTCACCAAAACACAAATTGAAACCAGCACCATCTATGAAGAACATGCTTAAACTGGACCGGGCTTTCACTCTTATCGAGTTGTTAGTCGTGATTGCTATCGTCGCCATTCTGGCGGCTTTGCTGCTGCCTGCCTTGGCCAGCACCAAACCCCAAGCACAGCGCCTCACTTGCAGCAATAACCTCAAACAGGTCGGTATCGCTTTCCGCACCTGGGCGATAAACCATAACGGCTACACGCCGATGCAGGCGCAGCCGCCCATAGGGAATTCAGACTCGGATGTCGGTGTCAGGATGGTGAATGCCGCTCAGAATATGAGCCGCGGCGTTTGTAAGATGTTCCTCACAATGTCCAATGAGCTAAGCACGCCGAAGGTTCTTTTCTGCCCGGCGGAAGCGGACAGTTCGGTGCGCCAAGCAGCAACCAGCTTTGCGCCTACGAACGTGGGCACCAATAATGCGGTTCCGTACACCAACGATCTTAACTGCAGCTATTTCATCGGGGTTGACGCGTCAGAAACCTACCCGCGGATGTTCCTGACTGGCGACCATAACATGGGAGGAAATGCGAACCCGCCGACCATTCCGTTCCAACTTGGTCAAGCGGGGAACACAACTCCGTTTATCTCCCTCGGGACAAATTTCTCTGCTAACTTGGGACCCGCCTTCCTGGACAATCAGCACTTCAAGCAGGGTAATGTCGGGCTGGCCGACGGCAGCGTGGAGTGGTTTAACCGCTCCGAATTGCAGAGCTGGCTCAGTGGGACGGGTGATAGTGGCCGCGCGGCGGGCGTCTTCATCTCTGCTCCCGGCTCCATTGTCGGAATAGGCTGCAACCGCATCCAGCTTCCTTAGTCCGAAGAACTTAACTTCTCAGCCGCGCTGTTCAAAGGCTTGGTCTGCTGCAGCGATATAGAGCGCCGCGTGCAAGGCCTTCCCGTTCAGGATAGACGAATGGCCAGCGAGTCCCCCGCCGCGAGTTCAATGCCCTCTCCAAAGGCGAGCAAGACCAGCCGGCCATCGCGCGACACTTTCACGGGAACCGGTCTTGTGCCCAAAAATGCGCTGCCGGAATGGGCCGTGCCAGGGGCCATCGCCAGGGAGAGCGTCCGTAGCTTCAGCTTGCCCCAGCGCAGGCTTACTTCGGCCTTCAGGCTGCCACCCTCCTGCTGCTGCGCAAAGGTCCCCCAGCCCTCCGCACTGGTAAACGCGGCTTTGAAATTCTCCGGCGTGAGCCGGGGATCGAAGCTCAGGTGCTGCTTCGGCCCGTGGTATGCGAACCCGCACGCGGCGAGGAAGACGCCGTAACTGGCCATGCTGCGGGCGTAATGGTCCCCGCACTCGACTTCGTTCCAAGGATTGCGGCGCGAGGGGTGGTAACGGTCATGGACGGCGCGCGTGATGGCCAGGCCCTCGGTCAGCATACCTTCCCAGAGCATGTGGCCGGCGGCCTGGTATTCGAAGCCGTTCATGCACTCGTTGAAGTAGCCGGCCGCCCAATCCGGGCCTTTGCCTTTGGCTTGCGCATAGTCCCAATCCGAGCGCGGGAACGTGCACATGAGCAAGCCCGCTTCGCCCGGCATGGCATACCAGCGGCCAGGCTTGTAAACCTCGCGATAAGGCCCCACGTCGGGCGTAAAGTTGTAGCGCCAGAGCGATTTGAGCGCCGATACCGCCTCCGCCTCCGGGAAGACACGGGGCAAGCCGACCTGGAACGCCCAACTCTGGCCGAAGACCTGGTCGATCTCGCAGCCCGCGCCGGAGTTGATCGCCTCCAGATGCTTCGGATCGGGCTTGCTGATGAAGTAACCGTCTTCGAAGAGCCGAGCGACGATGTTCTTCTGCCCGGCCTCGAAGATAACGCGGCACCGCTCGGCGAACTCCGGATCGCCCAGTTCGAGCGCCAGGTTGCGCGCGGCCAGGAGCGCGGCCAGGTACAGGCCACTCAACCACGCCACCGGGCCATACCAATCGGTGTCGAGCGTGTTATGCTGATTGCCCTCGATGAGACCATCCCCATTGCCGTCCTTGGCGATGAGCCACTCGACGGCCTGCTTGAGCCGCGGCCAGTTGCGCTTGAGGAAGGCGGCGTCGGGGGACATCTGGTGCTCGCGCAAGACGCGCAGAATGAGCCCCGCCTGGGCATCGATCGCCGGTATGTCATTGCACTCGCCCCGGAAATGGATGGCGCCATCGGGCTGGAACGCCAGGCCCAAATCGACCTTCTCGCGCGTGATGCGTTCCAGCTCAGGGAACAGTCGCGCCATGGCATGGGCGTAGTGCCAGACGTGGCCGCAGGTCCCTTCGCAACAGCCGACGCCCTCCCAGCCGTAGAAGCGGCCATTGCCGAACCGATGGGAGGTCGAGGTCGCCAGGATCGAAGCGTTGAGGAAGGTGCGGTCAAGGAACCAATACGGCAGCGTTGAGTTATACCAGGTGTCGTGCCAGAGGCGCGTTTGGCTGCTTAGGCGGGGGAAATGCTCGTGGACGTATTGGGCGACTGCGTAGGCCGAAGCGAAGCGAGTCGAGTAGTGGCGTCCTCCCGGCAGGCCGGGCAGCTTCAGGTTCGGCATGTGCCAGGTCAGGACGAATGTGGCCTTGGGAGAAGCGCCGGGCGCCAGCTTTATTCTGCGTGTGAGTGAGCCGATAAGCTTCTCACCGAAAGGCCTGGAAGCCGCCAACCCATCTTTCGCCGGCCCATTCGGCTCCGCGAAGAACCGCCCCAACTCCGCGCCATCCGGCACATTGGCGCATCCGAAGTCCGAGCCCTCGACTTTAGACTTTAGACTTTGGACTCTAGACTCGACCAGTCCGAGACCGAGCGTGCCGAAGTCCGCCGCGTCGGCCAGCGGTCCCAGCGGCTCGCGTGGGCGGTCGCTGAACAAAATGTCATCCACGCCGATATTGCCCCAGCCACCCTGTTCCTGGTCCACAATCTGCAAGGTGGCGGTCTTGCCCGCCAAATGCCGGACATCCCAGCTTACTGGCCCCATCGCGTTATTGTCCTTGCCGGTGGCCGAGAGCGCGACCTTGCCCTCGACCAGCAGATTCATGCAGGTCCGATCCTTGTGCGCCCCGCCGCCGATCAGGAAGGTGATATAATCTCGGTCAATCGTGAAAGACCGGCTGGTCAGGGTGCCAGTGGCCGAATCTTTCTCCTCGACCGACTTCCCGGGCGCCGAGGCGTGGCTGTTGACGACTCGTTTGCCTTTGCCGCCGACGTCGCCCTGGTAAGAGGGGATGTTCGCTATCTCGACCGGCCCTGCGCCGAAGGCTGTGCCCGTCACCACCCAGTTGACGTAAGTCTCGCCTTCAAAGTCCTCGAAGACGATGTCAGGCCGGGCTGGGCCAGAGTTGGCGGTAGCTTCTTCCGCGCTGCACTCCAGGAAAAGCAAACCTTCGCGGCGCACCAGGCAGTTGCGTCGGTGGCCGGCCTGCGCCTGGCCGCTGTGCAAGCAAACGGCGTTCTCGAGCCAGCCAGCCAACTCGACCTCTATTTCCCCGCTGCGCTCATTCTTGATAGTGAATTCCAGCACGGTCGCCGGCAGCGAAGAGTCCTCCTCGTTTAGCGGAATAAAGGGCGAAAACGCTTCGAGGCGAACACTGGCCGGCGCATCCGGGTCGCGATATTCGACGTAGCCGATAGGATATTCGCCGATAAAGGACACCTCGCGCCAGTGGGCGCGGTCGAGGGCCCACTCCCGTGTCGTCCCGGCTTCGGCAACCCGCAACGCGAAACCCTGTTCGAGCGGCGCTGAGGGCTTCATTGGCGTGGCGTAATGCTCGGCACCGGTGCCAATGCGCTGGTTGAAGATGTCCCAGTGCCAGAGCTTCCCATCACCCCCAAGGTAGAGTTGGCCCGCGCAGATGCCGCCGATGGGCATGCCGATCTTCTCAAGGTCCGCGCCTCGATAGACCGTGCGTTCGCCGCGCTCATAGAGCGATTTCACCCACTCCGGGCGGAGCTTCTTGTCCGCAGGGACGAGCCGGTCGAAATCCTCGCGCGTGAACGGGCCAGCCATGACCGGCCACCGGAGCATGGCCAGCCCGGCTGCTGTCAGTGAAGAGGTCTTAAGGAAGCTGCGACGGCTGGGCAGCAGTTTGCCGGCAAGCTCCCAGGGAAGTTCAGGCTTGGTGTTCATAGGTCAGTGCTCTCGGCGCGGGCCCGCCATTGCTGGCCAGCGCCAAGAGCTTATCCAGCCAGGCTCAAGGGCAAAGGAAAAAGGTAATGATGCGCGCCGGCAGTGAGGATGTCCCCCCATTGGTTGACCGATCAACAAGGAGAGCTGCTCCAGTCGCGGCGGAACTCACGCCGCGTGTGAGCCGTCGCAGAAAGGTTTGTTCGCCGACCGGCCGCACCGGCATAGGGTCAGCCGATTCCGGATCTCGTAGGTCTTGCCGTCCGCCGAGGTAACGGGAATTCCGCCTCGCACCCAGATCGGCCCACTGACTTGCTTGGCCGTGTCCTCTATTAATCCGAGCGAGGGTTCGAACTTCGGCTCAATGGCTTTGCCTGTCTTTCGGTCCCATGCCACGAGCCGTCCAGCAGGGCAATGACCAGCCTCGTATTCGACGAGCCGCCGCGCCTCGGGAGTGTCGGTCTGCGCAACCAGGTTCCAAATCCTGCCTTTCGGGTCGCAGAAACGAGCGAAGGCGCACAGGCTTTCCGCATCGGTAAGCAGCATGGTCGGCCCTTCGATGGTCCCAGCTTGTTCCAGGTAAGGCTGGCGACTGGCCGTTTCCGTGCCGTCAAAGTGAACCTTGGCGTGCGTGCCGTCGCAGAACGGCTTGCCGCGGGACTGGCCGCAGCGGCAAAGCGCATATTGCGGCTGAGCCGGGTACTTCTTCCCTTCCGCATAATCGAGGGATTCGCCTTCGGCATTGGTGACAATCAATTGTTCGCTCAGCGGTAGTCCACCTCTTACGAGGTAGGGCCCGTCTTTGGTGACTTCGATCTGCGGGTTAAGTTGTTCGCTCCTTTTCATGCGGCTTTGTCCAAGGTGCCACGGCTGCTGGGATTGCGGTGAGCCGGGGCTTTGCGGGTGACAGGCTTGTCCGGCAGGTCAACCAGGGTGGTCGATGTTGATGACTTCGGCGGCTGAGAAGCCGATTCCAATGGGTAGTTAAGGTCCCGCCAGGCGTCGATCCCGCCGAGCAGAGGTCGCACGCGGGTGACGCCTTTGCGATGGAGCAACATGGCGACGCGCGCACTGGACACCTCGTTTGGGCACGAACAATAGACGACCACCTCCCGGTCGCGCGGAATCTCGAGGTGACGTTGCTCGACTTCCTCCACCGCCAAATGGATGGCGCCCGGAATAAGAAAAGGATCCAAGGTTAGTTCCGCACCTGGCCGCAAATCAATTATGACCACCTGCTCGCCGGCATCCTGCTTTTGCCGCAGTTCGCCAACCGTGATCCGCGCCGTGCGCAACTCATGGAAAATTCTCTGCCGCTGCCAGTATTTGAAGCCGAGGTAGATCGCCCCCAGCCCGATCACGAGGCCCAAGGCACTCCCGCCGATGCTGGCCAGCGCCGCGGCGATCTGTTGGATTTGGCCGCTAAACACATAACCCAGGGAAATGAAACAACCTCCGTAAAGGAGCGCCCCCAACCCGTCGGCGAGAAGAAAGTGGCTGACCTTGACGCCCGCCATCCCCGCCAGCGGGGGAGCCACCGTGCTCAAACCCGGCAGGAATTTTGCCACGACTACCCCGCGCAGACCGTAGCGCGTGTACATATTCTGCGTGCGACGAACGCAGGAGTCCGGTTCTAACGAAATGCGGCATAGCAAACCCAGCACGCGATGGCCGCGGTGTCGTCCAAGGTAAAACCAGAACAAGTCCGCGATCAGGCAGGCAAGCACGGTGATGCCCAGCCACAGGAAGAGGCTGAACTTGCCGGTGGCGGAAAGCGCGCCCGCAGCCAATAACCACGGGACGGCGGGCAGCGGCACCCCCATCTGGTCCAAGAAAACCGCCGCGAACACAAGCGGGGGCCCGTGCTTGATGAGGAACTGAGTTGTGTCAGTCATGCCGCAAAACCGCCGTCAACTCCCAAGCGTGAGCCAAGGCGGCAGGACGGCACCGCCGGCGCCTGGCGCGCAGACACACATCGCCTTTCAGCGGCATTTCTTGGCTTCATATTTCACCATATCACAGAGCCACGCGCCGTCAATTCGGCGGCCTCGGGCTATCCGAACTGTCGATCCGCCCGCCACTAACCCGAAGCTTGACCCGGCACGGCGCAGGTTCACACTCTGCGGTATAGTCGGTTCGTAAATGGCCCGACCTCGGGCCGCCAGTAGCGTCGGCAATGATCAACGGCTCAAGACCAACCAGCCCCTCCGGCCACAATTGGCCCCCAACCCCAATGCGGGCGCGATGCGCGATTCAGGCGTCGTCTTCACAGAGGGGCATCAAGCTCCGCTTTCCGGGGCGGGGACAGCTTGTCCCCTGCACCGAGGGCCCGGATATATGGGGACAAGCTGCCCCCGCCCCGTTCAGTAAGGCTCTTGCACTGGAGGTTCATAATACGCCATCTCCTCGCCGCCCCAACCTCTTACCATCTGCAATTCCAAATCCTCAGTTCTTGATCCTCCTCACCCTCCTTACCCTGCTCCCCTTCCTGCCAGCCTGCTCACAATCCGCGACCCCTAACCCCGCAACCAACAGCGCCCTGGCCCCGTCAGGAGACCTGTCGCCTTCTGCCCTGGCGGTTTCCCCCGATGGCCAGAACCTATACGTCGCCTGTTCCACCGCCAAACAAGTGGTGGTCTTCAACACCGTTCAGTGCCAGGTCACCAGACGGCTGGCGCTGCCGGGTGAGCCTTCGGGGTTGGCGTTGTCGCCTGATGGCGCGCGGCTGTTCGTGACCTGCGCGGGACCTGCCAGCCAGGTTCTTGTCATCGACATTCCTTCCGGCAAGGTATTGCAGACGTTGGCAGCCGGCCACACCGCCCTTAGCCCCGTCTTAAGCCCAGACGGGAAGACCCTTTTCGTCTGCAACCGCTTCAATGACGCGGTCTCGCTGTTTGACCTGCGTCGGGGCCAGGAGGAGTCGCGCATCCGGGTAGCGCGCGAGCCGGTATCTGCCGCCCTTACACCGAATGGGCTCTTCCTGCTTGTGGCCAATCACCTGCCGCACGGACGTTCGGACGTGCCTTACGTGGCGGCGACGGTCAGCGTGATCGACGTGGCCCAGCGCAAGGTGATCAAGGAACTGCGCTTGCCGAACGGCAGCATTAACCTCCGGCAGATTTGCCTCTCCCCGGATGGCAAGTTTGCCTGCCTGGCGCAGACCGTGGGCCGGTTCCAGGTGCCGGTGACTCACCTCGCGCGCGGCTGGGTCAATACCAGCGCCCTCACGCTCATTGATCTGGCCTCCCTCGAATTGCTGAACACGGTGCTGCTGGACGACCCGGATCGCGGCGCGGCCAATCCCTGGGCCGCGTCTTGGTCCGGCGATGGTCGCTGGCTCTGCATCACCCACGCGGGCACACACGAATTGAGCGTCATCGACTTCCCGGCCTTGCTGAAGAAACTCGCCGCCCTGCCCGCTACGCCCCCGCCCGCATCCGTTAAGGATAACTACGTGAGCTCGCGCTCCGTCGCGGACGTGCCCAACGATTTGTCCTTCCTCTACGGCCTGCGCCACCGAGTGCAGCTCAGCGGACGCGGCCCCCGCGCGCTGGCCATCACTGGCAGCCGGGCCTTTGTCGCCTGCTACTTCACTGACAGCCTGGACGTGGTGGATCTCTCCGCCACAGAGCCCGTGGCTGAGACCGTGGCGCTCGGTGCCGAGCATCCGATGACGACGGCACGGCGCGGCGAGATGTATTTCAACGACGCCAAGATCTGCTTCCAGGGCTGGCAAAGCTGCGCCAGTTGCCACGACGATGACGCGCGAGTCGATGGCCTTAACTGGGACCTGATCAACGACGGCATCGGCAACCCGAAGGACACCAAGAGCCTGGTGCTGTCGCACAAAACGCCGCCAGTCATGAGCCTGGGCGTGCGGGCCACCGCCGAGATTGCGGTCCGGAACGGCATTGCGAACTCGCTCGCGACCTCGTTGCCCGAGGAAGTGCCGGCGGCGATGGACGAGTGGCTCAAATCGCTCAAACCGGCCTCCAGCCCGCACCTGGTCAATGGATGGATGTCAGAGGCTGCGCGGCGTGGTGAGAAGCTGTTCAAGAGTGGCGGCACCGGCTGCGCCAATTGCCACGAGCCGGAGCTGTTTACCGACCTGCATTCCTACAACGTCGGCACCCAGAATCCCTTCGACAAAGATGACACGGAGTTTGACACGCCGACGCTGCGCGAGCTTTGGCGCACCTCCCCCTACCTGCATGACGGCTCAGCCGCCACCATCCGCGACGTGCTGACCACCCGCAACCCGAAGGACGAGCACGGCAAGACCTCGCAGCTCACCGCGAAGCAGATAGACGACCTGGCTGAGTATCTACTCTCCCTATGAACTGGCCTTGGACATCTTCTCCCGAAGACTCGCATAGAAGGCCTTGGCTTTGTTGAGCCGTTCGCGGATGCCCGCACTGCGCGCATCATTGCCTTTGGCAACCTCGGACTCGATCTTAGCCATAGCGGCGAGCTGCTGCTCAATAACCCCCGGACCCTGCCGTGGATTCCAGGTCGGCTGGGCATTAACTACCACGTAAATCGGTGTGGTGTGCGCTACGGCGTTGTTGTCGCAGACGACGCTGGCCATGAGCCACTGGCTGGCCTCAACGGAGTGTTCGATCTCAAATTCCAGCACTGTCTCACCCTGGTTGCCTTTTATCTCTTTCACTATGCCGGCTGGTCCTTCGACTTGCAGCACGGTGGGCAGGCCGATGCGCGCCTGGCCGAGAGCTCTTGCACGGATCTTCACCCGCGCGCCCGGCGAGCGGGTCAGTTCGGCGCCAGGCAGCTCGCCGTCCACAGTGAACTCCAGCGCCGGGCCGTTGCTCACAAAGGTGCGGCTCGCCTTAAAGTCCCGGAACTAGTTGTCCACGTCGAACTTCTTCTCCATATGCACATAGGTTCGCACCTCACCGATCGTCGAGCCCCAGGGGGTGTCGCTGCCCGCCGCAGCCGTTAGCCGAAACCCCAGGTTCAGGTATTCGGCGTAGTCCAACCGATTAAGCATGCCAAACTGAAGCACCTCGATGAAGTCGATCTCGCCGGTCGTCACAAACCACGGAAATCCACGCGGCAGGTCGCAGCCGTTCCAAGCGAAGTGGGCGAAACCGACCAGCGCGTCCGGCTGGGCATGGATGCCGCGGAATGTGAGATCGTAGAAATCATAAGTGGCGGTGTCGCGAACCATGGCTTGGAGGTTTAGCCCAATGATGTGCCCGAAGGTGCTCCGCGGATCCTCCTGGCCGGACACCAGGGCGAAATCACCGCGCTGCACCCGGAACTTCTTGCCAAAGCCGGCCTGGGAGAACGTTGTGCCAGCGTGATCCCCCATTTCGAGGAGGTTGACCACGTGCACGTCTTCGGCCAAGGCATATTGCATCAGGAATTCCCGTTGCGCCGGATCGGCGGAGGGGTGGTGCACATGCACGTCCCCCGACCACCAACCGCGCGTGGGGAGATCAATCCACCGCGTGAATAGCAGCGTCTTCTCCATTTCGCCCCGGCCGTTCACCTCGAATTCCTCGGCGACCGGGACATATTCCATGCCGTGGCTGGCCCCAATCCGCCACCGGCCTGCGGGCAGATCGATGAGGAAGTCGCCCGAGGTCTGATAGATCATTGGCTCCTTCCAATACGGGATGGAAGGCCGGTTCTGATAAACAAAGCTGCGGTCGTTGTTGTCGCCCTTGCCTTGCATTTTGCGGACCGGACCAATCCAGTTCTGGTCGGCATTAAAGCTGACCCCGGCGACGAATTCCTGGACGGATGTGGGTTTGGCGCAGACCCGTCCGTCGGGAGGCAAGCGGACCTCGCTGGACTTGGCGTCGGTGATGCAAGCCATCGCTGGGGTGGTCTTGCCGGTCTGAGCATCCACCAATCGGAAATGGACGCGAGTGGTGATGGCCGGCTGGGCTTCACCCCGGTCGGCGCGGGTGGTGCCGCAAGAGGCGAGAAAGGCGGGGCCAGTGAGGATGACTCCGGTGCCGGCCAGAAAACGCCGGCGGGTGATGCCAGATCCTTCGACGTCAGGCGCCCTTAATGCGCTCCGCCGACGATTGTCTTCGCTCTGATTAGGAGAGAACCCCGGCAACGCGCTCGGCGAGGCCGAAGTGCCAGTCAACCTTTGCTCAGCTTGGGGAGTAGATCTGCGTACATCTGTGTTCATACGAACAAGTCTGTTGGCAAGTCCGCCAACGATTCCGCAATGTCCCCCGTCCCGTCAATCAGAAAGCAGGCACCACAAAAAAATGCATCGTTATGCAACTCACTCCAGGCCAGATGACAAGGCAATGAACGCGAAGAGCTTCAGAATCCCCGGTTCGCCCGCCATAACAGCACCGCCCCGAGCGCCTGGAAGATGAAATTCGGCAGCCAAACGATCAAATGCGGCGCCCACTCGGGGCGTGTATCGAGCGATTGCGCGACCAGGATGAAGCTATAATACGCGGCCACTAGCAGCAGGGCGACGGCGATGCCAACATTGGTCTCGCGCCGGTGCATCCTAATACCCAGCGGGATGCCGACCAGGGTGAAGCCAAAGCACGCAAAAGAAAACGCGACCTGCTGATGTATCTGGAACCGAATTGGCGTGGTGGGATCACCCATCAGTTTCTCCAACTCCCGCTTCCGGGCCTGCATCTGCTCCTTCGACAGGTTTCGACCCGACACTTCCACCGCCAGCCGGTGCTCCCATTCGTCCAGTTCGTCCCAGAGCTGGCTGGCCGTCATGTCGCTGATCTTCGGTTGGAACGTCGGTCGATCCAGCAGATTCGTCTTCACGAGCGCCAGTTCCTTAAAGGCGCCTAAGAGCGGTGTGCCTCCGCGCATTTCCAGGCGCGAGCCGTTGTAAAGGTAGAGGGTTACTTTCTTCGTCGGCAGATCTACCTCTAGCCTCCCTTGCGCCGCGCGCATGTACGACTCGTCTTTGAGGTCCCAAACCATCACGTCCTCCAGCTCCCCGCCCCGGTTCTTGCCCACATGAAAGATGTAGCCCGGGAATTCCTTGATGTAGCTTCCCTCGCGCAGCAGGTCGCTCGACAACTTCTGGCGCAGATTGAAGAATATGTTGGTGTAGGCCACGCGGCAACGCGGCCCGATTTCCATGTTCACCAGCGCGCTCAGCGCGCATAGCGCCAAACTCAACAGCAGGATTGGGCTGATCAGGGAAACCAGGCTGATGCCGCTGGCCCGCACCGCGGTCAGTTCCTGGTCGGCGCTGAAGCGGCCAAAGACCAGCAGCGTCGCCGTCAGCATGCCCATCGGCAACGCGAACACCCACGCGAAAGGGACCAACAGAGCCGCCGCCTGAGCGACCACGCCGAATGTCACTTGGCGGTTTACCAGCATGGGGAGAATCTCCTTGAGCGCGTTGCCCAACAGCAGCACGAACGTGAAAACCATCACGGTAATCACTAGCGCCCCCAGGATCTGGCGCACCAAATATGCGTGCAGCGTCTTCAAGCCCCGCCCATCGTCCGCACCTTCGCCCTAATCCGCAACCCAAAATGCGGTCAATAAGATCCGCCCGGACGCTATTTCACAAGCGCCATGGACTCATTTGCCATTTGCCATCGGCTATTGGCTATCCGCCATTCGGTCCGAAGCCGCCTCGCCAGCACGACACACCTTCCATATTAGTCCGTAATTGACCAAGTTTGGGTTCTTGGCCCAATTCGATGGTTACTCGGCCTTTCCCCAGGAGTTCAGGCGCTGCACGGTGACCCGGCACTGGCGGTTTGCCCGTTTCTATCGTCTGGGCGACCCTCCAAACCCAATCATGCCCCTCCATCAGCCAAGCCTCTCGCCCCACATCCCCCCAACTCTGAGCCGGACTTCCCGCGAGCCTCGCCGCTACCTCGCCGTAGCACCTCTGATTCCCGATCAGAGGTGCTACGGCGAGGTAACGGCGAGGTGACGGCGAGGCTACGGAGGCCTGAGCGAGCAATTGGGGACACTGCCTACCCAATTAGCCCGAAAACAGCGAAGTGCCCAAGTCTGGTTCGCAAGTGCTGCAACGGCAATAAGTTACCCAATTGACCTCAGGCACATCCGGCTGCTAAATCGGCTTGCAGCCGGCATAGCACCCTCTACACACGCAGAACGTAGAGGAACCCGAGGTTCGTGTCCGCATCAGAAGTGAAGCAATCGCAACAGGTTATGCGATGTCCCTATCTGAATCTGTCAGCGCCGTTTTGTTTAAGACTTGAGGCGGCGGGAACGCCAGAGGAAGAAAATGGCGGGATAGGCGGCCAATTCCATCACGGTGGAGGTGACGACGCCCCCGATCATGGGAGTGGCGATGCGCTTCATGACGTCAGCGCCCGCGCCGTGACTCCAGAGAATGGGCAGTAGGCCGCCGATAATCACGGTGGCCGTCATGGCCTTAGGACGAACGCGCTTCACCGCACCGTGATAGATGGCGTCACGCAAATCGGCCAGGCCTCGCATCCGCCCTTCCTGTTGCCATTGCGCGTAGGCCAGGTCGAGGTAGAGCAGCATGACGACGCCGGTTTCGGCGTCCAATCCCGCCAGTGCGATCAAGCCGACCCAGACGGCGACGCTGAGATTGTAATGGAGCAGGTAAAGAATCCAGATTGCGCCGACGAGCGAGAACGGGACGGCGAGCAGCACGATGGTCGTCTTGACCAGCGAGCGCGTGTTCAGGTAGATGATCAGCAGGATGATCAGGAGCGTCAGCGGGACAGCGATCATTAGCCTCTGCCTGGCGCGCAACATGTATTCGTACTGACCGCTCCAGTAAATGCTATAGCCGCTCGGCAGGCGGATGGCGCCACGGGCGATGGCGTCGTTGACCGCCCGCTGCGCCTTTTGGACATACGTGCCAACATCGAGGTTCTTCACATCCACATAGATCCAGGCATTAGGCACCGCGCCCTCGCTCTTGATTCCCATCGGGGCGCGCACCACATCGAGGCGGGCGAGCTGGCCGAGCGGAACCTGCGCCCCCGAAGGCGTCGGCACGATGATCTCGCGCAGGGCTTCCAGGTTCTCCCGAAAGTCGCGGTCGTAACGGAGGTTCACCGTGTAGCGCTCCAGGCCTTCAACGGTCGTCGTAAGCGGCATGCCGCCCAGGGCAACTTCGAGGACGTCCTGGACAGCGCCGATCGAGAGGCCATAGCGGGCAATCTCGTCGCGATTGATGTTGAACTCAATGTAGTTGCCTCCCATGACGCGCTCGGCATAGGCGCTGGCGGTGTTGGGGAGCTGCCGTATGACCGGCTCGATCTCGGAGGCGATCCGCTCCAGCTCTGCAAGGCTTGGCCCGGCTACTTTGATGCCAACCGGGGTCTTAATCCCCGTGGCAAGCATGTCAGTGCGAGTCCTAATAGGCATCGTCCAGGCATTGACGAGTCCGGGGAATTGGATGGCGGCATTCATCGCATCCGCCAATTCGTCGGGCGTCCGCCTTCGATGGACGGTGGTCTTGCTGCCAGTAGCCTGGATGTCCACTTCAGGCCAATCCTTCTCGCCCTTCAACTGGATGGTCGTCTCGATCATATCCATTGGGGCGGGATCGGTGGCCGTCTCGGCGCGGCCCACTTTGCCGAACACGCTGTGCACCTCAGGAAAGGTCCGTATGATCTTGTCGGTCTGCTGGAGAATCTGCCGCGCCTGGGTCGGACCGAGGCCCGGGAAAGTGGAGGGCATGTAAAGCAAATCGCCTTCATACAATGGCGGCATGAATTCCGAGCCTAGATTCTGGAAGGGAAAGAGCTTGCCGATTCTCTGTGCCAACGGCTTCAGGGAGGAGAGCCAGTGCTCCCGGCTGGCCCGTGCCCCCGATCCGCCAGTTAGTGGGGCAGGCGTCTCGCGCGCGGTGGAAAGTCTGAGGCTGATCGGAACCGGGTCGGGCAACCGATTGGCGACCGCCCAATCCCACGGGAAGAAAACCCACACCACTATCGCCGCCGCGCTGAAGATGACGAACCAGCGCCAGCGTATGACGAAATCAATGACTGGATGATAAACCCAGATCAGGAAGCGGTTGAGCGGGTTCTTTTCTTCCGGCAGCATTTTCCCGCGAATGAAATAACCCATCAGGATCGGGGCGAGCGTGATCGACAGCAGGGCGGCCGCGGCCATGGAATAGGTCTTCGTGAACGCCAGCGGCTTGAACATCCGCCCCGCTTGCTCCTGCAGCGTGAACACCGGAATGAAGGACACGGTAATGACCAGCAGCGAATAGAACAGCGTCGGCCCGACCTCGACTGAGGCGTCGCGGATAATCTGCCAGTGAGGTTTCTTCCCGCCGTCGCGCTCGATGTGCTTATGCGCGTTCTCGATCATGATGATGACGGCATCGACCATCGCGCCGATAGCGATGGCGATGCCGCCCAGCGACATGATGTTCGAGCTGATGCCCTGCGCGTACATGATGACGAATGAAATCAACACCGCGATCGGCAGGATGAGGATCGCTACCAGCGCGCTGCGGAAATGGAGCAGGAACAGGAGGCATACCAGCGCCACCACCAGGCTTTCTTCGAGGAGCTTGTGTTCGAGCGTCTGGACCGCGCGCTGGATCAGCGCGCTGCGGTCGTAGGCGATTGAATACGTCACATCCGGCGGCAGTCCTTTCATGGCCTGGTCCAGGCGCGACTTGACCTCCTGAATAACCTGGCGCGCATTGGCGCCATATCGCACCACGACAATACCTCCCACGGTTTCCCCTTCGCCATTCCACTCGGCGATGCCGCGCCGCATATCGGGGCCAAGCTGTACGTTGGCCACCTGGCCCAGCAGGATGGGCACCCCGTTGCCGCCAACGTTGACCGCGACCTTCTTCAGGTCGTCCAGGCCCTGGATGTAGCCGCGGACCCGCAGGATGAACTCCTTTTCGCCCATCTCGATGGACCTGCCGCCCACTTCGCCGTTGCTCCGCTGGACGGCCATGCTGACATCGGCGATCGAGAGATTGTAAGCGCGCAGCTTGGTGGGATCGACCGTCACCTGGTATTGCTTGACGAAGCCACCCACGGACGCGACTTCCGCGACGCCTTCGACCGCAGTGAGCTGGTATTTGAGATACCAATCCTGCATGGAGCGCAGTTCGGCCAGGCTGCGGTTGGTGGAATTGATCGAATACATGAACGCCCAGCCGACGCCCGTGGCATCCGGGCCAAGCGTGGGGGTGACATTCTTGGGCAACTGCGAGCTGAGGCTGTTCAGGTATTCGAGCACCCGGCTCCGCGCCCAGTAGGGATCAGTACCATCCGCGAAGATGACGTAGGCGAAGGAGAAGCCGTAGAAGGAGTAGCCGCGGACGACTTTGGCCCGCGGCACCGACAGCATCCGGGTCGTGATGGGATAGGTGACTTGGTCCTGGACGATCTGCGGCGCCTGCCCCGGCCACTCGGTGTAGATGATGACCTGGGTATCAGACAGGTCCGGGATCGCATCCAGTGGAATGTTGCGCAGCGCGTAGAGGCCGCCGAGCACCAATCCCAGCGTGGCCAGCAGAACCAGGAACTTGTTCTTCAGAGAGAATTCGATGATGCCCTTGAGCATAACGTTGGGTGCAGGCTCAGTGCCCTGGGGCGGAATCGGGCTGCACCATCACAGGGATGAGCGTCATGCCGCACTTCGGGCACTTGCCCGGCTTGTCCGCGCGCACATCGCTGTGCTCGGGCATCGGACAGGTGTAATACTCCACGCGCCCGCCGGGCTGAATCTTGGAGAGCGTCTCGCGGGTCACCGGCACGAGCGCCATGCCGCACAAGGGACATTTCCCCGGATGATCATATTCCAGGGCAACGTGTTCCGGCATGGGGCAGATATAGACGATCTGCCCTGCTGCCCGGGCCTCGTTCGTTGCCGAGGATGTGACGACCTGGGCCGCGCGTTCCGCCCCTTTGGCCGCGGCATTGGGCTCGCGCATCTTCTGGATCGCCTCCCGCAACTGGCTCTCCGAATCGAGCATGAACTGCCCCGAGGTCACCACCCGTTCGCCCTCGCTTAGCCCGCTCAGCACCTGGTAGAGGTTGCCTTCCGCGCGCAGTCCGAGCGCCACCGTGCGTGGCTCAAACTTCCCACCCTCCAGCGCGACGAAAACCGTGTTGTTCTCGCCGCCGCGCAGAACCGCCGAGTCCGGCACCAGCAACGCGGCCGGCGACACTTCGGCATCCAGCTCCACCGTAGTGAACATGCCCGGCTTCAGGAAATAGCCGGGATTGTGGAACTCCATCCGCACCTTGGCCGTGCGCGTCTTCTCATCGACCGTCGGATAGACGTAGGTGACGCGCCCGCGGAACTTGCGGTCCGGCAGGTAGGAGAGACTCACGGTGGCCTCCTGCCCAAGCCGGACCAGCGAGAGGTCCTGCTCGTAAATCTGCGATTGCACCCAGACGGTGCCCAGGTCGGCCAGACGGTAGAGCTTCATCCCGGCTTCAACCATCTGACCCGCCACCACCATCTTCTCGGCGACTATGCCATCGCGCGGCGCGTTGATGCGGAGCGTCTTCCGTGCCTGGCCGTCCTTGCTGATCTGGGCGATTTGCTCGTCGGGCACATCGAGGAATTTGAGTTTGGCCAGCGCGCTGGACTGGAGCGCCTGCGCGCCGGTCCCGGACAGGTTGGTGGGCTGGTTGAGCGCCAGCAGGTACTCGACCTGGGCGCTGTAAAGCTCCGGCGAATAGATATCGAAGAGCGGGTCGCCGCGATGGACCTGCTGGCCGGTTGAATCGACGTAGAGCTTCTCCACCCAGCCCTTGAACTTGGTGGTGACCTCCGTGAGCGCAGTTTCGTCGAAATCCACCGCGCCCACCGTCCGCACGACTCGACGCAGCGGGCCCCGCGTCACCAAACCGGTGAGCAGGTTCATGTTCTGCATCGTGACCGGGTCGATCGTAATGGCCGAAGACTCCGCCGCAGCCGCTTCGTCTTCATACACTGGCACCATGTCCATCCCCATGCTGTCCTTGGCCGGGCCAGGGCTGACTTCGCCCGGGTTCATCGTGGACTTGTAGTGTTTGACTTTGCGCTCGCCCGGCGGGGCTTTGGCAGCAGCCTCCTTGCGGACGGGCGTTAGCTTCATGCCGCAAATCGGGCAGTTCCCAGGCTTGTGCTCGATCACCTGCGGGTGCATCCCGCACGTGTAGAGCTGTTCCTCTTTGGCCCCGGCAGCGGAGCTCTGGTCGTTGCCGCAACCGGTCAGAAGGAGAGCTGCGCCGCAGGCTGCGGCTAGCAGCACCCCGAGGAGTGCTATCAGTTTGATGCCCTTAGTCTGTAATCTCATAACTGGTCTCCCTATAAAGGTCTGGGTCCCGGCCCTGATGCCGGTTGTGTATCTTTGTTCTCCATCGCGTAGCGATGGAGCGACGGTAGCCGTGCGGCTTCAGCCCACGGTCCAGCCCCGCCCAAACCCAGCAGCGTCGCGTCAGCGGCGCTTGAAAGCCCATCCCGCTGCTGCAGCGGAGACATTGCCGCACCCGTCGTTAAAGCAGGCGTCGCTGACGCGACGCAGCCCCACCCCGCGCCCGCGCACGTTGGCTGAAGCCCCACGGCTACCTTCAGTGCATCGCTACGCGATGGGGTATTTGACTTTCCGAAAAGCATCAAGGCGAAGGCTTTCGATCTTCCCATGTTCACATTCCTCCCTGCGTCTTCTTCGCCGGCGTCGAACCGCCGGGCAGCATGCCCCCTCCACTCGCGCCCATTGCCCCGGTCGGGGCCGCGCCCGGCGTGGCAATCGCGCCCGTCCCCATGCCGAGCGGCGGCATGCCCTGGACGATGAGCGCGAGTTCGGCGAGGGAAAGCTCGCGTTGGGTGCGCGCCTCGACTTCATTGAGGCCAAAGCGCAACAGGGTCTGCTCGGTATCCGCAAGGTTCAAGAAGTCGGTCTGGCCAGCGAGATAGGCGGAGCGGGCCAATTCCAGAGAGGAGCGCTGTTTGGGGAGCAACTGGTCTTGCAGCAGTTGCAGGGTGCGGGTCGCCTCGCGATACAGGAATGCTTTTTCGGCCACCGCAGCCACCAGCGCGATCTGCTCCGCGGTGAGACGCGCCTCGCCCGCGCGTTTGTTGGCCTGGGCCTGGGCGAATTCCGCCTCCAGCTTGTCGCGCCAAAGGGGGATCGAGACCGTGCCCCAAGGACGATAGAGCAGCGGGTTCATCTTCACATCCGCCATCAGCCCCACGCTCGCATCGGGCATCCGCGCCTTGTAGGCCTGGGCGATGGCGGCCTCCGCGACACGCACGTCGGCCTCCATGCCCATCAGGCGCGTGTTCTGCGCCAAGGCCAGTTCGAGCAGTTTTTCTGAGGTCAAATCCAGCGGCGTGGACTCAAAGCGCTGCGGCACAGGTGGCGTGGGTTGATCGGCCCCGAGCCCCAGGGCGGCTTTGAATTGCGCCACCATCGCGGCGCGCGAATCTTCGAGGTTGGCGATTTCGGTTTCCACCCGGTCCTGCTCGATCTGGGCGCGCAGAACGTCCTGCAACGTCGCTTTGCCAACCTCGTTCTGTGCCCGGGCGAGTTTCGCTAGGTCAGTGAGCAAGGTGAGGGTGTCCCGGTTGACGCGGATTCTCTCGTCCAGGAAATGAAGCCGATAGTAAGCGCTCTGCACGGCGTAAGCGCTTTGCAAGGAAGCGGATCTGAACGCATAGTACTGCACCTGGCTTCCGGCGACGGCCACGGCCCCTGCGGCCCGCAGTTTGCCGAAGCCCGGGAAACTCATCATCAAGCCCGGCATGAGCGAAGTGACGACCTCTTGAATGTCCATCTGGAAAGTCAGTTGAGGGTCCGGCAGCGAGCGCGCCACGGTGATGCCTTCTACGGAAGCCAGCCAGTCAAAATACGCCGCCTCGACTTGCGGCTGGTTCAGCAGGGCATAAGTGAGGAAATTGCTGAGACTGGAGGTAGCCGTCAGCACCGGCAGCTCGGGCTTGCGGCCTTCCGGCCGGTACGTGCCGGCGACCGCCTGGACCTGGCGCCGCGCGTCTTTCTCGCCCTGGGTGGGCGTGCCCTTGCAGCCGGCCAACAGCACGGGCACAATCAAAATCACAAAGGTCTTCATAACTAAGGGAATTCACTGAGTGCAGCCACGGCAGAAAGCGTCCGTAATGCGTCTGCACGGTACACACGACGGGCGTGGAAGCTAGAGAATCAGATCAGAAACGTGCAGTTCTGCTGATAAAGAGGAAGGGCTGCCGCGCGAGAGTGCGTTGCAGCCTCAGGAGAGAATCTAAAACCAGGGGCCTGAGGCAGCACGAACGCCAGGGCTGCCGGGGCAACCAGCAGCAAGTGGCTCGACTGCGATCCCCAGGGAGCCGGCGCGGCCGGCATCGGCTGTGGGCGCTGCGTCGTCTTGCCCATGCAGCAATCTGCGCTGCCGCAATGACAGCACGAGCAGCCGGACCCGCCCGCTGCTGCCGGCGCGGCTTGCGCGCAGACGACCGGGACGCTTTGCGCCCAAACCAGCGTCACGCTGAACAGAATGGCCAACAGCCGTTTCACGCTTGCTTGGCAGCAGTTACCGGGCCGGGCAGCGGCTAAGCTTTATCCTTCTTGGCCTTGGCTTCGGCCTCTTCGATCTTCTTGATATACTTGGCCGGCTCCTTTTTGAAGTCTTTAAGGCAACCCTTGCAGCAGAACTTGATCTCGCGCCCCTTGTAGGCATAGACAAATGGGTCGCCCATTTCACCAAGCTTGTCGCCGGATACAATGCAGGTCTTGAGTGTGTAAGGCTTCAGCTTCTCGGCCTTCTTGTCGTCAGCGCCAGCGGTCAAAGCTCCCGCGCAAATGGAAACGAACAGCACAGCCGCGAGGAATGATCTTAATGTCTTCATAGTCATTTCAACTTCACGCTGATTATACCCCATCAAGGTCCCGATTGCTCAAGAAAAAAGCACGG